>Ga0180732_1000083_pt1 | contig 100539 bp, 86 predicted proteins | sample KR11_01MetaG_FD_148674 | JGI IMG/M metagenome (GOLD analysis project Ga0180732, IMG submission 148674) | Groundwater microbial communities from the Olkiluoto Island deep subsurface site, Finland - KR11_0.1 MetaG | ecosystem: Environmental > Aquatic > Deep subsurface > Groundwater | place... | reverse complement strand
CGCACTGTGGGAGAAATCCCATATTGCCCTCCTTTATTATGGTTAGTTTGCCAAAACTATTATTACCATAAAGGGGAGGGCATTTTTTACTCTCACATCGTCAAGGTCTCTCTTTTTCTACGCTACCAAAAGATTTACCAGTGGAAACATAAGACTAAACTCACACTGAGACGCAGAGAAAGACAAAAAGACAAGACAAGAAACAACCTTGAAAAATGTTTTTCTCAGCGCCTCTGCGCGAAAAATAATAAATTTACAGGATAAAGCGACTCAAATCCTGATCCTGAGCGATGGCTTCAAGCTGGGCGCGCACATAATCAGCGCTGACCACGAATTGCCCCTCACCTCGTTCCGAAGCATCATAGGAGAGCTCATCGAGTACCCGCTCCATAACTGTATGCAGCCGTCTGGCTCCGATCTCCTCGGTGTTCTGATTCACCTCTACGGCAATCCTGGCCATTTCCTGGATTGCTTCCGGATCAAAGACCAACTCCACTCCTTCAGTCGCCATCAGGGCAATGTATTGTTTGATCAGGGCATTTTCAGGCTCAGTGAGGATACGGACGAACTCATCCTGGCCTAGCGAGTGCAATTCAACACGAATAGGGAAACGTCCCTGCAGCTCAGGGATCAGATCAGAGGGTTTGCTCATATGAAAGGCGCCGCTGGCAATAAAGAGGATATGATCTGTTTTGACCATACCATGTTTGGTGGGCACGGTTGAACCTTCTACAATTGGCAGAAGATCGCGTTGCACCCCCTCACGTGATACTTCCGGGCCATGACCACCCGAACTCTTTGACACGATTTTGTCAATCTCGTCAAGAAAGATGATCCCGGATTCTTCGGTCCGACGCAGGGCCTCTTTCATCACCTTATCCATGTCAACCAGACGCTCCATCTCCTCCTTGATCAAGGCTTTCATCGCCTCTGGCATCTTGAGTTTCCTCTTCTTTTTCTTCTTGGAAAAGATCTTGCTGAAGGCATCCTGCAGATTAGACTGCATGTCCTCCATCCCGGAAGTGGTCATGATCTCCACCATGGGAGCCCCATGAGACTCGGTGAGATCCAGCTCCAGCTCGCGCTCGTCAAGCCTTCCATCCCGCAACATTTCTCGAAATTTTTCGCGGGTTGAGGATTCACCTTCCCTTCGTCCGAGAGTTACGGCCCGCTCCTGCTCTTTATCACCCTGCAACAGAAATGAATAACTGCCATCCGGACCTGCGCCTATTGGTGCTGATGGTGGCACCGGCAGCAGGATGTCGAGGATTCGCTCCTCGGCATTGACCTCGGCCAGGCCATGGGTCATCTCTTTTTGTTCTTCCTTGACCATGCTGATCGCAATCTCAACCAGATCACGGATCATGGACTCCACATCACGTCCGACATAGCCGACTTCAGTGAATTTGGAGGCCTCAACCTTAAAAAATGGCGACTGGGCAAGGGTGGCAAGACGCCGGGCGATCTCAGTCTTGCCGACCCCGGTAGGCCCGATCATGATGATATTCTTGGGGGCAATCTCCTCGCGCAGTGGAGATTCCACCTGCCGCCTTCGCCAGCGATTTCTGAGGGCAATGGCCACAGAACGTTTTGCATCCGCCTGACCAACGATATATTTATCCAGCTCGGCTACGATCTCTTTAGGGGTCAACGATTGTATAGAATTCATATTTTTTCGATGATAATGGAATGATTGGTGAAGACACAGATAGAGGCGGCAATATCCATGGACGCTTGACAGATGGCCTCGGCATCGAGATCGCTATGGCGGATCAGGGCCAGAGCCGCTGATTGGGCATACGGGCCGCCGGAACCGATGGCAAGTACCCCGTTATCCGCCTCAATCACGTCACCAGTACCGGTAAGCAGCAAAGAATATTGACTATCGACGGCCACCAGCATGGCCTCCAGCTTGCGCAACATCTTATCTGTTCGCCACTCCTTAGCCAGCTCTACGGACGCCCGCATCAGATTACCGTTATACTGCTCCAGCTTCTGCTCCAGTTTATCAAAAAGGGTAAAAGCATCGGCTGTGGCTCCGGCAAAACCGGTGATAACTTTGTCATGATAGAGTCGACGTACCTTGCGGGCCTCATGTTTCATAATCGTATTCCCGAGTGAGACCTGACCGTCACCGGCAAGGGCCACCTGACCTTTATGGCGTACCGCCAGAATTGTCGTTGATCGTATCTTCATATTTCAGTATCCAATAAACGTTATGTTTTTCTATTATTCAAACATCTATGCACAAAACGACGCAGCGCAGAGATCTCAAACTATCTACTTATTTTTCGCCATAGGATGGGCCTTATCATACACCTCTGCCAGATGATCAAGGGTCAGATGGGTGTAACGTTGGGTCGTTGACAGGCTAGCATGTCCCAGTAGTTCCTGTACCGAACGGAGATCCGCGCCCATTTCCAGCAAATGGGTGGCAAAAGAGTGGCGGAGGGCATGTGGTGTCACCGTTTGCGGGATCCCTGCCCGCTCTCCATAAGCCCGAACAATTCGCTCGACGCTTCTCGTGGTCAGACGGCTGCCACGGCTATTAAGAAACAGGGCCTCTTTCTCCAGCAGAAGACCACGGCCAGCCCGTTCCTGCATCAATTGCTGCCGACTGGACAGCCATACCTGAACCGCCTCTCTGGCGGGTCGTCCCACCGGCACCAGGCGCTCCTTGTTTCCTTTGCCTCGCACCTTAAGCATCTCAGTTTCAAAATCAAGGTGTTCCAGGTTGCGTGAAACAAGCTCCGCCACTCGCACCCCCGTGGAATACAAGAGTTCCAGGATGGCCCGATCACGTGCCATAAAGCTGTCTTTTTCATTGGGAGTTTCAAGGAGCAAAAAGACCTCATCAACGGTCAGAAATACAGGGATTAATTGGGCGATCTTGGGCCCTGAAATACCGGCAAGTGGATCTGCAGTTACCACCTTCTGTCGCTGGAGAAAGCGAAAAAAAGTGCGCAAGGCCGAAAGCTTCCTGGCAACCGTTGCCGCATTATTTTTACCATGCAGACTGACCACAAATTGACGGATAGAAGTTGCATCTGTGGCCTGGATTGGTACTGTGTCAGCAAGGGTCACAGCAAACTCCAGCAGATCGTGCTGATAACCAGCAACTGTATGTTGAGAATACCCCTTTTCATGGGTCAGCCAACGCAAAAAATCCTTAATCAGCTCTTTCATGCCATAATTAAGTTTTAAGTTTTAAAGGTTAGGTGTTAAGATTAAAATTTAAAGTCGTCTCTTATTGCACTGATTCTGATTTCATCTTGCAATTGAAAATATTTTTTCCAACTTTTAAGCTCATTTTCACCTTGAAATCTGCTGGCGAGACGTCTTTTCTTGATTACAGACTAAAAACAAATCATTGCATGATCACATTTTTATACAAACTTAAGGCTTAACACTAATACTTTTTTACTTATTATGGCAAAACAAACATTTGAACATGCTCTGGCCCGCCTTGAACAGCTCACAGAAGAACTGGAAGATGGAGATCTCAGCCTGGATAAAAGTCTCAAAAAATTTGATGAGGGAATCAAACTCGCCGCATTCTGTAACAGTAGCCTGACCGATGCAAGGGCCAAAGTGGAACTCCTTCTGAGTAAAGATGGTCAGCTTGAACCAATCCCTTTTAATGAGATCGACAATGGAGATCAAGACATATCTGAATAAACAGAGGTTGGTGATCGAAGACGCCCTGCAGCAATACATGCTTAAAACTGACATGGAACATGTTGCCTTTGCCCATCATATTGAGGCCATGCGCTACAGCTTGTTTGCCGGCGGGAAACGCATTCGCCCTATTCTCTGTCTGGCCGCAGGACAGGCCATTGGTAAGCGGCCAGATCCCGACACAGACCTGCTTCCCATCGCCTGCGCCCTGGAATGTATCCATACCTATTCCCTTATCCATGACGATTTACCGGCCATGGATAATGATGATTTGCGTCGTGGCAAGCCCACGAACCATACCCTCTTTGGAGAGGCCGGTGCCATCCTTGCCGGAGACGGTCTTCTGACCTGGACTTTTGACTTGCTCAGCAACAACGGGCAGAACACACTGTCACCGGGCCAACAACTGAAAATCATCCACCTCATTGCCCGGGCCGCAGGCTCACTGGGCATGGTTGGTGGCCAGGCGCTGGATATTGACAATGAAAACAAAGAATTCCCCTTTGAAACCCTGCGTGTCATCCATCGCAGCAAGACCGGCGCCCTGATTACCGCCTCGATTCTTGCCGGGGCCATTGCTGCCGGGGCAGACCAGACCCAGCAAGAGGCCTTGAGCAGATACGGCGAGCAGATTGGCCTGGCCTTCCAGATTGTCGATGACCTGCTTAATGTTACCGGAACCACTGAACAACTTGGAAAGACTGCCGGCAGCGATGCCACCAGAGGGAAGGCTACTTACCCTGCTTTTTTTGGAATTGATGCCACCCGGCAAAAGGCGAGAACGGCAGTTGAAGAGGCCCAAAAGGCCTTGGGTCTCTTTGATGAAAAGGCTGACCCATTGCGGGCCATTGCCCAATACATTCATACCCGGTCGCATTAAAGATCTCTTAAAAAAAAGCGAATTTATTTAAGAGATCCTCAATCGTTCACTCATAAAACTTAACGCTCTTATTTCTGTCATGTTAACAAGCCCTCACCTTGATCCAAAAAGCACCCGGCTCAAAGACATTCACTCACCCAAAGATCTGCGTGCTCTCTCTATCCCTGAACTTGAGGTCATTGCCCAGGATATCCGGCAGACCATTATCAATACTGTAGCTGAGACCGGCGGCCATCTGGCGCCCAGTCTCGGTGTTGTTGAGCTGACCCTGGCCCTGCACCATGTCTTCAATACCCCTGAGGATAAACTGATCTGGGATGTCGGTCATCAATGTTATGCCCATAAACTTGTCACCGGCAGACAGGATCAATTCCACACCCTGCGCCAGTATAAGGGATTGAGCGGCTTCCCCAAGTTTGAGGAAAGTAAATATGATGCTTTGGAAACCGGCCATGCCGGCACCTCCATCTCAGCCGCACTTGGCATGTCTCTAGCCAAAGACCTGAAAGGTGACCACAGTCGGGTACTTGCCGTGATTGGCGATGGCTCCATGACCACCGGCATGGCCTTTGAGGCCCTCAATCAGGCAGGTCATCTGGATAAAAATCTCATTGTTATTCTCAATGACAATGAGATGTCCATCTCGCCAAACGTCGGGGCCCTTTCCAGCTTTCTTAACCGCAAAATGACCGGCAAGACCATCAGTCAGATCCGCAATCATATCGCCACCAGATTACGCGAAATGCCGGGTATAGGGGACAACATCCTCGGTTTCCTTAAAAAAAGTGAAGAGAATTTTAAATGTTTTTTTACCCCCGGTATGCTCTTTGAGGCGCTGAAATTTTACTATGTGGGCCCCATTCTTGGTCACGAACTCACAGACCTGATTGCAACTCTTGAGAATGTCCGCGACAACCTCGATGGCCCAGTGCTGGTTCATGTCCTGACCACAAAAGGCAAGGGATATAAGCCGGCGGAAGAAAATCCCGGTAATTATCACGGAGTTGGACCTTTTGAGGTGAAAACAGGCATTCCCAAGCCATCAGGCGAATCCATCAGTTACACCAGGGTCTTTGGTGAGACCATGGTCAAGATGGCCCGGACTGATCGAAGGATTGCCGCCATTTCCGCTGCCATGCCTGCCGGCACAGGGCTGAGCAGTTTTGCCAAAGAATTTCCCGACCGTTTTTTTGATGTGGGGATTGCTGAGCAACATGCAGTCACCTTTGCGGCAGGCCTTGCACTTGAAGGTATACTGCCGGTTGTGGCGATCTACTCTTCTTTTTTTCAACGCTCTCTTGATCAGATCATCCATGACGTCTGCCTGCCAAACCTGCCGGTCACGCTCGCCATTGACCGGGGCGGGGTTGTTGGCGATGATGGCCCTACCCATCACGGTGTTTTCGACATTTCATTTCTTCGTTTTATACCCAATCTCAGCTATATGGCCCCAAAGGATGAGGACGAGCTTCAACATATGCTCTACACCGCCATATTCCACCACACACCCTGCGCAGTGCGCTATCCACGAGGATCGGGTGAGGGCGTTACCTTAGCAGGTGATTTGAAAAAACTGGAATTTGGTAAGGGCGAAGTCCTGCGGGAAGGAAAAGATATCCTCCTGCTACCCATTGGCAACCGGGTTTATCCGGCGTTGCGTGCCGCCGAAGGACTGAATAAACTCGGCATTGACGCAGCAGTCATTAATCCGCGATTCATAAAACCATTGGATGGTGACCTCATTTCTTTCTGGGCTGAACAGACCGGACGGATAATCACCATTGAAGACAATGTCAGACAAGGCGGATGGGGCAGTTCTATTCTGGAGCTCCTTTCTGCACGCCACCTCTTTCATATCAAAACAATGATCCTGGCCCACCCCGATCATTTCATTGAACATGGCCCCCAGAAAACCTTATGGAAGAACAGTGGACTGGACTCTCCTGCCATTATCAGCGCAGCCATGGAACTGATGAAAAGATAATAAAAGGTACCCTATAGTTTTGAACAATCCACTTTCGAGTTCCGGATCCCGGCACGAAGAGAATCAACTTTTTCCCGGTCAGCCTCACTCATCTCCCGTGTCAACTGCATCATGGCCTCTTTGGCTCCCGGATAATCCTGTTCTTCCGCCAAGCCATACCAGGCAAGGGCCAGTAAATTGTCTTTTTTTACTCCTTTGCCCTTTTTATATAACTCTGCCAAAAAAAATTGGGCCATAGCCCATCCTTTTTGGGCAGCACAACAATACCAGTTCCCAGCCATGGTAAGATTCCTGACAACGTCACTGCCATTTTCATATTTGATCCCCAGATAGAGACAGGCAGTCGGTATTCCTGCCTCAGCGGCCTGCATAAACAAGGCGACCGCTTTGTCTGGATCAGGAGCCACGCCCTGCCCGCCATACTCATAGAGCAGGGCAAGGGCAAACTGGGACTCACCATCGTCCTGACCTGCTAAGTCCTGAAGTTGCCGGATATATGGATCATCATCGGCAAGACAGAAATTCGGAAGAGCAATCAAAACCACCATCAAGCACAACAACAACAACCTTCCCATGACATTCCCCCACATCCTCTGAACCCGCCAACAAGCGTTTTCATATAAGCCTCCTATCAAAAACAAATCATAGCATGATATCCAACAAGAAACGTGCATTTCTGCCTTCATCGTAATGACCAGGTTGACACAAGGGACGTTTCTAGGGTACAAATCAGAATTCTATTCTCCACAGCTTCACGAAGATAACAAAAGGAAAAACAGAAAAATAGCATTTTGATCACAAATGCGAATATTGTAAAAAATCAACTTGAGAAAATTTTGAAGATAGAAGACAGATCGATGAATCGACGTAAATTTCTTACGCGGGCAATGGCCATGGCCCCCCTGCTTTTACTTTCTTCCCCCAGTGCCTTACTGGCGAGCATTGAAGAAAAGACTCTTTCATTTTATCACACCCATACCTTAAAAGAGTTATCTGTCGTCTATTTCAGGAATGGTCGTTATATCCCCCGAGCCCTGACAAAAGTCAATAATTTCATGAAAGATTTCAGGACGGGAGAAATTCATCCCATTGACCCGGCCCTTCTTGACCTTCTCCATGACCTGCGACAGACTACGGGCAGCAAAGATTTTTTTGAAGTAATCTCCGGATACAGATCACCTCAAACCAATTCGAAGCTGCGGGGCAGAAGCAGTGGCGTGGCCAGTCACAGCCTGCACATGTCCGGCAAGGCCATAGATATCCGATTACCCTCTGTCAACACCGGCCATCTACACCAGATCGCCTTGGCGTCTCAGCGGGGTGGAGTTGGCTATTATCCTCAATCTGATTTTATCCACCTGGACACAGGCCGTATCCGTGCCTGGTAGCGGGCTCATTGTTTGCAGATCACAGGAGAAAGCAGATATGGATTCCTGGTATGTCTATATCGTCCAGTGCGGTGACAACAGCCTCTATACCGGCATCACCAAAGACCTGGAGAAACGTATCCTGGAACATAACTCCGGGCCAAAGGGCGCGAAATATACCAGATCTCGCCGACCGGTTGCACTTGTTTATAGCGAAGAGGCTACATCCAGATCTGCCGCAACCAGCCGTGAACACCATATCAAAAAGCTCAAGAGATGGCGGAAAGGCCAACTGGTGGCACAAGGCAATAGACAGTGCAGTGATCACCCATGACATCAATCCTGATTGTTGATGATGAACAGAGCATGCGTGATTTTCTCGAAATCCTGCTGCAGAAAGAAGGGTACCAAGTCGAAACGAGAGGTGATGGCGCAGGCGCCCTCCGCTGCCTGGAGGAAAACAGCTTCGATCTTGTCATCAGTGATATCCGTATGCCCGGCATCGGTGGCCTTGACCTGCTGCACAGCATCAAAGGAAAGTACCCGACCTTACCCGTGATCCTGATCACCGCCTTTGTCTCCCCGGATGATGCTGTTTCCGCCATGAAAGACGGGGCCTTTGACTATATCAGCAAACCGTTCAATGTGGCCGAGATCAAGAACATTATCCGCTCAGCCACTGCCCGTAACAGAACCGAATCCCTTGGCCCGTCTGCCGCCGATGCCTTTCCGGGTATCATTGGCAAGAGTCAGGAAATGGTCAAAATCTTCGACTTGATCCAACGCGTTGCCCCGACACCTGCCAATGTTATAATCTATGGCGAATCAGGAACCGGTAAAGAACTTGTTGCCCAGGCAATCCACCAGCGCAGCAAGGTGGCCGACCATCCCTTTGTACCGATAACCTGCAGTGCCATCCCTGAAGACCTCATGGAAAGTGAGCTTTTTGGCCATGTCAAGGGCTCTTTCACTGGGGCCATCAACGATAAACCAGGTCTTTTTCAACTGGCCAACAACGGCACGGCCTTCCTTGATGAAATCGGTGAACTGACCCCCATTATCCAGACCAAGCTTCTCAGAGTCCTTCAGGAACGGGAGGTCAAACCCGTAGGTTCAACCAGGATTGAAAGGGTGAATGTCCGTATTATCGCAGCCACCAACCGTGTGCTTGAAGAGGAGACCATCGCCGGACGCTTCCGCGAGGACCTTTTCTATCGTCTGGCTGTAGTACCCATCCGTATGCCCCCTTTACGTGAACGCAAGGGCGATGTGCCACTGCTGGTAAACCATTTTCTGCAAAAGCATTCACGGTTACTGGGGAAAGAGGTCCAGGAGATCTCCTCTTACGGGATGCAGGTCCTTATGGACTACGATTTCCCCGGCAATGTTCGTGAACTGGAAAACATCATTGAGCGGGGGGTCGCACTCGAGAACTCCAACATCATCCTGCCGGAGAGCCTGACCCTTTCTGCACACCGATCAGAGAAGAGAAACAAGAGCGAGACCGACCCTCTGTTTCAGGCCGTGGCTAACAAGGAAGAACTCTTTGAACGCGGCCTGGAAGAGGTTATCAATGACCTGGAAAAAAGAATTATCATTTTTGCCCTGGAAAAAAGCAGCCACTCCAAGATGCGGGCAGCAGAACTGTTGCGCATCAGTTTTCGTTCTTTACGCTATAAGGTCAAAAAATATGGCATTGAAGACATGTAGACAGATCGCATAATCAGATTTTCAAGATCTCCACCCAAGCAGTTACTATGGACCTCAAGGCCATCATCACCCAGCCGCACCAGACCGGGACATCCCCAGACAATTTACTGAAAGGTCAACTGTTATGGATGCTCCTGCTCCGGGTCATTCTCTATACCCTGCTCCTTGGAATCAGTGTCTTTCTCCAAAGCGATCAGCTTGAAATTATCCTGCCCCCCTACTACTGGCTTCTATCCTTTATCTGCTGTGTGTATCTCTCAACCATCGGCTCTGCGTTTTTTCTGCTGACCAGCAAGAAAGAACTCTACCATTTTGCTTTCCTCCAGAATCAACTTGATATTTTTCTTGTTACCCTCCTTGTTTATTACACTGGTTCCTCACTCTCAGCATTCTCTCCTCTCTACTTTTTCCCCATTATTGCCGGGGGCCTGATTCTCCCTCGCAAAGGCGGCCTGGTAGCGGCAGCTGCGGCAACCCTGCAATTCGGTCTGGTCCTTGGGCTTGAGCAAATGAGAATCACCCCCGCCTTTCTCAACCGCTACGAGTTTTTTAAAGAGCAGAATCTGCTCACCAGTATTAACCATTTTGCCGTGTTAGGACTGACATTTTTTCTGGCCGCTATTCTTAGTGCCATATTTGCACGCCGACTGCTGAAGACTGAGGCCGCGCTTTCTGATACAGTCAGAAGCTTTGACAGCCTGTCCCTTCTCTATAAACAGATTTTTGATGACATCGCTACCGGCATTATCACCATCGACAACAACAACCGGATCACCTCGGCCAACAATGCTATTGCCCGCATCACCGGTTACTCGCCCACTGTTCTTCCTGGGCAGGTACTCTTTCAGGTATTTCCAACCTTGGATCTGGATAACAAAGGATCACGCCTCACTGCCGATCTTTTGCGCCAGGATGGAGTAGAAATCAGAGTAGGTTACTCCTGTGCCAAGCTGCAACTCCCTGTTGACACTGAACTTCATGAACATAAAAAGCCTCAGTGTCAGAACTGCAGAGTTCTGACCATTCAAGATATCAGTGAAGTAGAACGTCTGGAACAGCAGATGCGCCAGGCCGAAAAACTGGCTGCCATAGGACGAATCAGCGCCGGCATTGCCCATGATTTCAGAAATCCCCTCACCGCCATCTCAGGATCTGCCCAGATTCTGATCAATGAGTTTTCCCTGCACAATTCCCCCGAGCAACGAACCAACCGGGCGCTCATCAATATCATCCTCCGCGAATCAAACCGCCTGAGCCACACTATCTCCGACTTTCTTAAATTTGCCAAACCGGAAACAACAGAGCGTGAATGGTTTTCCCTGAAAAAATGTCTGGATGAAGTTCTTCAGGTCAGCCAAGCGGATCCCTTATGGCCAGCCAGTTGCACCCTCCAGATCAAAGTAGATCCCAGATATTCACTCTGGGCAGACCAGCACCAGATTTTCACTATTCTCATCCATCTTATTCAGAACGCCCTGGCCTTCTGTCCACATGGAGCAGAGCTCATCAAGATAGAAGCGGAAGAGCTAAATGTTTCCGAGAACCAAGGGGAAATCATCCTGCAGGTTGGTGATAATGGAAAAGGCATTGAAGAAGAAAACCGAGAAAAGATATTCGAACCTTTTTTTACCAGACGGGTCGATGGAACCGGGCTCGGATTAGCCATTGTCAAACAAATAGTCATGGCTCATCATGGCACCATTGAGGTAGGAAAATCAGAGTTTGGTGGTGCCCTGTTCACCGTGCACCTGCCCCTGCCCTAATCGTATTTCTTTAGTATTTTCCGTAATCCCCATGATCCTTGAAACAGACACAAAGGGTTTATACGAATATGCCGCTTATCCTCATTACCAATGACGATGGAATCCATAGCCCTGGCCTCCATATCCTCGCATCCGCCCTGCGTCCCTTGGCACATTGTGTGGTGATTGCCCCTGATCGGGATAATTCTGCGGTATCGCACTCACTGACCATGAATCGTCCTCTGAAGGTCACCAAGATTCAGGATAATCACTATTCCTTGGACGGCACCCCCACCGACTGCGTGGCCATCGGTTTAAAGAAAATTTTGGAGCAACAGCCAGATCTTCTGGTCTCAGGAATCAATCCCGGTCCCAATCTGGGTGATGACATTGCCTATTCAGGCACAGTCTCCGCGGCAGTGGAAGGAACCATGTACGGGATTCCATCCCTTGCGGTCTCCTTGGCAGGAAGTCACCCTTATGATTTTACTGTTGCTGGACAGGTGGCCGCCTGGCTTGCCGGTATCATCATGGAACAGGGTTTGCCCGAAAACACCCTTCTCAATGCCAATGTCCCGGCAATCGAGACAATACGCGGGGTGAAAGTTACCCGCCAGGGACGAAGGCTCTGGGAAAATGCCATTCAGGAGACATTTGACCCCTGGGGGCGTAAACATTACTGGATAGGAGGCGGTACACCTCATCTGGATCCGGACGAGGATACGGACGCAAATGCCATCAATGCCGGCTATATCTCAGTCACTCCGATTCATCTTGACCTGACCAATCACGCTGGATTGGACTATCTGAAAAGCAAGTGTGCTTTGGAACGAAAGAGTGACAAAGGAAAATGGGAATGGCAAGCAGACTTTCAAAAGAACAGAAATAAGGAATAAACTCAGCCCCGAATCGTCATTTTCAGGAAAATGACACACATATACACCAGATCAATCATGCATCCTTGAACTGGTGGAATTTTCGACTTATCCCACCAGTTCAAGGATGGGTACTAACTGATTTGCTCAAAGATATGACTTTTAGCACCACAGATAGGGCATTTTTCCGGGGGCGCTCCGAATTCTATGTAACCACAAACCGGGCAGAGGTAAAAACCGGTCACATCTAAATCCACCCTTTTTTTCACGGCCTCCATGGCCTTGCTGTATAAATCGGCATGAACCGCCTCGGCCTTGACCGCAAACTTAAACATGACCTTGGCCTTGTGCCCCTCGGCTTCTGCCTGGGTAATCATGGGCGGGTACATATTCTGAAATTCATGGGTCTCGCCATTGATGGCTTCCTGCAGGTTATCAACGGTAGAACCGATTTTATCCAAGGCTTTCAAATGACCTTCGGCATGGATCCTCTCGGCCTCTGCCGTGGTACGGAACAATCGGGCGATATTAACAAAGCCTTCCTTTTCCGCTTTTTTGGCAAAGGCCCTGTATTTTTGATTCGCCTGACTTTCACCAGCAAAAGCAGCCATAAGATTCTCTATGGTTGTTGACATTATTTCCTCCTCAACAGTTTATTTGTGACTACAAACGATGAATAGTTACAAGAAAAATGCAGAATACTATACATCACCTTTCTGTTTCCTGGCAAAATTAGCTGCCTCCATTCCGGCGACACAGCCCTCACCAACTGCCTTGGCCATCTGATAGGGATGGCCAGTGATATCTCCAGCACCATAAACACCAGGGACATTTGTTTCTGCAAGTTTATTGGTTTCAATGTGGGTCATGGTATCCATATCCAGCTGAACCCCTATTTCAAGAGCCAACTCCATGGCCCCTTTAGCCCCAAGTTCGATAAAAATGCCATCGACTATCACCTCTTTACCGTTTTCAAGAAGAATAGATTGCACGGCCTTCTCGCCCTGAATCTCCTTGACCCAAGTTCCTGACAGGTGTTCGACTGTGGAGCTGTGCAGCTTCTTCAGGAGATCTGCTGAAGCTACAAGCTCCTGACTTACTAGATAGACCTTTGAGGCATAACCAGTAAGGGTTAAGGCCCCGTCAATGGCGGCACTGGCATTTCCTACGACTGCTACCGTGGCCTTTCGATAAAAATTAGCGTCACAATCGACGCAATAGGAAACCCCTCGACCAGAAAGTTCCTTTTCGCCTGACACCTTCAGTTTTTTTCTGGCTGTACCTGTGGCAAAGATAACTGTGCGGCTGATAATCGTTGTACCACCTTCCAGCTCAAGATCAAAGAAAGCCTCTCTCTGATGAATCTTCAACACATCATCATCCATCAACTCGGCACCAAAGTTTTTGGCTTGAGTGATCCCCACCTCCAGCAGCTCCTGACCTGTCTTCACACCTTCCACGCAAGCATAATTTTCCACATGGGCAGAATAGAGCGAACTCCGTTCAATCCGTCCCAGCAGCAAGACCCTGCTTTTTTTTCGAACGGCATGGATCGCGGCCTGAATTCCAGCTGGACCTGCACCAATAATCACCACATCATAGACTAAATCATCCGTTCCAGTATCCATTTTTCTCTCCCAAAAACCTAATTTTCATCTCCAACAAAATCCACTTTTTCTATATTGCCCTGCATTCCTCTTGAATTCTCAATCAATATATCCTAAAGATAAAGAGTTTCAGCTTAATCTTTCAACAAAAATTTCATTTCTAAATCAAGATTGCATCGCAAAGGCCAGCAAACAGCAACGAACCAGTACGGGTAATACGGTGAAGAGCCGCGTAGTACCGCCGACAGAGTGAACTCTTAATTTAAAAATAAAATAACTTAACCCAGTTATAATAAGTCAACTTCCATTCGTCAATCAACCATCATGGATAGCAATCAGCAAAGAATCGTCATAACAGGGGTCGGCCTGGCCGCACCCAACGCTGACAATCTCAAGGAGTTTCGTAAGAAACTCCTTGCCGGGATCAGTGAAATAAAAGAGATCGATCTCCGTTATTTTGGCCCGGCACCTGCAGGCATCTGCACCTTTGACGAAACGAAATACCGTAAGAAAAAAGACAACAAACGAGGCACCCGCGCCGGCTGCCTTGGAGTTTATTGCGCCCACGAGGCCATGGCCGATGCAACCCTTGATATTAACTACTATGACCGCTCGCGCATTGGTGTTTATGTCGGTCTCACCGAACATGGAACCGTTGAGACAGAAAATGAGATCTTTAATATCAGCCAGTACAACTATGACGTAAATTACTGGACTCACCACCATAACCCCCGAACTGTTCTCAACAATCCCCCGGGTGAGATCACCATGAGCCTCGGGATCACCGGACCCCATTACGCCATAGGAGCTGCCTGCGCGGCCGGCAATGCTTCCCTGATTCAGGGCGTCCAGATGCTGCGCCTGGGCGAGGTTGATATGGCGCTCGCTGGTGGCATATCCGAATCAACTGGCTCCTTCGGGATCTTCGCAAGCTTCAAGGCCCAGGGGGCACTCGCAGAGGCAGCAGATCCGCGTAAGGCCTGCAGACCTTTTGATATGGGAAGAAACGGGATTGTGGTCTCAGAAGGGGGCTGCATCTACGTCCTGGAACGTCTGGAAAAGGCCATTGAACGCGAGGCCAGGATCTATGGAGAGATTGTTGGTTACTGCATCAACTCCGATGCCCGTGATTTTGTGCTCCCTTATGACAAGAGACAGGCAGAGTGCATGCAGCAGGCCCTGAATCGAGCCGGGCTCAACGCTGCCGATATTGATATTATCAATACCCATGCCACCGGCACCAGGCAGGGAGACATTGAAGAGTGCAAAGCCATCCGCCAGGTCTTTGGGGAGGCGCCATCCACCTATATCAATAACACCAAATCCATCATTGGTCATGCCATGGGGGCCGCCGGTGTCCTTGAGCTTGCCGGTAATCTTTCTGCCTTTGAAGATAATATGGTCCACCCCACTATCAATGTCACCAACCTTGATCCGGAATGTGCCCTGCCCAACATGGTCCTCAATAAACCAACGCAACTGAAGTCCGTATCCACCATTCTCAATAACTCCTTTGGCATGGTCGGGATCAATTCCGTTATTATTGTTAAAAAATACGAAGATTAAAGGTATTTCTCAAAAAATATATAAAAAAGAGTGGCAAGGTATGGTATAAAGAATGTTTTGCTTGGGAAAATACTCTCATTCATACCAAACTATGCACAATAATATAGACAAAAGTCACTCTTTTTCATAAGAGATCGAACCTGGAGAAAACATGACACGTGATGATATTAAAGATCTCATTCTGGAGATTATCAAAGACATAGATGAAGATGCTGATTTTGACGCGTTGCAATCCGACCAACCGCTACGTGACCAACTGGATCTTGACTCCATGGATTTTCTTGATATCGTAATGGAGCTCCGCAAACGGCATAAATTACAGATTCCAGAAGAAGACTATCCTCAACTGGCCTCCCTTGACAGCTGCGTCAACTACCTGGAACCACTACTCAAGAACGCCTAAAGGTGCACATACCTCTGCTGGTCATCGGCGGCGGTCTCTCGGGGCTGGCCGCCGCAATTCGTTTCGCCCGTTTTAATCCAGGAGTCCTGATCCTGGAAAAGCACTCCCGTGTCGGTGGTCTCAACTCCTATTATTACCGCAACAATTCACTGTTTGAGACCGGTCTCCACGCCATCACCAATTTTGCCCAACCCCACGATAAAACTGCCCCCCTCAACCGGTTGCTCCGCCAACTGAAACTAAGGCGCAAAGACTTCACCTTTCATGAACAGATCAAGAGCGAGATCTTCTTTGTCAACCAGGAGATACTGAGCTTCACTAATGATTTCGATCTACTGCACCATGAGATAGTGACAAAGTTCCCCTACAGCGCTCCGGGATTCACCAGACTCCTTCAGACCATCTCAGAATATGACCCATTCCAGGCCGCGCCCTTTCGTTCAGCCAGAACCTTACTGGCCACGACACTCGACAACCCGCTCCTGGTGGACATGTTGCTTTGTCCGTTGATGTATTACGGCTCAAGCGTGGAAAATGACATGGACTTGGGCCAGTTCGTTATCATGTTCCGGGCGATCTTTCTGGAAGGAATGTTCCGGCCTGATGGCAGCATCAAGGATTTTCTGGATATCCTGCTCAAACAGTATCAGGAATTTGGCGGTAAGATTCGTTTAAAAGCTCCTGTTGCCAAAATCATCCATGAGAACAAAAAGGTGCTAGGCGTGGAACTGACCGACGGCGAGGTGATCACCTGCGACGCTCTGCTCTCAACTATTGGCTATGAGGAGACCATGGCCTGTCTCACTGTCCCGCCTGTGCAAAAGAATCGCCCCCGGCTTGGCTTTGTCGAATCGATTTTCCGACTGCCCGCCAGTTGTAAAAAAAACCTCCCACAAGACAAAACTATTATTTTTTACAACACGAACAAACAATTTCGCTACCAGCGCCCTGAAAATCGCGTTGATTATAATAGTGGTGTTATCTGCTTTCCTGGTAGTTTTCAAGGGCTTGACGCACAGCCTTATTTTGAGCTTCGCGCCACCCATCTTGCCGATTATACCAGTTGGAAGTCTCTTGCTGCCGACAGGCCCGCCTACCTTGCCGCAAAAAGTGACACCGCCAGCCTGTCAAAACAGGCTCTCGAGAAAATCATTGGTAATTTCAGGCAGGATATTGTATATGAGGATACCTTTACACCTCTTACCATAGAACGCTTTACTGCCAAAAAAGAAGGCGCTATTTATGGTTGTCCTGACAAAATCAAGAATGGCGACATAGGCTATCACAATCTCTTTCTTGCCGGCACCGACCAGGGTTTCTTAGGTATTGTAGGATCCATGCTGAGTGGTGTCTCCATGGTCAATCAACACATTCTGTCCCGACTTTAGAAAAGTCTGTAAGCAAATAACAATACAAACGACTCAATGCCCTTTTCTTTAGACAAAGCTGCTGACAGCTACGATGTAATTGTAATTGGTTCCGGCCTGGGCGGCCTGACCACGGCCAAACGTCTCTCTTATTGCAGCCACAAGGTCCTGCTCCTGGAATTTCATCACCAGCTTGGAGGTCTTGCTACCTGGTTCAAACGCAAAGGCCATATCTTCGACATCTCCCTGCATGGCTTTCCCTACGGCATGGTCAAGACCTGCAGAAAATATTGGACGAAAGAAATCACAGAGTCTATTGTCCAGCTTAAGAATATTGTCTTTGACAACCCCCAGTTTTCTCTGAAAACCACCTTTGACAGGGTTGATTTCACCACACTGTTGAACAAAAAATTTAAGATTCCCCAGACAATCATTGACCGATTCTTTGTCACTGTGGCCGGGATGAACTTTTATGATGACCAGACCATGACTACCCGGGAACTCTTTGAAGAATTTTTCCCCGGTAGAACTGATGTGCATCGCCTGCTCATGGAACCCATCACCTACGCCAACGGCTCCACCCTTGACGACCCGGCCATCACCTATGGCATCGTCTTTTCCAACTTCATGAACAAGGGAGTCTTCACCTTCGAAGGTGGCACGGATAAGCTCATCCAGATGATGACCGAAGACCTTGAAAAAAACGGGGTGATGATCTGCACCAATGCCAAGGTTGACAGGATTCTTGTGGAAAAAGGAAAGGTACGCGGCGTTGAAGTGAACGGAAGGGCGATTACCGCCCCGGCCGTTGTCTCAAACAGCGGCATTACCAATACAATCTATAATCTGGCTGGTCGCGATGTCTTTTCAGGCGACTTCCTGGAAAAAGCCGATGCGATTCGCGTTAACAATTCCAGTTGTCAGGTCTATATAGGGCTGAAAAAAGATGCTGTCATTGAGGATAAGGGAGATCTCCTTTTCACCTCGACTGCGCCCGTCTTCGACTCTTCCGAGTTGCTCGATATGCATACCCGCTCCAAGACATTCTCGGTCTATTATCCAAAAACACGACCGGGCCACGATCGATATGCCATTGTCGCTTCCATGAACAGCCGCTATGATGACTGGAACACTCTCAGCCCAGTCGCCTATGAAACCGAAAAAAAGGCACTTATCGAGCGGACTCTGGTGGATCTGAACCGTTATTTTCCTGAGATAAATGAGAAAATTGACTGGCTGGAGGCGGCAACGCCAAAGACCTTTAACCGCTACACCCTCCATACCCACGGCACCTCCTTTGGCACCAAATTCGAGGGCCTTGCAGTGTCCAGATCCATCTTCAAAGAAGTTCCCGGGCTCTTTCATGTCGGCTCAGTGGGGATTATCATGTCCGGCTGGCTCGGGGCAATCAATTACGGGGTTATCGTCTCCAATGATGTTGACAGCTATATCCGCAGCATATAATCAAAGAAAATGACTACCTTTACTAATCAGAAAGTTGTTGTCACCGGAGCAAGCCGGGGCTTGGGGCGGGCCATCAGCCTGGCCTTTCTCAGTGCCGGCGCCCAAGTAATCGGGATTTATGGCAGCAACAGTGATGCGGCCAGGGACTTTGCTGAAGAATGCAAACAGTTTGGTGACAGACTGCAACTTCACCAGTGCGATGTTTCCGACAGCAAGCAGGTTGAGAAGTTTTTCCGTCAGGTGGAAGAGGAGTTTGATACTATTGATGTCCTGATCAACAATGCTGGAATACGCCGCGATGGGCTCATGGCCCTCATGGACAGCAAGGATTGGCAACAGGTTATCGACATCAACCTCACCGGTACCTTTAACATGTCCAAACAGGCTGTATTGCTGATGATGAAAGAGAAATATGGACGTATCATCAATATAACCTCTCCTGTTGCCCATCTCGGTTTTGCCGGTCAGGCCAACTATGCGGCCTCTAAAGCGGGACAAATCGGCATGACAAAGAGCCTGGCCAAGGAAACAGCACGCAAGAAGATCACTGTCAACTGTGTCTCCCCAGGATTTATCGCCACCGACCTCCTCAATGATCTCAGTGCCGAGCAAGTGGCTGCCTATAAAAAACTGGTCCCCATGCGCCGTTTTGGCACCGCGAAAGAAGTGGCATATGCGGTTCTATTTCTTGCTGGCCCACAGGCTTCCTACATCACTGGCACTGTGCTGGAAGTCAACGGAGGCTTATAAAAATGAGCATGTCCATTGACCCACTCATCGCTGAGCTGATTCCACACCGGCCTCCCTTCCTCTGGATTGACAGAATTATCAGCTATGAGGAAGGAACTATGGTTACTGAAAAAGTCATCTCTGAAGACCTGGACATCTTCAAAGGGCATTATCCCGATCATCCTATCCTGCCAGGCGTGATTCTCTGCGAGGCCCTGTTTCAAACCGGAGCCCTGCTTATTGCCAAGATGTTGCAGGATGAGCAGAAGACACAACACGGCATCCCTGTTCTCACCCGGATTGGCGTGGCCCGTTTCAAACGTCCCGTGGAACCGGGCAGCACCCTCCAGATGCAGGTGCACCTGAAAGAGAAAGTAGCTGGTTCCTGGTTCATGAAAGGTATCCTGCGCGTCAAAGAAAAAATAGCCGTCCAGGTTGATTTTTCCTGTACCATCACCTCCGCCTTGCAGCCGTGAACAATTCTGCTATGCAATCACCAGATATGAGCGACAGAGAACCTGCTTTTATCTGCACCTATTGTGATCAGAAGAAAATGCACCTGCAAGGGCGCTGACACAACGTCAAGGCCATCTGCACGGGATGCGGAATGATCTCTTCAGTCGATGAGTATACAGAGCAGTTAGAGGTATGGCAGGAAAGAATATGCACTGAAGCGACAGTTGACTTTTTACCCAAATAAAGTATTTTTTCATTAATAAAATCTACTACCTTACATTTTATTAAATAATACAAAGACAAACACTTAAAGGAATACACACGTGCAGCTATCTATCGCCAATATGATTTTACATGCCGGTCCAATTGGACAACTGGTCATGCTTGTTCTCCTTCTGTTTTCTGTTATCTCCTGGTCCATTGTCTTTATTAAGGCACGCTTGTTCAAAAAAATTTCTACCGACACTCAGGATTTCCTTGAGGCTTTCTGGTCTTCAAGCAAACTCAGCGATGCCTATGACACTGCCCAGGACTATGAATACAGTCCTGAGGCGACTATCTTTTCAGCAGGATTTACCGAGCTGCAAAAGATCAACAAGATTCGCAGCCGTAAGGATGGAAGCAATCAGCCGGAAACTCTTGATATGCAAATGGCCACCATGGATAATCTGAAACGGGCCATCCGCAAGGCAGAATCCCAGGAGATTACTGAAATGGGAAAATACCTGCCTTTTCTCGCTACCACCGGTAGCGCCGCCCCCTTTATTGGTCTTTTTGGTACGGTCTGGGGTATCATGGCCTCATTTCACGATATCGGCATGCGTGGCTCCGCTTCCCTGGCCGTTGTCGCCCCTGGTATATCCGAGGCATTGATCGCAACAGCCGCAGGTCTTGCTGTTGCCATTCCAGCAGTTATCTTCTATAATTATTTCGCCAACAAACTGACCTATATTGACGGCGAAATGCAGAATTTCTCCACCGATTTTCTCAACCTTGTTGAACGCGACATGATAAGCCGCGGATAGCGAACTAATTAGGAATTACGAATTAGAAATTACGAATTACAATTCGTCTTTTTTAAATTCGTAATTCGTAATTCGTAATTTTTTTAAACTGGATACAAATCAAATGGGAATGGGATCAAGCAGGGGAAATGGCACGAGAGGATTGGTCGCCGATATTAACGTCACACCTCTGGTAGATGTTATGCTGGTGCTGCTCATCATCTTCATGATAACCGCGCCGATGATGACTCAGGGGTTAGATGTTGATCTGCCTGAGACCACAGCCAATTCGCTGCGGCAGAAAGAAGATCCCCAGGTGGTAAGCGTTGACAAGGACGGCAAGATCATGCTGGGAAAAATCGAATACACTCAGCCTGTCCTTCGCGATCAACTGGCCAAGATATTTGCTGAAAAGGGAAAAGAAGAACTCATTTTGCTCAAGGCGGACAAAAATATCACCTATGGAGAGGTAGCCTCAATTATGGCTGACATTAAAGCCGCAGGGTTTACCAAACTGGGGATGGTCACTAAACCCTCGGATGAAAAAAAGTAACGTGCCTGCGAATCAAGCATTCTTCCACGCCCGGCCCAACGAATGGAAACTGCCGATTAACCTGGCAATCGGTCTCCATCTTCTGGCCCTGTTTTGCGCCATGGTGCTTCCTGGCCTGTTGGATCAACGAACCATCCTCCCGGAAATTACCACCATTGATCTGGTCAGCATGGGGGAACCGGCTGCCCCAAGTAAACCTGCTGCTCCTACGGCCATAAAGCAGGAATCAAAAAAGGCAATAGCCCCATCACCGCCGCCTAAACCGGCGGAGACTATCAAACCGGTAGAAACGAAGCAGATTCCTCTCCCCCCTGAAACGCCGGATGCAGTTCCCATTCCAGAACCAACGGCTACTCCTGAACCGGTTGCACCCCCGGCACCAGCCGAGGCCATTTCGATTAAGCCGTTAAAGCAAAAGCTGAAAAAAATAATCAAAGATATCCCTGACACCAAGGTTGAAGATGCCAAGATTCGTAAAGATGAGTTGAAAAGCATTACCAATAAACTCCAGGAAGAGGCAAAAAAAGAAACTGCGGCACAGGAAACCATCAAACGTCAGCGACAGCTGGCTGCAGCCCGCGAGGAGGCCAGACGTGCGGAGCTGGAGGCCAGAATGTTGGCAGCAGACGCCAAGAATGCCCTGCGAGATCAGCTCCGGGCTTCAACCCCTACCAGTACATCACAAACGTCCTCACAGACTGGAACCAGTAATGCACAAAGCATGGGCATACTTGAACAGCAATATTATGCGACAATCATGGGCCATATTCAACAATACTGGCAGCCACCCGATGTCAAGACCTGGGATCCCAATATTTTAGCGGTGGTCAGCATCACCATTGCCAGCGATGGTCAGATCGTCAGCCAGAACTTTGAGCAGGGATCCGGGGATAACCTCTTTGATCAGTTTGTGCTCAAGACCCTGGAGGCGGCCAATCCCCTACCCGCACCACCACCAGCCCTGCAAAAACAGCGCATTGAAATAGGGCTCCGCTTCAAACCAAGCGGAATTCAGTGATTTTTTCATCTATAAGTGGTACACTCTGTGAATATTCGAATCATTCCTTTTTTCCTTTTACCCTTCATCACATTATGAATCCGATACGCTTTTTAGTTACGCTCCTCGTGGGTCTTCTTCTGATCCTTGGCAATACCACTAATTTCGCACAAGCAGATACCAAGGTCTATCTTGACATTACCGCGTCAGGAACACGGAAGATCAACATGGCCGTACCCTGGTTTACCAACACGGCAAAGTCCGGTGAGTTACAGGCCTTTGGCCGTGAACTGGCCAATACTCTTGAAAAAGCGCTGGAATTCCATGGGATCATCTCTATTATTCCTAATCAAAATTACTCCGGGTCATCATCTCCTGATTGGAAACAGGTTGGCGCCGACTATACCATCCTGGGAAGTTACACCATATCACCAGCAGGGATCAATTATGAGATGCGCCTTCTGGATGTGGGAGGTGGCGACATGGTCCTCGGTAAAAAATATACGGGAACGACAGAGCAGAAACAGGAAATAATCTTTAAATTCTGCGACAGTGTCATCAAGGAGCTCACCGGTGAACCAGGAATTGCTTCCAGCCAGATAGCTTTTATTTCAGACAACACAGGTGCTAAAGAGGCCTACGTGACAAATATCCTCGGTGATAAGACAAGACAAATAACCCGTCATCGAAATCTGGTGATCTCTCCCCGTTTTACCCCTGATGGTCAGAGCCTCAGCTATACCTCCTACCACAAGGGCAATCAGAATCTTTACATTACCGATCTCAATCAAAGTACCTCGACCCAAGTCCTTTCCCGGAGAAAAGGGATGAATCTGGGACCTGCCTGGTCACCGGATGGACAGAGGATGATTCTAACCATGAGCAAAGACGGAAATCCTGATCTCTATATGCTTGACCGTAAAGGGAACGTTCTGGAACAACTGACTAAACGCTCAGGCATCAATGTCTCGGCAGCATGGTCACCGAATGGTAATACAATTGCCTTTGTCTCAGACCGCAGTGGCAAGCCACAGATCTATCTTATGGACCTCGGTAGTAAAAATGTTCAGAGACTCACATTTAAAGGAACAGAAAATGCTGAACCCTCGTGGTCTCCAAAGGGGGATCTTCTGGCCTACTCGAGTCTGACCAATGGCTCATACCAGATTTGCACCATCACTCCCCAACAAGGTGCCACACCTTTCCAGGTTACAAAAGATGCAAATCAGCACGAATCACCAGACTGGTCACCTGACGGCAAACAACTGATCTACTCACAACGTGAAGGTGGTGCGCGAAAAATTTATGCCATTCTGAAAAACGGCACTTTTCAGCGACAAATTTTTTCGTTAAAAGGCAACCAGACCTATCCCCGCTGGTCCTCTAAAAAATAATATTTATAAAAAATATCATTGAACAGGTAAATGCCATGAATAAATCTTTCCTTACCCTCCTTGTCCTTCTCTCCTTAACCCCTTTTCTTGTCCAGTGCGCAAGTCAGGATGAGGTCAGAACCCTCTCCTATCAGTTACGGGCGGTGAATAAAAAACTTGAGGACATGCAGGCCAATACCGTAGACAAGATGCAGAAGAAACAGGCCAGTTCAGCCGGACAGTTAACTGAAATGCAACAGGAACTTCTGGCCCTGAAAGGTGAGCTTGAGACAACAGCGATGACCAATCGCCAGCTTCAGGAGCAGAACAAAGAGCTTGAAACCTCACTTCAGGAAATAGTTTCCAAGCAATCTTCTGAAACCGATATTAAGATTACGCAGCTTAATGAGCAGCTCAAGCAACAACAGGATAGCGTGGCTTCCCTGCAGGCAGCTCGTGCACTCGAGGCAGAGCGGAAAGCGCGCGCTGCAGCCGAGGCAGCTGATGCCGCAAGGCTAAAGGTGAAAATGGCAAGCAGCAATCAGGGCATTGCTCAAATTCAGGCTCAACGTAAAAAACAGCTCAAAAGGCAGGAACCGGCATCGGTGAAACAGAATACCGCCGCAACCACAACCGTTTCTGAAGAACCAAAGCCGACAGCAGAACCAGTATCTCCTGAGGATACCAGCTCAGCAGTTTTAGCCGCATCCGTAACTGAACAGGCTCCCAAAACGGCACAAGAATCACCAGTTGCAAATGCAACACCAACTGATGATCTATTCAATCAGGCACAAAAGAAATACGAAGCAGGAAATTACCAGAATGCCTATGAGATGTTTGAGTCCTATATTGACAAAAACGGCAGTAGCACCAATGCCATCCAGGCCCGCTACATGATGGGTGAATGTCTCTATCAGCAGAAAGAATACGATCAGGCGATCCTCCAGTATCAAAAGATCATCGCCAGTCAGCCCAAACATGCGAAAACACCTGCCGCCCTCTTGAAACAGGGCATGGCCTTTGAACAACTCTCGGACAAAGATACCGCCAAGATCATTTACCAGAAGATTATAAGCTCTTATGGTTCCAGCCCCGAGGCAGGACAGGCCAAAAGTAAACTCTCTTCTTTGTAAGGACGTCCAACGTATCCAGTGAAACAACGACTTGACGAGCTCCTTGTCACCTTTGGCTTGGCCGACACCTTGGTCAAGGCCAGAGCACTGATAGGTGCCGGGCATGTTCTGGTCAATGAGCAGCTGGCTGACAAAGCGGGGTGTTTGTTCGCCCAGGATATCAGGATTCAGGTCAAGCCAAGTTGTCTCTATGTTTCTCGAGGCGGCTTAAAATTGAAAGGCGGGCTTGATGCCTTCGATTACGATCCAACAGGACAGATTTGTGCTGACATTGGCGCTTCAAGTGGTGGCTTTACCGACTGCCTGCTCCAACATGGAGCCAGCAAGGTCTACGCTGTCGATGTTGGTTATGGCCAACTTGACTGGAAACTGCGTCAGGATCCCAGGGTGGTGGTGATTGAACGCTTTAACGCCCGTAAGATCACAAAAACTCAGATCCCGGAAATCATTGATCTGGCTGTCATTGACTCCTCTTTTATCTCCCTTACCAAACTGATTCCGCCACTTCTTCCCCTTTTTGGCAAACAAAGCCACTTGATTGCCCTGATAAAACCCCAGTTTGAACTCCCCAGAGAGAAGGTCCCCAAGGGCGGGGTCGTTCTCGACCCGCCCCTCCACGAAGAGGCCATAAACAAGATCCAGCTCTTCTGCCAGAAACTTGGAATGAAAAGCCGGGGAGTAGTCCGCTCCCCCATTGTCGGCCCCAAGGGAAACAGCGAATTTCTGATTTATCTGACCCTTGAGACATAAGATCCGGCCATCACTCTCAAAATGGCACCAGCCTCCGATCTCTCCTTACCTCCTCCTCTTTCCTTTTCTTTTCTTCTTCCTGTTCTTTTTTTGAACCCGGACCTTCCTCCAGACGTTCTATCGTCTCCAGTTGCACCTTAGCATTGTCACGAATATCACGAGAAAGCGATTGATCCTTGAGGACCCGCTCAAAATTTTCTTTGGCAAGTTCAATACGCCCCTCATACAGATAATGTTTTCCCAGATAATAGGAAGCCTCACCCTTCTTGCCCTGGCTTGACCTCAGTTTCCCGATCTCATAATAGACCTTAGAATATTCGGGAATCTCTCGGGCCACAGTAAAGAGATTTACTTCTGCCTCTTTCAGCTTGCCAAGCTCAAGATAGACCTTTGCAAGCTGAAAGACAGCCCACAGATCTGCCGGATTCTGTTTGAAAGCCTGTTGGGTCAGCTCCAAAGCCTTTTCTTTATTTCCGGCCGCAAGTTCTACGCGGCCCAGATCAACCAGCAGGATTGATCTGTTGGGATATGCTGCAATCACTTCAAGCAACAAGGCACGACCGCGTTCGTAATTATTTGCCTCTCTCTCTACCTGCGATAAGCCATACTTGGCCATGGTTCTGTCAGGAGGAGAGGACTTTGGATCAGAAATCTTCGTGGCCAGAAAATTGCGAAACTGGCCATCATCTTCAATCTGGGAGAGAATCCGGTATTTGAAACGTAAAAAAGCAAAATTATCAGTCTGCTGACTGACATTACTTAAAGGCGCCTTCTCAATGGCAATAAGAGATTGCACATAGCCAAGACGGGCCTCGGGATCAGGGTGGGTGAGCAGATACGGGGGAACATCACCCATACGATACCTGGTGATCCGCCGCATGGTCTTCAACATCTTTTCCATGGCCACCGGATCTCTTTCGAGCTTTTTCATCCAGCCATAGGAGAGGAGATCTGCCTCTTCCTCATCCTGACGACTGAAATGCAGATTCAAGGCCTGATTGGCTGCCATCGAGCCTGCCACCAGGGCCTGACCGGCAGCACCTCCACCGCCAAGGGCCAGCCCGGCAATGGCCAGGGCAAGTGCACCAATGCCCACCTTCATTCCTTTATCCATGCGGGAGGCAATATGGCGGCTGACCACATGACCAACCTCATGGGCCATGACCGAAATCAGTTCATCCTCGCTGCCCATGGTCTCAATGAGACCGGAATGAAAAAAGATCAAGCCGGAGGGGGCGGCAAAGGCATTAAACTCCTTGTTTTTTATCACAAAAAAATGATAATCAAAATATTGAGCTCCCGCCACCTGCAGCACCTCAGCGCCGAGTTCATTAATATATTGAGAGACATCAGGGTCATCAACAAGGGAAAAGGCCAACCGTATCTGATGCAAAAGAATTTCTCCCACCTCTCGCTCCTCGCCAACAGTGAAAGCGGCAACAGGCCGGGCGCAGGAAAGATGCAAGAAGGAGAAGACCAGAACAATGGCCCAGATTTTCTGAAAATTATTTTTCATTTTTTCATGAGTGATGCGAGTAAACGCTCCATCCCCTCTTCTGTTGAGACAATTGGTTGATAGCCAAGGTCACGTCTGGCCTGGGCAATGGAAAAATAGTGCGATTTGGCAAGTTGCTGCGCCAGAAAACGGGTCATCTGCGGTTCCCTCTGACAGCCTGACAAACGATAGCCCCACTCAAGCAGGGCACCAAGCCCATAGGCAACCGGATATGAAATCTTAGATCGTATTGGTGCAATGTCAAGTCGGGAAAAAAGCTCGTTAATCCACTGCCACAAATTCATCGGTTCTCCCTGGCTGATACAATAAGCCCGCCCCGAGGCCGTCCCGACTCCAGCCAGATTATCCGCGGCCAGCAGGTGGGCGTGAGCCACATTATCAATATAGGAGATATCCACAAGATTCTGCCCATCTCCCACCCGCCTGAGTTGTCCTTTCCGCCCCCTGTCAATAAGCCTTGGAATCAGATGAGGATCACCTGGCCCCCACACCAGATGTGGACGAATTGCACAGGTGTGCAGGTCATAATCAGATTCAGCCAGGACCAACTGCTCCGCCATGACCTTACTCCTGGCGTAATGACAGAGAAAGTGATCGGCATAGGGCAGCTTCTCGTCACCATTGCAGATGGAATGTTGGTTGAACACTACCGACGGAGTTGAGGTATAGACCAGATGCCTGACACCTTCCGCCCTGCAGCCGGCAAGGACATTCTCAGTACCCAGGACGTTGGTGGCATAATAATCCCGCCACCTCCCCCAGATCCCCGCCAGGGCAGCCACATGGAAAACGGTGTCCACTCCCTGACAGCACTCCCGTATGAATCCACAGTCAATGATATCACCCTGCCGACACGTCACCCCAAGGGATTCAAGCTCCGGGTACGCATGGCGGCCGACCACCAGACACTGGACACCATGCGCCAGTAACTGACGGACAATAGCCTTGCCGACAAACCCCCCGCCGCCGGTAATCAGCGCCTTGTTCATGCACCGCCCTCTATCTTTTTCTGTGCCCAGTCACTCAATTTCTCACGGAATATCTTGGCATTGTGACGGATATCTACTGGGAAATCAGGATGGGTCAAAATGAGCTGGATGGAATCTGTCAAGGCAGAGTCTGCTGCCAGCTTCCTCACCTCTGCAAGCAGCCTATCTCTGTTTATTTTCCTGGTCTTGACAGTTTCAACAATCATGACCGGGAGCTGCCAACCAGGATGAAGAGGATCAGGAATCCCGACCAGGGCTGATCTTGAAACATCTGGATGCTCATTGATAATAGCCTCGCAGGGGATGGTAAATAGGGTTCCGGCTATAGTCCTTACGCGATGAGCACGTCTGCCGCAGAACCAAAGACGGCCCTGCTGATCAAGATATCCAAGATCCCCCATCCGGTGCCAGAAGGAAGCATTGTCCTTGATCTTTGCCAGCCTGTTTTCTTCGGTATTATTTTCATAGGCCCGTGTCACCACATCACCACGCACCACGATTTCACCGATTTCACCATCAGGCAGGCAAACAGCATCGTCCCAGAAAGGAATAGGGACATCAGAGAGGGCAATCACCCGAATTTCAATTCCCGGCAGTGGTCTCCCCACACAGATTCCATTACCCTTGCGACTAAGAGGCCAAGTCGACTCAACGATCTCTTTTCCCTCCATGGAGACGATGGGAAGGCTCTCGGTGGCACCATAGGGGGTATGAATCCTGGCCCCAATTGGTAAAACAGCCTGCATTCGAGTTATCAGGTCGCCAGGAATAGGAGCCCCGGCCATGAGTACCTGCTGCAAACTCTCGAGGACAATCCCCTGCTCCTGACAATAGCGGCTGACCACATTCCAGATGGCAGGTGAGCCAAAGGAATAGGTCACCTGCTGCTCACGCAGAGAGCGGACAAATTTTCGCGGATCAACCATGGCAGGTCTGGTCGGATCCATATCAGGGATAACAGCCCTGGCCCCGAGGGCCGTTGAAAACAGGGCAAAGAGCGGAAATCCAGGCTGATCAATCTGACCCGGACCAATATGATAATAATCTCGAATCAACCTTAGCTGGGCATTAAAAACTCCATGCTCGTAACGCACACCCTTAGGTGGGCCAGTAGAACCGGTGGTGAAGATAATGGCGGCCAGTTCATCAGGCCGAGCCGGATAAACGGGGAATGGTTGAGAGGATATTCCTGCCTCTTTGCATATGTCCGGACCTAAGAGCCCCCAAGAGGAGCCACAGCAGAAGGAAGACCTGACAGAACGAAAGGGAGCACGAAAGAGCTTACGAAACAGATGGGCCACTGGAATGCCGATAAAGACCTGCGGCTGCACCCCGGCAATACAACGTAGCAGATTCCTGTATCCCATGCCCGGATCAATGAGAATGACCACTGCCCCCAGCTTGAACAAGGCAAAGGTCAGACAGATAAAATCAGCAGAGGGCTTGACCATGAGCATCACCCGCTCGCCTGCCATCACTCCTTTTGCCTGCAGATAGAAGGCAAGGGCATCAGCCCGACCATTGAGTTCATGAAAGCTCAGAGTCTTGCCCGTGGCCGCCTCTACCAGACCGATCTCATCGGCCTGGTCGTGCGCCCGCTCAGCCAGAAGCTCGCCGATATTCACATTCACCCACCATTTCCTGACACTGAACTGCTGTCAGCAAAAAAATTCACCAACAGTGGCTTGATCTCGGACAGCGCATCCTCCAGCACATAATGACCGGCGTCCTTGAAATAATGACACTCAGCCCGTGGGAAACGTCGGCGCCACTCCTCATAGAAGTGATCATTAAAACAAAAATCCATGCCTCCCCAGCAAATACATACCGGGACATCTCTTGCAGCCAGAGCCTGTAGTCCCTCCTCAACCTTTTGCAGAGTAGCATACGAAGGATGTGCAGTGGTAAGGGGGATATCCCGGACGAAACCATAGACGGCCACCCGATTCTGCCAGGAATCATAGGGTGCCAGATAGGCTCTGGCCACATCCGGACGCAGGCGGCGGGTCACAGCCATAAAGACCGCGGGACCGGCAAATCCATTCAGCCCGCGCACCAAAAGGCTACCGATAAACGGCCAGCGACAGAGGCGGATACGCCATGGAATCCGTTGTGAGTGAAAGGCGGCGGTATTGAGGATCACCAGCTTTTCAATGGCGGCAGGATACCTACCCGCCACACCCAAACCAATGGCCCCACCCCAGTCATGGACAATCAGGGAATAGGAATTGATCCGGAGTTGACGCAACAGGGCCTGCAGATTATCTATATGATTTTTTAATTGATATGGATACTTCTGCGGCTTATCGGAAAGTCCGCAGCCAAGATGATCAATGGCAATCACCCGATACGTCTTGGAGAGCAGAGCAATAAGATGCCTATAATAATAAGACCAGGTGGGGTTGCCATGAACCATGACAATGACCCGTCCAGCCCCTTCGTCAATATAATGAAGGAGGTGACCATCAATGGTGGCAAAATGCGAAGGAAAAGGATATTCTGGATACAAGTGAGTTTATTTGATCATAAAAGGTTAGGAACTGCCTGATAGCCTGAATAATCTCAAGAATAGTCGACCCAAAACCGGTGTCAACCTTTTTCACAACTCTTCCAATGAGTGATTTGACAACAGAGGAGCGTTAACAGATGCCTGCCAACCTGACCACAGAAGCACTCCTGCTCAAGGTTAAAGAACTGGAGATGGAAAATCACGGGCTCGTCCAAAAAAGTGAGAAACTCAGTGCAGAACTGGATCAATACCGCTTACTCATTGACAGCGCCAGTGACCTTATCCACAGCGTGACTCCAGATGGGGCCTTTCTCTATACCAATCAGGCCTGGCGCGACACACTCGGCTACACGGAAGAAGATATTCGAAATTTGTCACTCATAGATATTGTCGATAATAAATGCAAGGGGGAATGCGCCCTTATCTTCAAAAACCTGATGAAAGGCGAAAAGATTGACCGCAACGCCACCACCTTTATTGCCAAAAATGGCGACAGAGTGATCGTGGAAGGTCGTTGTTCCACTCATTTTGAAAATGGTAAGCCACTCTTCATGACCGGTATTTTCCGAGACATGAGCGATCTGACCCGTAGCGAACTGGCTCGGAGGGAGAGTGAAATAAAATACAAAAATCTCTTTGAAAACTCCTCCGACCTGATCCAGATCGTCATGCCTAACGGCAATTTCAAGTATGTGAACCGGGCTTGGCGGGAGACATTCGGCTACAGCGAAGAGGAGATTTCCACCCTTTCCATTTTTGATCTGATCTCCACTGACTGTCAGGGGCATTGTCAAGCCACCTTTCAACAGATCATCAGCGAACCAAAACTTCATCATCTCGACACGGTTTTTACCACCAAAGACGGCAGGCAGGTCATCATTGAAGGCAATGCCATCTGTAAATTTGAGGACGGAAAGCCCGTCTCCACCCAATGTATCTTTAATGATGTCACCGAAAAAAGGCATATGGTTGAAGAGCTGATCAAGGCCCAGAAGTTGGAATCACTCGGAGTTTTGGCTGGTGGTATTGCCCACGATTTCAACAACCTGCTCACCGCGATCATTGGCAATATCTCTTTGGCCAAGATGTATACCAATCCGCATGATATTATTAGCGGATATCTGGATAATACAGAAAAAGCTTCCATCAGGGCCCAGGGCCTGACCAAACAGTTACTCACCTTTTCCAAAGGTGGCGCACCCATCAAAACTGTCACCACAATCACGGAACTGATCAAGGATGCCACCAGTTTTGTCCTCAGAGGATCAAAAGTCAAATGCGATTACCATTTCGATGAAAGTCTCTGGGACATTGAAGCTGACGAAGGACAATTGAGTCAGGTTAGCCAGAATCTGGTCATCAACGCCAGTCAGGCTATGCCAAAAGGCGGCACCATAACAATTCAGGGAACTAACAAAACTCTTTCTCTGGATGAGCATCCAACCCTGCCACCAGGCAAGTACATAGAACTCCTTTTTCAAGACACCGGCACAGGGATTCCCCCGGAACACATCTCCAGGATCTTTGATCCTTACTTTTCCAGTAAAAGCACAGGGTCTGGCTTGGGACTGGCCATTTCCTATTCCATCATCAAAAACCATGATGGAATGATTACTGTGAGTTCCAAACTGGGACAGGGCACTATTTTTTCCATTCTCCTTCCGGCAACCCTGAATAAAAACACAAATCAACCCGGAAAACAGGATGAATTCACAAAAATTGCAGCTCACAAAATACTGATCATGGATGACGACATAACCGTTCGAGAAATTATGACGGCAATGCTCAATTTTATCGGATGCAGTGTAGATCAGGCTTGTGATGGAAAGGAGGCAATCGCGCTTTACATTCAGGCAAAAAATGAAGGCGTCCCTTTTGATCTTGTTATTATGGATCTTACCATACCAGGAGGAATGGGTGGCAAGGAGGCTATTGCCGCCTTACTCCCTCTCGATCACACAGCTAAGGCCGTTGTCTCCAGTGGATACGCCAACGATCCCATTATGGCAAGCTACCAGGAATATGGCTTTTGCGCCGTTCTTTCCAAGCCTTTCAAGATTGATGAATTAATCAAAGTCATCACCAGCGCAATCCCCACCACTACAAACTAACTGCATTGATCATGCTCCTTGAAATTGACAAACTTAATGTAAGCTTTACTCTTGACACCGGCCGACAGCAACCCGAGGTAAATCAGGTTCTGTATGACGTGTCCCTTTCAGTTGACCAGGGGGAAACCGTGGCCTTGGTCGGGGAATCAGGATCGGGTAAATCGGTAACCGCCCTCTCGATTCTGCGGTTGCTTGAAGAGGGGAGCCAAGTGCACAGCTCAGGTCAGATAAATTTCGAGGGAAAGAATATTCTGACCTTGGATGACCGACAGTTACGGGCCATTCGTGGCAATCGTATCGCCATGATATTTCAGGAACCGATGACCTCGCTCAATCCGGTATACACCATTGGTAACCAGCTTATTGAGCCCCTGCTTCTGCACCGATCCCTGACCAAGAAAGAGGCAGAGAAGGAAGCTGTCCGCCTCCTTGACCGTACCGGTATCGACACTCCGGCAGCCCGCCTTCACACCTATCCCCATCAGCTTTCCGGCGGACAGCGGCAACGGGTGATGATCGCCATGGCCCTTGCCTGCCGCCCCTCCCTGCTCATTGCCGATGAACCGACAACCGCACTCGATGTGACCATCCAGGCCCAGATCCTTGACCTGATCCGTGATCTGCAGGATGAGTTTAAAATGGCACTGCTCCTGATCACCCACGACCTGGCCATGGTAAGACAGATTGCGGATCATGTCCATATCATGCAAGAAGGGAGGATTGTCGAACATGGGTCGACTAAAGGTCTATTGGACAAGCCGCAACACCCATACACCATCCACCTCTTGCAATCAATTCCCCAGGGTAACCCTGATGAGAATCAAGGGCAAAACCCCCTGCTCAGCCTCAAGGGCCTCGATTGCCATTTTCATCTCAAGGATGGCTGGAGTACTTTTTTCAAGAGGAAGATCAAGACTATCAAGGCTGTTGACAATGTCAACCTGACACTCAATCAGGGTACAACCTGCGGGGTAGTGGGTGAATCAGGATCGGGGAAAACTACACTCGGCATGGCTATTCTCAAGCTGACCAAAAGCCATGGAACGATTAACTTTGACGGCCGGGATCTGCAACAGCTCACAAGCCGCCAGATGCGTCCCCTCCGCCGCGAACTCCAGGTGGTATTTCAGGACCCCTTTTCCTCACTCTCCCCCCGGATGACCGTGGAGCAGATTGTGGAAGAAGGAATGCGGGTGCACAATATGGGCGGTACCGCGCATCAACGCCATGAAATCGTTGCCGAGACCCTAACGGAGGTAGGACTCAGTCCGGAGATGGCCTATCGCTATCCCCACGAATTTTCCGGCGGTCAACGTCAGCGCATCGCCATTGCCCGCGCCATCGTCTTGAAACCCCGGCTCCTGATCCTTGATGAGCCGACCTCGGCACTTGACATGACCATCCAGAAGCAGATCATCGACCTGCTCCTGGATCTGCAGCAACGTTACGGAATGACCTACCTCTTTATCTCTCATGACCTACGAGTGATCCGGGCCATGGCTGATCAGGTGGCAGTGATGCAGCATGGCCGCATTGTTGAGGCAGGACCGGCCCGGGAGGTCTTTGCCGCCCCCAAACATGCCTACACCCGGAGATTGTTCGAGGCAGCTCTGCACTAAACAAAAAACACCTTGAGGTCAAGAAGAGGACTGCTCAATGAAGCATCGCCCTCACCCCCAATGACTCCTGTTATCTGCAGCCTAACGTCTTCTTATCCCCCTTGATATCATCCTGAAAAAGAGAAAGTCCCCGTTCCATGGCACAAAAATCACCGCACATGGTGCAGGTGCCAATATTTTCTGGGGTACGACTATCTCTCACCTCCTGGGCCTTGTCGGGAAACATCAGTAAGGGAAAATGTTCCTTCCAGTTGGTATCACGCCGGGAAAGGGCGACCTTTTTTTCCTGTTCACGACGGTCCGGATACTTTGCAATATCGCCAATCCTGGCGGCCAGTCTCGTAGCCCGAACCCCCTCCCGAACATCATCTTCATTGGGCAGGGCCAGATGTTCGGCTGGCGTTATATAGCAGATAAGATCGGCACCAAAACGGGCCGAGCTAGCCGCACCGATGGCTGCAGTGATGTGATCATAGCCAGCTCCTGAATCAGCGGGAAGTGGTCCGAGCACATAGTATGGTGCGCCACCGCTCATCCGTTTTTCCAGCATAATATTACCTTCAATCTCATCGAGGGGCACATGGCCAGGTCCCTCCACCATCATCTGACAGCCCATGTCACGGCCGATCTCAGCCAGTTCGCAGTTGATCACCATCTCTGCCATCTGGGCCCGGTCATGGCTGTCATGAATGGCCCCGGCCCTGATCCCGTTACCAAGCGAGAGAACCGCGTCATACTTTTTCATGAGGGAGCATACCCGATCAAACTGCTCATAGAGGGGATTTTCCCGGTTATTATACTCCATCCACGAGACCATAAATGTTCCACCCTTAGAGACCAAGCCACCATAACGATAGCCCTGCTTGCGCAACCGCTCGATGGAAAAACGGTTGATCCCGCAATGGATGGCCATAAAAGATATCCCGTCTGATAGCTGCCGCTCTATCAGCTCAAAAAGATACTCGCTATCCAGCTTATTGGGATTATGATATTTGCGGCTGGCCTCGGAAAAAGCCTGATAGAGGGGTACATTGCCGACAGGCAGGTTACAGGCTCCAAGGACCCGCTGCCGCACCAGATTAAGATCACCGCCGGTGGAAAGCTCCATAAGGGTGTCTGCCTGTTCCGCCTCAGCCACCTTGGCCTTGCGTACCTCCAGCTCAATATCCGAGATATCGGAGGAGGTGCCGATGGAGGCATTCACCTTGGTCCGCAGTCCCTTGCCGATCCCCACCACCTTCTGTAAAGGCCGGTTGGGATGGACGGCAATGACAATATGACCATCCGCCACCCGCTGACGGATGGTCTCCGGATCAAGGCCAAAGCCCTCATCCATGGCTACTTTTTTCATCGCCTCGGTAATGATGCCCTCGCGTGCCAGTTCTATCTGTGTCTTCATGGTCAACCTTCCTTTTCTTATTTTTCGTCCGAGCATAAAAAAAGTCCGTACCGCGCCTCAGGGATCAACCCTCAGGGCGCAATACGGACTTCCATGGACAAGAATTCCTTTTTTCTTCCGGCAGGTCTTCTGACTCACGGATCAGCCTCAGACCACGCCTTCCCACCCATCATCCGGTTACCCGGATCACAGACAGTGACATCATGCAGTCCTTGTCCCCGCTCACAGCGTTGGCCCAACGTTACGGTTTTGCACCGTATTCCCTTTTCACCGACCTGAAAATCAGGACGACACCGGAAGAATTCCTTTAGAAAATATCATTTAATAATCGACAGCACTTTAGCCAATGATCAGCAAAATGTAAAGCAAAGGAAAGACCATTCTTGCAATCAAATGGCAGGAAAGCTATACATGACTAGAGGAAAGAATTACGCACCATTTTCATTAGCCATAAAGTCGTTTATAAAAATTCCAGATGCATCTGATAAAATAATGTTCCCCCCCGACCTTCTCGCCTCTATCCCCCATTCTCCAGGGGTTTATCTGATGCTGGATAAAAAATCTGGTGTCATCTACGTTGGCAAGGCCAAGGATTTGCGCAAGCGGCTGGCCTCCTACACGCGGCTTGCTGAGTCAACACAGGGCAAGACGGCCGTCATGCTCTCCCATGTCCACAAGGTGGATACTCTGCTCACCCGAACTGAAAAAGAGGCCCTCATCCTTGAGGCCTCGCTGATCAAAAAGCATCGTCCCAGATACAATATTGTCCTCCGTGATGACAAGAATTATCCACTGCTCAAGGTCACGATCCAGGAAGAATGGCCGAGGGTGTTGATGACCAGACGGAGGAAAAAAGACGGTGCCCGCTATTTCGGTCCCTACTCCTCCTCTTCGGCCATGTGGGCAACCCTCAAACTGCTCTCCTCAATTTTTCCATTGAGAAGATGCAAAACCAGTCAGGTCCAAGCCAGGACACGGCCCTGTCTCAACGGACAGATGCACAACTGCCTGGCCCCCTGCATGGGCCTGACCGAACGAGCCGAATATCAGAAGATGGTGGCCAGGATCATCATGGTACTGGAAGGTCATAACCGGGAGCTGATCACTTCCATGGGCCAGCAGATGACCGAGGCCGCACACGACTTGGAATTTGAGCGGGCCGCCCTCATCCGTGACCAGATCCAGGCCCTGTCCCGAACCCTGGAAAAACAGGTAATCGTAGCTGCACACTCCCGGGATCAGGACATCTTTGGCCTGGCCAGAAAAGATGCATCTTTGGCCCTTGCTATCCTCTTGGTCAGAAACGGGACAATCAGCGGCAGCCGCACATTTTTCCTCTCTGACCCCATTGGCGATGACGCGAGCATCCTCTCCCAGGTTCTGAATCAGTACTATGACCAGGGTGACAACCTACCCCAAGAGATCCTCCTCCCCTGTGAGCCCGAGGATAAAGAACTTTTGAGTGAGCGTCTGAGCGACTTGCGTGGAGAGCTAGTTCATCTCCAAATCCCACAGCGCGGCGATCGCCTGCAGCTCATCACCATGGCCAATGCAAATGCCGAGCAGGTTTTTGCCGAACGTGACAAAAAAGATCAATCTTGGCAGTCACTCGCGAACGCCTTGGTTAAAAGCTTGCACCTGAGTCGCCCCCCTGAGACTATTGAATGTCTGGATATCTCCAACACCTCCGGTCAGCAGGCAGTAGGCTCACTGGTCTGCTTTAAACAGGGGGAACCAGACAGGCGTCATTTCCGGCACTACAAGATCCGTACCGTTGATGGACCCGATGATTACGCAATGATGGAAGAAGTGCTGCAACGAAGGCTTAGACGTGGGCTCGCGGAAAATGACCTGCCTGATCTTCTGATGGTGGATGGCGGACGAGGCCAGTTGGGAATCGCCATGCGCGTGGCCCGCGAACTAGGAGTTGAAGACGCCCAGGACATCGACTGGCTCGGGATTGCCAAGGAAAAAGAGGCTGAAGGGGAAAAGTTGTATAAACCTGGCCGCAAAAATCCCATTATCTTGCCGGCCCACAATCCAGTGTTACTCTATCTCATGCGGATACGGGATGAATCACATCGCTACGGGGTAACCTTTCACCGCAAGCTGCGCAATAAATCGACTCTGGCCTCTGAACTTGACACCATTAACGGTATTGGGCCCAAAAAAAAACAAACCCTGCTCAAGACCCTCGGAAGCCTTAAACAAATCAAACTGGCCTCTGAAGAAGAGCTGGCCGGAGTTCAAGGAATCGGCCCGGAACTGGCACGGGATATCCACCGACATTTTCATCAAGATGCCCAACAATCTTGGCAACCGCTGCAAAAACCATAAATGGCCACTGAAGAAGAAATCCTCGCCCGAATGAAACCCGGGTGCATCTGTAGAGGAATCAAACTGTACCGAATTATTGAGGCTATTGAACAGGGGGCCACAAGCTTTGAGCAGATTGCTAAGGAAACAGGTATCGGCGGAGGATCCTGCGGATCAAAACGTTGCGGACAAAAAGTTGCGGCGCTATTTAAAAAAAAAAACTGCCATCACACCTGAAGGGGCATAATAGCAGTTCACAATACAACCTGACTCTAGCCGGTAATTCAGACTCTGCCCGGCAAAGACAGGACAACAGTCATCACATCAATTACCACCGGAACCGGCGGACACATCTTCAGCCACATAAACAGCCGCATACGTTGAACCTAATGACCCACCGAAGCCCTCTTCCAGGACCACAGTGCAGGATTTGTTAGGTTTAGTGAAGGCCAAGAGAACACTGTCATACGAGACCTCACCAGCACGTTTCCATTTATTCTTCTGCATGGAAGCAAGAATGAAATTTTTCAATGAATCGCGCTCTACCTTGCCGCTAAAATAGAATACCCCGCCGGTAAAGGAGTCCGTACGAACGACCATGCTTTTTTTATGGTTATATTTCATATCAATGGGAAGCTCAATATCACGATACTCCCCTACAAAATTTGATAATGGCGGAAGATTCTCCATCGGGGGCGGGGAATCGCTACGACTTCCCATGGATGCACAACCATTCAACACCAGCATAAAAGCTACAAGTAGAAATAAACCTGCATTCTTCTTCATATATTGCATAATAAAATCCCCCTTTTTTAGAATAAAATAATTATTTATACTCTAACCATAAAGTACAATTAGTTTAAAGAGCTTAGTTTGTCGAGAATATTATTGATCCCAGGTCACCACCAAACAAGATAGAAACTGCTACCTATGAATCAATCCCGCCAATGCACATATATTTGATCTCAAGATACTCATCAATACCATATTTTGATCCTTCACGGCCTATGCCTGATTCCTTCATCCCGCCAAAGGGAGCGGCTTCAGAGGAAAGGACTCCGGTATTTACACCGACCATACCATATTCCAAGGCCTCAGTTACACGCCAAGCCCTGCCGATATCACGGCTATAGAAATAAGAGGCCAACCCATATTCGGAATCATTGGCCATTCTCACCGCATCCGCCTCTTCTTTAAAGACAAAGAGCGGCGCCACCGGACCAAAGGTCTCTTCCCGAGCTATCTTCATCTCACTGGTCACATCAACAAGCACTGTTGGTTCAAAGAAAAAGCCCTTTCCTCCAACCCTCTTGCCACCAGCTAGCAGTCTGGCCCCCTTCTTCAGGGCATCCTGAACCTGCTCCTCAACCTTGATCACCGCATTCAGGTCGATAAGAGGCCCCTGATTATTTCCTCTTTCCACCCCTGGTCCCACCCGGAAATCAGAACGGACTGCGGCTGCCAGTTTAGAGGCAAAAAGTTCATAGACCCCTTCCTGCACCAGAAAACGATTAGCGCAGACACAAGTCTGTCCTGAATTCCGATATTTGGAAGCCAAGGCCCCAGCCACTGCCTGATCGAGATCCGCATCATCAAAAACGATAAATGGAGCATGTCCACCAAGCTCCAGGGAAATCTTTTTGACCGTATCGGCACAGGCAGCCATGAGGAGTTTTCCTACAGCCGTGGAACCTGTAAAACTCAGTTTACGCACCAAAGGATTACGCGTCAGCTCGCCTCCAATCTCCGCTGCAGGACCGGTGATCACATTAAATACGCCAGGGGGAAAACCAGCCCGGCCAGCAAGCTCGGCCAAGGCCAAGGCAGAAAAAGGCGTCTGGGCCGCAGGCTTGACAATCACCGGACAACCTGCAGCCAAGGCTGGCGCAGCCTTACGGCTGATCATGGCTGAGGGGAAATTCCAGGGAGTAATGGCGGCGCAGACCCCCACCGGTTCCTTAAGGACAATAATACGTTTTCCTTTCTGGGTCGTGGGAATCGTATCACCATAAACCCGTTTAGCCTCTTCCGCAAACCACTCGATATAGGATGCGCCGTACAACACCTCTCCCGCGGCCTCTGCCAGCGGCTTCCCTTGTTCTCTGGTCATGATCATGGCCAGATCGTTTTGATGTTCAACAATCAGGGCGTACCAACGTTTCATAATCGCGGAACGCTCTTTGGCAGTCAGAGCCTTCCATGCAGGATAGGCGGCACTGGCCGCAGCAATGGTCTGTCTAGTTGCCTCCTGACCAAGGGACGGAACCCTCCCGACTATCCGCCCATCGGCTGGATCAACAACCTCAAAGGATTCTTGCGCCGTGACCCAGGCGCCATCAATATAACATTCCTGCCTGAACAAAGCAGGATCTTTCAATTCCATTGTTCTCACCTCACACTGAAAACACCATCAATAAAACCATTTTTTTCATCCGGCTGATACTCATTATGACTGCGATATGTGAAGACAGGCACTCAGCAGTGAAAAAGAGTAAAAAATGCGTCATTACTCATGTATTGTTCATTGATAAGTCAATATCACTATATCATATTTTTGAACGATAACATTTTTTCCATTGAAACTCTCTTTTACCACCATCTACACTTTCCTGAAATTAAAAGGTACGGTAAATTCAATATTTTTCAGTTAGTAATAGAGTACGAATCAATACTTGTGGTTTCCTGGAAATATCAAAGATATAATTATCAAGGATATCCCAATATTTTATTAAAGATATCCAGACAAGCACTTGTCTCTCAGACCATAAAGTTACTCTTGTCGGCAAGGTAGTTAACAGTTAGCATTATGGAATGGAGTTTATTCAAATGCGGCAGGAATGGCAGCAGAGGAGAACTCACGAAACAACCATCTATCACAACCCACAAATCTAAACACACATCGTGTCCATCATGACCTCAAAACAAAACATTATCACCATCACTGAAGAACCTATTCGCCTTGGACAATTCTTAAAATTAGCCAACCTGGTTCAAGATGGATTTGAGGCAAAAGTTCAGATACAAAATGGTCAAATATGGGTGAATGGTGTTCAGGAAACAAGACGGGGCAGAAAGCTGGTCCATGGGGACCAAGTCATGATGGGAGACACACTATCAGTAATAGATTACAAAAAAAACGCATAACAAATATCGGCGACGAAGGACAGACCTTCAAACAAAGATTTTCCTAAGGGATAATTGAATAAAGTTGGATCTTTTTCTCCACCCCTCGAAGCAATCTGGTCTTTTCCCCCTGAATTGAGACTTTGCCTACCACATCACAATAAACTGACTCAGTAATAAGAATCTGCCCAGCTGCCGTCTCCGAGGCAAGGCGTTGCGCAATATTAACATCAGCTCCAACAACCGTATAGTCAAGACGACGACCAGATCCCACGTTTCCCAAAAACATCTTCCCACGACTTATCCCGATCCCCAGACCAATCTGCATAAAAAGTTCCGATTTCAGGGCCCAGCGGGCACGCAACACTTCAAACTTTTTTTGGATTTCCAGCGCTGCAGACACGGCAGACAGATTAGGTGAGTCATGAGGCATCGGTGCGCCAAAGATAGCCAAGGCAGCATCACCAATAAATTTATCAAGAATTCCCTGCCATGAGGAGACAACATCTGCCACAATATCAAAAAACTCCGTCAAAAAATCCCGCGATTCCTGTAATGGTAGATATTGAACTAGAAATGTAAAATTTCTAATATCAGCAAAGAGAACGGTAATTTCCTGAACCTTGCCTACAACTTCAGACATGGACTCTTGTTTATTCAGCAGGATAGCAGCCACCTCCGGAGCCATATACTGCTCAAAGAGAGTTTGTAACTTCAAAACACGTTCATTCAGACGGATATTTTCTTCTCGCAGCTCTGATTCTCCCACAGCTGCCTGAACAGCCCGGAGCAAAGACCCTGTTTGTACAGGTTTTACAAGTACCCTGCTGAACCCTTTATCCATGGCCTCCAAGGTCATGTCCATCGTCAGGTCTCCACTCACCAGGATTCCTTTCATATGAGGGCAGCTTTGCCTGACAACCTCAAAAGTCTCGATACCATTCATACCCGGCAACATGGCATCAATAATAGCAAGATCAAAACGCAGAGCCATGGCCATCTCCACAGCTTGTTCTCCACTATAGGCGCAAAAGACTTGGTGGCCGGCATATGTAAGAGTACTTCTGCTTACATCTGCAACCATAACCTCATCGTCAATCACTAAGATTTTTCGAGACTGCATCTAACTTTCCCTTACTCAAATACTTCCATTCTAATAAATTATATCAAACAGTTAAGCCAAGAAAGCCACTGGCTGGCAAGCAAACATGCGAGACTGTCAGCGAAGTGAAAAATCTTTCACTTCGCTTTCGCTTATTCATTCAAAGTTTCAACCGTTCTTCCACAAGGCAATCATGAAATAAAAAAACTATTGCTTGCAAGAAGCTTAATCAATATTTTTAAAAAGTTACAAAAGGATAGTACCATCCTGAACTTCTCGTTTCAAGGGAAAGAAAGGTCCAAAAATCGAAAAAATAAAAATGATTCCTCTCCCTTATTAGTCATAAGGATTCCACTATGACTGCATTTTTCGTTTATAAAAAGCCATATGCCATCCGGGTTGCGACAATAAACAATACAATGGCAAAGACACGCTTTAATCGATCAACCGGCAGACTATGAGCTAAACGTACTCCTAAGGGTGCGGTCAAGACACTGGCACAAACCAGACCAGCCAGAGCTGGAAGGTACACAAATCCCACTGAATATTCTGGGAGCCCCGGAACATTCAGTCCATTATAAATATACCCAAAAGTTCCAGCAATAGCGATGGGGAAGCCGATGGCTGCAGATGTTCCAATAGCCGCATGTACTGAAAGATTACACCAGATCATAAAAGGCACAGAAAGAGTTCCACCACCAATACCAACCAGACTGGAAAAAGCACCAATCACACTCCCCACCCCAAACATCCCGGACGATCCTGGAATCTGACGGGAGGGTTTTGGTTTGCGGTTCACCAACATCTGAGCACCGACGTAATAAAGGAAGATCACAAAAAATCCTTTCAGAAAACTCGTGGATAGCCTGGCAGCAAAACAAGAGCCAAGAAAGGTCCCCACCAAAATTCCCGGTACAATGCGGCGAACCACAATCCACTGTACTGCCCCACGTTTATGATGGGCCCAAAAACTGGACACCGAGGTAAAAATAATACTGGCCATGGATGTCCCAAGGGCCAGATGCATGATCACAGGATCAGGAAAATGCTGCCAACCGAAAGCAAAGACCAACATGGGGACAATAACCAGCCCACCACCAATACCAAGCATTCCGGCCAGAATTCCAGCCACCGCACCGAGCGCAGAATAAATCAAAATGATGGAATACACTCAATGACACTCCTTCTTTGAAAGATATTTTCTAACAATCAACGCTGATGCAATCGCAAAGAATAATGACAATAATCAACCGACAATCAACCCGCTGTCACAATCTCTTTCATTTGGACTTTATTCTCCCTTTCGAGTATGCAATAATCAAGTTAAATCTTATTTTGATCTGATTTTTTTCCTGGAGAGATGCTATGCTGACATCCGTTACGATCTTTACCCCCTACCCTTTTGCCATTGGTGAAAAAATACATATTTCCGAGGGACCACGTCATGGGGACTGGATAGTGGCAGACCTTGATGACAAAAAAATCACCTTACACTGCCCTGTCAGTGGTAAAGAGTTTTGCTGGAACCGGTTTTGCTATATGATTGATACCAGAAAACAGGAGTGGCCGGAAGGCGAAAAGGGCAAAAAATAATCAACAAAGCAGGAGAACTTTCTCATGGAAATAGGGATGATCGGTCTAGGGCGGATGGGAATGAACATGGCGCGCAGGCTGCTCTAGGGCGGCCATCAAATTGTGGCCTTTAACCGCACTTCCGACAAGACAGAAGAGCTGGTCAAGGAAAGGGCTATAAGAGCTTTCTCCGGTGAAAAGTCTTCTCTCCCCCAAGGTTATCTGGCTAATGGGTGCCTTGAAAAATAAGGATTTTCGTCCAAGATCAAGACATGCGCAAAATTTTACCGCAGGCATATAATGAATATTACGAGGATAAAATTTTAAGCATAACGCAGAGTTTGGGTGAAAAGACTATTTTCCAAGGTAATCTAATGCCAAATGTCTTTGAAACAGAGTGCTGGCAGCACTGCGCCGTGAATTTTGCGGTCATGCCGTAAAAAAATTCGTGAATCTCAAGAATACTTTGAATTTTAAATGAAAGGCAAAGAAATGGAGCAGACTGTCATCAAAGGGAAGATCTGCGATTTGGACAATATCTGTGATTGCCTGACCGTGGGTGAACTCGCCCCCTGTGCCATTGTCATTTTCGGGGCATCAGGTGACCTGACTGCCAGAAAACTGATCCCGGCCCTGTACCGGATGTTTTTAAACGCCAGCCTGCCCGCCCCGGTCTCCATCGTCGGTTGTGCCCGTACCGGCTACAACCATGATACTTTCCGGACCTTTCTGCAAGCCGCCTGCGCAAGTGATCCAATACTGGACATGGCCCGCTGGCACGAATTTGCGGACAAGATTTATTATTCGCCTCTCAATTACGATTCACTTCCGGACTTTCTGGAGTTGGCCAGCCTTCTCAATACCCTTGACCAGCAAAGAGGAACCAGGGGAAACCGACTCTTTGATCTGGCCCTGCCGCCATCCCTCTACGAAGCAGTTGCTACCAAAATCGGCGAGGCAGGGCTTGCCAGCCAGTTTGAAGAAGGCAAAGGCTGGACCCGGATCGTCATCGAGAAACCATTTGGACGTGATCTGGACTCTGCCCTTGCCCTTGACCAGACCCTGCATCAACATTTTCATGAAAAGCAGATTTTCCGCATAGACCATTATCTGGCAAAAGAGACGGTACAAAATATCCTGACTTTTCGTTTTGCCAACACTATTTTTGAGCCCATCTGGAACCGTGGTTATATCGAATCTGTGGGAATCATAGCCGCGGAAAAACTGGGAGTGGAGCATCGGGCCGGGTATTACGAGCAATCCGGGGTCCTCCGCGACATGTTCCAGAATCACATGCTCCAGCTCCTGTCGCTCATTGCCATGGAGCCACCCTCCCATTTTGAAGCGGAAAGGGTGCGGGATGAAAAAATCAAACTATTCCGCTCAATCCGCCCCCTGCATAATCGTACAGAGGACATTGTTCTGGGACAATACGGACCAGGGGTTATAGATGGTCAGGAGGTCCCCGGCTACCGCCAGGAACCGGGGGTTTCATCCGATTCCCTGATTCCGACCTTTGCCATGCTTCCGGTATACGTGGATAACTGGCGATGGCAGGGAGTACCCTTCTACCTTGTTTCCGGCAAAAGGATGGCCCGCAAGGAGACTCGGATCGTAATTCAGTTCAAGGATGTTCCTCATTCTCTGTTCCGGGATATTCTGGGAGCCAAAGTCATTGCCAACCGTCTGGTTCTTGGAATCTACCCCAAAGAATCCATCAGCCTCACCTTTCAAACCAAAAACCCCGGGGCCAAAATGTGCATGCGCTCCATGACCATGGACTTCAAATATGATGACTTTTACACCGAGCCATCCCCAGAAGCCTACGAGAAAGTACTCCTTGATTGTATTCAGGGCGACCACATGCTTTTCTGGCGTCAGGACGGAATCGAGCTGTCCTGGTCTCTTCTCACTCCGTTGCTCAATGAATGTGAAACCTGTCAGGGCCGTTCGCAAAGACTCCACAACTATTCAGCCGGAAGCTGGGGACCGGATACGGCAAAAACTATTATTGAACGAATCGTCACATGAACGAAACACCTTCCCATAAAACAGGACGTCTCCTGAAGCGTGCGACCTATGCCTCCGTCGCCACCGCGCTGCTCCTGGTCGGGAGCAAATTCGGCGCCTGGCTCGCCACCGGTTCCCTCAGCATCCTTGCCTCATTGATCGACTCACTGATGGATGTCATGGCCTCTTTCATCAATTTAATGGCGATTCGTTATTCCTTAAATCCTGCAGACGATGACCACAGTTTCGGTCATGGCAAGGCAGAGGCGTTGGCCGGACTGGCCCAAGCAAGCTTTATCGCCGGTTCTGCTCTGATCCTTTTCATGCATGGCATAGAACGGTTGAAAACTCCTGTCCCCATTCAATCGCTGGGCTTGGGCCTGGGCATCATGGTTTTCTCTATTCTGGCCACACTCATCCTTATCGCCTTTCAGAGGTATGTAATAAAGCAGACAAATTCCACTGCTATTCGGGCCGACTCACTGCATTATGCCACAGACCTCCTGACTAATGTCTGCACCATCATTGCCCTATTACTGACCCGTTTCAGTTGGGGCCAGATCATGGATCCCATTTTTTCCATGATCATTGCTCTGATCATTTTCCGCAGTGCCTGGCAAATCGGCAGTGAAGCCGTTCAATTATTGATGGATCACCAACTACCACGGGAACAACGGGAGCTCATTCAGCAAATAGTCCATAGCCATCAACAGGTTCTGGGGATGCATGACCTGCGCACCCGACAATCCGGACAAATCGCCATCATTCAGCTCCATCTGGATCTAAACGCCGACCTCCCACTCTCCCAGGCTCATAGTATAGGCAAAGACGTGGAACAATTGATTTGGAAGAGCTTCCCAGGTGCCGATGTGACCATTCATCAGGACCCCATGCCAGCATCGGCAAGGATACAAACTTCGTAAATCTGAGAGAATTGTCCCCTTTTCCAACAATCAGGCTGAAAACGATCTGCGAATGACTAAGGTTCAGCAGAAGATATCTGGTTGTATTCGGTCAATGGAAAGTGCCAAAATATTCTGCCGCATTCACAGTTAGTTATCTACTTGCCGCAAACATGCAATCAGTGCTACAGAGGAATTACGGTTGTTGTTTGAGGGAAAATCTCCTCCATTCATGATCACCGAATAATAGCTTGCTCGCGCGCAAGGTGAATAGTTACCTCATGGGTAACACAGAGCATTGTTATCCCGGCCTGAGCCAGATCGCCCACCAATCCAAAGCATCCTTGATCATCTCAGGATCAAGGATAGAGACAGACTCATCAGTTACCTCAACCTCTTTATGCAACTATTTCAACATGTGGAAATCCAGATCTCTTTTAATTGCATCCTAAATTGACAATAAAAATCATTGATGATACCTTCACACTAAGGAATAAATTCCATAGTGTTCACTTTGCTTATGGTTAATTTACCAAAAATATTGTTATCCCAATGTGCATTCAAGCTGGCACCTTCGTCGATTGCACTGCGCGGCTCGCTTACTCAATGTCAACTTGAATGTTTTTTGGAATTACCATAAAAAAGAGTGCAATTTTTGCTAATCCATAAAAAGATTAGAAGTCTTATGGGTAAGAATCTTCTGCCTTTTTACGGGTTTGAAAAGCAATATTATCTTATAGAGGTTCCATGAATCGATACCAGGGTGTTTTTTGCATCTTTCTGTCCGGACTCATCTTCCTGCAAACGATTACTCCCTGCCAAGCCTATAATTTCAATGAACAACTCAGTATCAACGGTTTTTTATCCCAAGGCTACATTAAAAGTAGCCACAACAATTTTCTGAGCAATTCACTGGATGGTTCGTTTCAGTTGAACGAATTTGGTCTGACGGTTAACTCGGTGGTAAACGACAACCTGCGCTTAGGCCTTCAACTTCTTTCCCGTGATGTGGGAGAAGAAGGAAACAACGATGTTCTACTTGACTGGGCGGTTGCAGACTATCGCTTTCAGGACTGGCTTGGCCTGCGTCTTGGCAAGGTGAAACTTCCCATTGGTTTATACAATCAAAGCCGCGACACCGATTTTCTGCGGCCCATGGCCTTTCTACCGCAAAGTATCTACGACGAAAACAAGCGATCCCTGCTTGTTGCAGCCATGGGGGGCAGCATCTACGGCAATCTCTCATTCGGCAACAGGGGTAATCTCGATTATCAGACCTATTACGGAAAAATTGATTTCCGTGAGGATTCAGGGCAGTCGCGAGGCATGGAATATCTGGTAAACACGATGACCCGGCAGAGAGGTCTTGGGCCGGTGTCTGATTTTGAGGCTGACAACAGGTATGTGTATGGCGGCTCTCTGCTTTATTCTCCCCCGCTTGACGGGCTGCGGCTGGGAGTTTCATATTTTACGGGGCAAACCGACTTTGCTTTTAAAGTCGGGACAAAAGATGGTGCTGCCAGAGGCACTAATAAAGATCTTGTTGTCCTGTCACTGGAATACGCTCAGCCTGACTGGAAATTTGCCGTCGAGTACTCAGAATTCACCTCAGACAGGGAGGCTCTGGGCAGAGATATCCCTGACGGCCGTTCCCAGGGCGCCTATGTCCAGCTTTGCTACCATCTCTCTGAACCGTTGGCACTGTCAGCAGTTTATGATGTTTTTTATGCGGACAAAAATGATCCTGACGGCAATAATTTAGTCACCCATGGACAGCCCGATTTTCTCGGCTGGCGCAAGGATTTTGGCGTCGTACTGCGTTGGGATATCAACAACCGCTGGATTATCAAGGCGGAACAGCACTGGGTGGATGGAGCCGCTCTGCAGATGCCGATTTTTAATCCACAGGGGGTTGAAAGGCTCTGGAACTATTTTGCTCTGAAAACTTCATTCAACTTTTAGGAGAGGGGAAATGATATTGTCAAAACATCTCTCCCTTTTCTTTCTTCTCCTGACACTGCTGTCCAACCGCGTTGAGGCCGCTGATTTTGTGGTGGTGGTGAACAAAGAAAATCCGATTGAGTCTCTATACAAGTCTGAGGTCAAAAATATTTTTCTCGGCAAGAAGATTTTCTGGTCCGACGGCCATGGTATAGACGTATTACTGCAGACTGATGGCGATGTTCACCGCGGCTTTGTTCTGGAGATTCTGAGTAAGTCACCTCGTCAGCTTTCGATATACTGGCTGCAGGAACTTTTTTCCGGAAAAGCGATGCTGCCTAAGGAATATCCGGATGATCAGTCCGTAAAAAATGAAGTTGCCGCCAATCCTGCAGCAATTGGTTATATAGATATTTTGCAACTTGATGATACGGTCAGAGGGATCCAGTTGAAATAAGCCGTTATCATAAAACAATATGATTGTTTGAATATCAGCAACGGCATAAGTAGCCGCAAGGAAATGTTAAATAATGCAGAGACTATTTCGTAACGGTTCCCCCAAAACAACAAGGCAACGATGAAACTGATCAACACAATCTGCAAAAAAAATCTGGCTCTGCGTCAATGTGGCTTTTATCGGTTTTATCATGTCAATCTTAACATACGCCGAGCTAAAACTCTTTTTTTCAACACGAGACAAACTTGCCGGGGAACGAGCCAAAAGTTCCATAGCTTGGATAACAGGATGGCGGGCAACAAATACTCTGAAACTCCTTTTTTATAGTGAATAGTTACGTTAAAATAAGGCAAACAGGTATGAGTGAGCTTGCCATACCTATGAAATGTTCTCAAAATTGCACTATCTTGAACCTCCGTTTACGAGTTCTGAACTTAAAACATAAAACATTGTGGCTTTATAGAAAACTAAGCAATTACCTGTTTAAACTCCCGGATATGCGAGAGTGATGAAGCATTTAGTCAAGGGCACCCTAAATTGACAATCAAAATCAATGGTGATACCCTCGTACTGTTTTAAAAAAATAATATTATAAAAAAAAGTTCAATAAAAACAGATCGATTATTAAATGGATTTTTGAACTGTTATGAAAATATCTTCAGGACTTAACAAGCAGATCTTCCTGGCCATGGCCTTCTCCGGACTTTTCCCTCTGTTGGTTATGGCCTTTCAAAACCACTATTTTGCTCGGCAGACCATCGAGAATGTTGAAAAAGAGCATCTCGCCTTTTCCCTGCACTCCCGCGAGCTCTGGCTACGAACCTGGGTAAACCATACCCGCCGGGATTTTTATCACCTGGCCTTGGATAATAGTGACAAGAAAAACCTGAGCGACGAAGAGATATTTCTTCAAACGGCCCGGAAACTTTTCATTGGCCATCTCACCTATCGCTCCATTAGTCTCTACCGACCTGACTGGTCATTGCTCATTCGCTATCCCCAAGACTTCAAGGATGAGGTCCAATCTCCTTCAAAGACGTATCGTGCAAAACTCCAGACCCCTGGGTCTCTGTTTGTTGTTGATGATGATTATCGCAATGTTGGTAAGGAGGTCATCCTGCCGGTGGGTCAGGGACTGCTGAACCCGCAGGGTAAAATCGGAGCCTTTTTGGTTGCCGAAATCAATCTTAACCGTTCTTTGGGTCCTATTCTCGCTGACGCATCTGATCTCAACTCCGGAGGCAGCTACATTCTTGCCTCTGAAAAAGGTAAAATTCTCTATCAAATTTCGGTTACTGACCAGAAAAGGTCCCCCGCTGAACAGTGCGTTTCGGATATTGTCCCCTCGCAGATACTGACCAGTCCTCCCCGGGAAGTACATAAAATCAAGAATTGTGGAACCGAGAACTACTTCATCACTGTTCCTATCGCAGAATTTAAATGGCTTCTCATCAGTCAGTTTGAAACCGGTAGTACTCTCCAGCAATTTGAGAAGTATATCCTTTATGGTTTAGTCACGGCCGTCCTCACCTTTATAATACTTGTGTTTCTATCCCAAAAACTTTCAAAACGTCTCTCTGCCCCTCTTGATGAGCTCACAAGGGTCGCCCGACAAATTAGTGCCGGCCAACACAATGAGCGGATGCCTCCTTTTAAAGAAGAATATGCCCAGGAGGTGGGCCTGGCTTTTAATGCCATGATGAATGCTTTGGAAAAACAGCAGCAAATTATCATCCAAAGCACCACCCTCAGCACGATAGGCAAGATGAGTTCAAGCCTGGTGCATGAGATGCGCAACCCTCTCTCGTCTATTAAGATCAACCTTCAAGCCATCGCCAGAAAGCTCCGGGATGACAAAGATTATAGCGAGATGGCAACTATTTCGCTTATACAGGTCAGTCGCCTTGACGGAATGTTTGAGGATCTACTCCAGTTCAGCAAGCCCATTGAAATTCACATGGAATCAATCACTTTTGCTAAGCTGATGGATGAGTTTTTAACCACTGTAAAGCCTGAAGCAGAAAAGAAGAATGTAGACCTTCGAGTGGAAGACAAACTCCAGGATTTCCTTTTCCAAGCTGATAAGGAAAGCACTTGCCGAGCCTTGATTAATCTGGTGGGCAATGCCATCCAGTGGTCTGAACCCGGCAGCGTTGTCACCATAAGCGGCAGGCGTCCTACTGGAAACGAAGGGGTGGCATTGATTAAAGTAGCTGATTCAGGACCTGGCTTGCGACCGGAACAGATGGAAAGAGTGTTTCAGCCTTTTTTCACTACCCGTCCATTGGGTACAGGTCTTGGGCTGGCAAATGTGAAAAAAATAATGGACTACCAGGGTGGATCGGTTCTTGCTGCAAACAATCCCGATGGGGGGGCAAGCTTTTCACTTATTTTTAAGGATTAAGGGGTAATGATTAAAATTCTTATCATCGATGACGATCAGGCCTTGGCCAGATCTCTGGAAATTCAACTCAAGGCAGAAGGTCATCAAGTCGTCGTGGCCCATAATGTCTCGGACGGCATGACGGCTCTGGGAGAGTTGCTCCCCGACTTGGTATTATTGGATCTTAATCTTCCTGATGAGCACGGCCTGAAAGCGTTGCCTGGTATTTTCACCAATCTGCCCGGCGTGACAGTGGTCATTATGACCGGGAATACGGAAAATAGTGAGGCCGTTGATGCCATGCGTGACGGTGCCTTTGACTATCTACGAAAGCCATTGGACCTTGACGAACTATTACAGATGACGGTCAAGGTGGAATCGCTAAAGGGGAAAAATGTTTCCGCTGATAATGACCAAGAAGTGCCTCTTCCCAAAGTAGTCCCTTTGCAAATGATTGGTTCTGATCGGAAGATTATTGATATCCATAAGCAGATCGGTCTCCTGGCTCGCAGCAGAGTAACGGTACTTGTTACAGGGGAGTCCGGCACCGGTAAAGAGTTGGTGGCCAATATTCTCCATGAGGCCTCAGCCCCCGATCAACCATTTGTTGCTATCAACTGTTCAGCTTTTGTCTCCACTCTCCTTGAAAGCGAACTTTTCGGCTATGAGAAAGGGGCCTTTACCGGTGCGGATCAGGTCAAGAAAGGGAAGCTGGAATTTGCTGGTAAGGGTACGGTTTTTCTCGATGAAATTGGTGATATGTCTCTAGATCTGCAGAGTAAACTGCTGCGGGTTCTCCAGGAGGATGAATTTGTCCGGGTGGGAGGGCTCAAAACCATGATTTTTGAGGCTCGGATTGTGGCGGCAACCCACCGCAATCTTCAGGAAATGGTGGGTAAAGGGACCTTCCGGCAGGATCTCTTTTACCGGCTTAATGTGGTGAGCATTGAAGTCCCCCCCCTACGCGAGCGACGGGGTGACATCGACCATCTTGCCGAGTATCTTCTTGCCAAAATTGCCTATAAGATGGGGCGTCAACCATTGCGTCTCAGCACTGCCGGTCGTCTGAAACTGCGGGCTGGAAATTGGCCCGGCAACGTCCGTGAACTCGAAAACACCCTGACTCGGGCCATGGTTCTGGCCCATGGTAAGGAGATCGATGCCGAGGACCTGAACATGCGGCAGAATGACAATCAGGAGCAGGCAGCCCGTCCGGCAACCGGCACCTTGGCAGCCACCGAAAGAAAATATATACGCCAGGCACTCGCTGAGCATAACTGGAATATTACCCATACCGCTCTCACCCTGGATGTCTCACCCACCACTCTCCGCAAAAAAATCACTGATTATAACTTAAAGCGAGCTGAATCCTGATGTCTTCTTTTTTTCCATCTGCAAGGTCACAGATTTTATTCCTTACGACCATTTTCTGTCTGTTGTTGCCGACATCACTCTGGGCCATAGATTTAGCTGGTAACAAGGTGCAGTTGCACGGCTTTTTGACCCAGGGATACATGGAGAGCGTAGAGAATAATTTTCTCGGGGATACCATGGATGGCACCTTTCGGCTCACGGAAATAGGCATCAATATCAATGCCCAGCTTACAGATAAATTTCGTTTGGGCGGGCAGGCCCTTTATTGTAATTTACCGGCAGCAAGCACAGATAAAGTCCGCGCCGACTGGCTGGTGGCCGATTATCATTTTTCCGACCCCTTTGGGGTAAGGCTGGGCAAGGTAAAGATGCCCATGGGCCTTTATAATATGGAGCGTGATTCTGACTTCCTGCGTCCTCTCATCTTTCTTCCTCAATCCATTTATGACGAGACCCTTCGTGATTCCTGGCAGTCCCTTTGGGGCGGTGATATGTATGGCAATCTGTTCTTGAGTAAATGGGGGGACATCGATTACCAGCTCTTTGGCGGCCGTATTCAGTATGAAGATGATTCTCTGGCTACCCTTGCTTCCACAGAGTTTGTTAACCGTTACAATCAACAATATTCGTTGTTTCTCAGCACCGAGGATCTGGATCGACAAAATAATTATGTCTATGGTGCTGCCCTGTTTTTTAATCCCTCACTTAAAGGACTACGCGGGTCCTTGACTTTGTTGGTTTTGGATGACGACTCGTGGCTCAATGAATACCAGGTGAGCAGCCTGCGAATAAAAAGCAAGATTGTCGCCTCTCTCGAATATTCCTGGAAAAAATTTAGTTTTACTACCGAATATTGTGAGACTGACCGCCGGCAGGAGCAGTTCCATGTCACGACATTGGATACCCCTTCCCAAGCCTGGTATATGCTCCTGAGCTACTCCCCCACTCAAGTATTGACCCTTTCCCTGCTCTATGATGAGTATTTCCGACTTAAAAACAATCATTATGAATCAACATCCCTGAACCCCTACCCCTGGCGCAAGGACCTGGCCGTATCTCTGCGTTATGATATTACTGAGAATTGGACCTTTAAGGCCGAATGGCATACCGTAGATGGTACTGCCCTCTACTCGGGGTATTTCAATCCACAGGGAGCTGAGCGATACTGGCAGTATGGTACTCTGAAACTCTCTTTTAATTTCTAATCATGATGATAACGCTGAATAAGAGAACAGGTGGCCTTATTCTGGTTATATGGCTTTTTGCCGTAGGGGCAGGGGGTGCAGAGCCACAGGGTGATTTTGTGATGGTGGTCAATGCTGATAATGAGGTGACCACCATCAACCGCAAAGATGCAGAACTCATTTTCTTGAACAAACAACGAAGCTGGCCTGATGGAAAAAATATTAGTGTGGTGATTAACGAAAATCCAAAGATTTATGATTCTTTCAGCCATACCGTCCTGAGACGATCATCACAGCAGTTTTTAGTCTTCCGCAAGCAAATGTTGTTTCGCGGCCAGGGTATGCCGCCCCCCACACTCAAAACGGACAAAGATGTTGTTGCATTTGTGGGTGAGCACGTGGGTGGCATCAGCTATGTCAGCCCTGATGCGGTAACTCAGGCAGTAAAGGTTGTCTCAATTCTCCAGTAGGTCTTGGCATGAATATCCTCTGCAGTATTCGCTGTAAAATTTGGGCCTGTGGAAGCGTGGCCCTCCTGAGTTATCTTGCTGCCACTCTGGCTACCACCTGGGTGAATAACGAGACTAAAATTTTCATCACTCACGCACAAAGGATCGATCTGCCTCTCCTTTCTAAAGGGGATCTTGCTAACAGCCTGTTTAACACCCAGAGTCAAGAGTATGAAAACGGCCTCCTCGCCGGTGAGCAGGTAGAGGTACACCAGGCCAATATCCTTCATAACCAGATAGCTCCCCTGCTGGATGAGATGGTACAATTGTCTGATATCAATAATAATAATGATTTATCTCCTCGCATCCTTTCCTTACGGGATGAATACAACAATTATTACGTTATGGCCTCTCAGTATTACTTAGAGGCGGTGCAAAAGAATGATATCTTTGCCTTCCGTAACGAGATACATCAGCTTGGAAAACTACAGGCAAGCCTTTCTGTCGACTTTAAAGAAGTAGCCGGGAGGCTGCAGGAGATTATTAATGAGGATTTTGAGAAAAATAAGCAGCGTATTGATTTCCTCACCCGCTTCCTTGCTATCGTTTTTACCCTGTCTCTCCTTATAGCTATTGTGGTGGTTAACTGGCTCGCAAATAGGGAAATTATTGATCCTCTTGGGAAATTAAAACTGATGATTGATAATTTTGGTCGCGGAAGAACTATCGAAAAACCGCAGAGCAGTCGAAGAGGAGATGAGATTCAGGAGTTGGCAAGCTCATTCTGGCAAATGACTTCCGATCTTCAGCTCATAACTGTCTCTCGGAACTATGTTGATAATATTATCAACAATATGTCAGATTCACTCATTGTCTTAACCCCCGACCTGACTGTTCAAACCACCAATCACGCAACCCTAAGTCTCCTGCGTTTCTCTAAGGAGGAATTAGAAGGCCGTCCCTTCCGGACTATTTTCAGCCATGATGAAAAGTCCATTGTCGATTCCCTCTTCCATGGGTTTCTCGAAGGCAAAGTCGTTGCCAATATTGAGGCCTTTTATACTGGTTATAATGAACTGCCCATCCCGGTGTTGTTTTCAGCAAGCCCCATCTATCTTCCTGACGGCACCCTGCAAGGTATTTCCTGTATGGCCCGTGATATCAGCGAACTCAAAGAACAACGTGACAACCTGGAATTTCTGGCAAATTTTGACAAACTCACCGGTCTGCCCAACCGTAATCTCTTTTTTGACCGCCTGACCGTGACCATAACTGAGGCCAGGCGGTATAACCATCTCTTTGCCCTGTTGTATCTTGATCTCGACAACTTCAAACCCCTCAATGACAAGTATGGTCATCCAACCGGAGACCTTGCCCTGCAAGAAGTGGCAAGACGTCTGAAAGAGACAGTGCGTGACTCTGACACCGTGTCCAGGCTTGGTGGTGACGAGTTCGCCATCCTGCTGAGCAGGATAAAAGATGCCGGTGAAGCCACAATGGTGGCCACCAAAATTCTGGACATTATAGGTAAGCCATTCCTTATCCGTGGAGACCAGAGCACCTTAGGGATCAGTATCGGTATTTGTCTTTCCTCGACTGAGATTAGCAATGCGAATGACCTGGTAAAAAATGCCGACATGGCTATGTACGCCGCCAAGGCTCAGGGCCGTAACCGTTTTGTCTTGTTCGTCCAAGATCAAATATAAACTCTCAACCACCCTTCCATGCAAAATACTTTTCCTTTCTTGACTTTCTACCTCCAGAATTTCCTTTTCACATACTTGATTTCCAAACTTGTTTTCTCCTGAAAATCGCTCCCCATATTCTAGTGAGCTGATGAGCAGTTTCTGGTCATTGAAACAATGAGCCCCATTTTTTAATATAGAAACTGCATTTTGCTGTTGCTATGAGAGAAGTGCTTTGCCATTGACGTCGGGGAAACCTTTTCTCCGACGGTGTTGAAAAAATTACTTGTCCTGGAGGGGCGGCAATGCTGACGAGCTCCTGAAGTGACGGCCTATGTGGCACTTGTCTCGACCGATATGAGCAAATCAATCAATGGCCTGTCATTACTGGCCGGAAAACAGTTTAGCATTGATCTGTTTTTCGGCAGTCTCTTCGCGTTTTACCATCGGACAACAAAACACCGGATGAGGCATATTGGCAAAGACCCCGGTACGGCTACGCCGGACCGATCTTTAAACTGGCGGCATAAACATGAAGGCTATCCACCTTATTCTCGTCGCTCACCTGTCCTAATGACCGGGTCACCTCTCGGACCAGCCCCCTATACAACTGGCAACCCCAGTGCGCAGCCAATTTCCTATCTCCAGAATTCTCATTTCACAAACTTGATCTCCAAACTTGTTTTGTCCTGAAAATCGCTCACCAGATTCTAGTGAGCTGATGATCAGTTTCTGGTTATTGAAACAATGGGCCCCGTTTTTTGATAAATACTTTATTTTTGTTAAAAACAAAAATACATATTTACAAGAAGTTAACTGTTACTCCCTCCTTAATGTTTTACTGCATCGTTATGGTACATTTTCTGCATGAAATAGTTTCAAACATTTACTTTTCATCATAAATGGAAAACTTGTTTTTCGTTTACTCACCTGAAACCGTGAGGAGCGGCAATCTTGGCTACGACTGAGTAATGGCAGATGTTTTTATAACATCAATTTAATGGTAGGTATTTTAAAAATCAATTCTATCAGGAGGAGGGGTAATCTAAGCTACGTCGTAGTAATGGCAGGTATTTTTTTAGCATCTTTTTAATGGTAGGTATTTTAAAAATCAATTCTATCAGGATGAAAAAATGAAAAAGAAATTTAATAAATCAGCCGTATTTCTTCTCACCGCCTTCGGTACATGTGCCGCAGCTTCCATTGTCAATGCCGGCACTATCACCGGGTGGAACATGAGTAATGTAACCGTAACTCCCCCCCCCTATATTGAATGGGTTAGTTATCCCAGCACGCTCTACACCACTGCTGCCAAGACTGCAACCAACGGCGCGATCACCTGGAAAGAGACCGATGTCAAGGCTCCGGGCATGAAGATTGTTAATGCTGACGATGTCAGCGGTCTCAAGTGCATCATGACCACTGGCTACAACCCTTATGACTTTAGTGACAAAATGTGCACCGACCCGTTAAAGTCCAGTAAGCGCTGGAAGGTCAAGGGAACCAACGGCCAGCCGATCGACGTGTACTTCACCACTGCAATCGACACAAATGTCAGCATCTACAACTCCATGCAGAAGCTGACCGATGGCGATATCAGAAAGTGGAAAGGCTTCAGGGCTGAACTGGGCTTCATGGTCAACGGCGTGTTCACCAAATCCAAGTCTCTTGACGGCCTTGGATTCTCCACCAACAAGGGTAAATATTTCACCACGACCACCTCTACTGTTCAGTCTGCCGATGTGCTTTCTGCTGTCTACGCTCAAGGATTGGCCGGGCCTGCCGATGCCAATCATCCAACTACCGGCTACTTTGACCCGCTCTACCGCATGGGTTACCTGCTCAACGCAACGGAAGACACGATTTCCACCGGTCTGATCACTTCCAACTACTATGCAATGTTCGGCGACTGGAACAACCTGGCCAGTGTCCCTTGGGCTTATTACTATGACGATGATGACAACGTTAACACCGACAACATCTTGATGGCTAACTGCGACGGCAATTTCGTGGTGACCGACGCGATCGCGGAAACTGGCTACTGCGATGGTACCTGGGTAACCTACCGCAGTCAGGCTGGGCTTGATGCCAACGGCCTTCCCTATCCCTCTGACGGAATCAAGAAGCCTGTTCCTGAAGACGAACTGGCAGCCTGGCAGTCGAACTATCTGTACTTGAACGGCCCGATCGAAGACCTTGCCAATCTTGGCTTGAACTACTACATCACGGTTGGCAAAACTAACTCCAAATGGCCGACCCCGACCCAGTTCGTAATGCGCTTTTATCCGATATATTAATAATGGCCAGAGCGGCAGGCCTATTACACCGGCACATCGGTTGTGTCAATAACAAGCCCTGCAGATACACTTCACACCTGTGATATTTCGCATCAATAGCGGGAGGAGTTCAAACTCCTCCTACTTGTAAGGATCTCCCGTCTGACCTGATCTTGACTCTTATTGCACTTGATGCAGCCTGATAAGTTGCGTTGAAGAAGATAACAGAACATTTACGGACGTCGACAAACAACAATAAATATGACCTGGGTCAGGAAGCGGGTTCAACCGTGACAATCCAACAATCAAAGAGGCGGTTGAGATTTTTATCTTAACCGCCTTTACTTCTTCCGGGACGGTGGCTTAAGCCCGAGCACGTCAAACCACCTGCGGCCTGTCATCCCCGCACACAGCAAGAATACCCACTGTGGAATCTTCTGGATAGACATTTCAAAGAATTCACGTATGCTTATAATGAACGATTCGCCAAAGTTCACCTTGCCTTTCTTAATTTTTTTACCTCCATCATTCCCTTTTCACATACTTGATTTCCAAACTTTTTTCTCCTGAAAATCACTCCCCAGATTCTAGTGAGCTGATGAGCAGCTTCTAATCACTGAGAGTGATGTTCCCCTCTGTTTTTTTCTAGTAACAACATTTTTTTAAGAATAACATCGTCATCACGTATAGTTGACAGTTTTTTACTGCCAAAAATATTTCCTTGTGTCTTTCTGGTACGTGTTATGCATTCCCAAGGATTAAGCAAAGGGTAGTATCCTTATTAATCTTGGAGGAGGAAAAGCTATGAAACGAAGTAGAAAATTGATGGCCGCTGCTGCGGCACTGGGGATGGTGAGCGCAGTTGGCGTTGCTCAAGCGGATGTTGTCAGCCAGTGGGATATGTCTCTGACATCTCCGGCGCCGACGACCCAGGAGGTTGCTGCAGCGACCGGTGTCCCTTTTACCTTTGACATCTTTAACTATGTGGAACCGGGCAGTCTGACGGACCCAAACACCGGTGCCGTTGCCAGTGGCGGTTTCATGCCCAGCGGCTGGTCTCTCTTTGCCGGAGGTAAGACGAATATCTTTACCGATAGCACCAAGACCACCCAGAACGGTGCCATGACCTGGAAAGAGAGAGATACGCAGGGGCCAGGAATAAACGTGGTCACCGGTGATGATGTCAAGAACGAAAACTGTATTATGTCGGCAGGATGGATGCCTGAATCGCCCTGGGGTACTGATATCAAGCAATGTTCCGATCCCTTCCAATCCAGTAAGCGCTTCAAGATGGTGAGTTATGTGCTGGATGGCCCCGTTGATTTGACCTTTAATGTCAGCGCCAACGGCAACACAGATATATATCGTCTCCTGCAGAAATATGGCAACCAGACTGGTCAACGGGTCACCGGTTATACCCAGGAAATCGGTTTTATCGTTAATGGTCAATTCCAAAAAGCCACCCCCGGCACAGGTATTGCCTTCTGTGCCAAAAACGGCACTATCTATGATGATTACGACCCCACCCCAAGCACGATGATGAATCAGGGAGAACTTGATTCCCTCATGGCCCACGGCCTGTTCGGCGCCGCTGACAAGCATCACGCCGGTACCGGTTATTTCAACCCCTATGTCCGGGGTACCTTCGGCCTGCTGGCCGGAGAAACCTCAATCACCACCACAGAACTCGGTGCAGTTCATCGTGATCTGTTCGGTGAATGGCTGCCATCCAACCAGATGAAGGGTGCTTTCTACTACGATGACGATGGCAATCCTTACACTGATAATTTAATCGTTGCCAACTGCGACGGTGATTTTGATAAAGTAGCTGGCCAGGCTGGTGCCGCCAATGGTGGTTGTACAGGCCAGTGGATGACTTACCGCGAGGATTATCAGCTTCATGATAACGATGGCGACGGAATTGCTAAAGAACTCGCGCCTTCCGTGGGTACCGATGTCCGACCCCCAATTCCGGTTGATGCTGACACCATCCTTGCCTGGATGGCTGATCCCTTGATGATCCCCGGAGATATCGACGATCTGGCTAACGTCAACATTAATGCCTTCATCTCTGTAGCCAACGCCCAGAATTGGCCCACCGCAGATGGTAACGGCAATGCCAGCTTTACCATCAGGGCGACTCCGACCTTTGACGCTACTGTGGCCCAGGCCGAGCCAGGCATTACTGATCCTGCAGCATTCGTGGTCAGTATCAATGCCCCGAACACCGTTCTCTAACGTAAGGTTCTTTAACAAAATGATTATTCTGAATATTGGAGGAATAGAATGAAAATCGTACAAATAATTCTTTTGGCGATGGTAGTCGCCTTAGCAAGCACCAGTATGGGCATGGCCGCCGGCTCAGTGCAGATGAATGAGTCCGTGTATGTGTCTGCGAATGTTAAAAATACAACAAGCAACGCCCTGAAAGCTGCTGTTAAACTTACAGCTTATGACGATGCCGGCACTGTGGTGGGTAAGGTCTGCAGCGAGCAGTACCTGCGCGCAAATTCCACCAAGACAGTGACCTTTCGCTGGCAGGCTCCGAACTATAAGACCGGCCTTTACTGGAGCTCCAAGGTCGTTGTCGCCGGTACCTGCATCAATCAAGTAGTCGGTGATGACAGTGATCATCATGATGATGGTGATGACAGTGATGATAGCGACGATGATGAAGATCATGATGATGATGATGATGACAGTGATGATGCTGTAGTTGTCAAAGTTTATGGCGATAGTGACGATAGTGGACTTGAAGAAGATTAATCAAGGTCGTTCCATAATAATGGGTCTTGTTAGTCTGTAATCCAAGAGCTCCCCACATATTTACCCTTTTCCGGTCTTGAGTGGCCGGAAAAGGGGGTTTTCGTTTTCTGCTTATCACCTACTATTATTACAGTGTGTTAAAAGGATAGAGATCAAATGGATGGTGTATCTGAAAATATTGGTTTGGTAGTTTTGGTTATAATTGGCTTTATGGCTATCAGTATAGCTGGTCAGTTGATCAAAAGCCTGCGCTGCAGATTCAGAAGAGGTAGAATAATTTAAGTGAAAGGAGAATGTCATGAGTGACCCTCAGGGAAATACTATGATTTCTGCGAGAAATACTGCAGGGATAACAGCAACCATTCTTTTTGTTGGGGTTGTGTCCCTCTTTGTTATTCTGGCAGTTAAGTTTCCGCAGCTCTACATCCTTGCCACCTATGAGGATCTGCTCGGGGAATGGACCCAGGTCTTCTTTTTTGCGGCAACCCTTATTGGTTCCCTTCTCCTGACACGGTACACACATCCCTACCGTCTCTTTTTTGCTATCCTGGCCCTTGCCTGCTTCTATGTGGTAGGCGAGGAAATTTCCTGGGGCCAACGTCTTTTTTCCTTTGCAAGCCCGGAGTTTTTTCAGCGCCATAATCTTCAGCAGGAGGTCAACCTCCACAACTTTCTCACCGGCCCAACAGCAACCTGGCAAAAGAAAATCATTGAGATTGGTCTTGTTGCCGGTTTGATAGGATATGGTCTGATCTACCCTCTCTTGCAGAGGAACGGTAATAGATTGGCGCAATGGTTGGCAGACCACGGACTGCCTGTCCCGCCGCTCTACCTCAGCCCCTACTTTATCACAGGGGCGCTGTGTGAAGTTCGTCTTTTTTTATTTAACGAGGCTGAGATCGCAGAGCTCCTTATTGCCATGGCTCTGGCCTTCCTGACCCTTCACTATCTCCTGCTGAGCCAGGGAAAACGGGCACATGCAACTCCCTGGGGTCCGGCTATAGCAATGGTCGGAGTAGTTCTTGTCTGTTTCGCTGGAGCAGGATCGGCGAGTTGGTATTGCTGGAAATCTCCGGAGCTGCATGGCCAAATGGTAAAGCGCATCACGGCTGGGGAGAAAAAATTTGCCAAGCGCTATTGCAGTTATGGAGATTGGCAGAATGCGGCCTATCTCTATGAAGACCTTCTTGGAAAAAGTCCTGAAAACAGGGTTCTGTTACGCAGCTTGGCCCGAACTTATAAAGAGATGGGGGATGAGCAGAGGTTTCTTGCCACCAATGGTAAAGCCATTCGCCTTGACATGATTCATTATAGTCGGGATCCTCACCAGATAGCGGTTAATCTCTCGTTATTTCATAGCTTTCAGCAAAACGGCAAGAAGGAAAAAGCCCGAATTCATTTGGAAAAAGCCATTGAGGAAAGCCATAACAAGGTATTATTAGAGCCATCTAAGGCCGATAATTATTATTGGTATGGCAAATGCTTACAGGCCAAAGGTGACACAACTGCAGCCAAAGAACAGTTTGCCTGCGCCGTGTCTATGAAACCCGCATCAAAAAAGTATCTCCAAGCCTATCGCAGAAGTCTGCAAAATGAAAAGAAAAGTTAATATAAGGTTCTTGCAAAATGACTAAGATGTCATCCAGAGTGTTTTTATCTTGAATTCATTTTGCAAATTCAGCACGTTATACATTCAAGCCTGCGCGAGTATCTCAGTTTTTGGACTTAATTCTTCATTTTGCAATAGGTTCGACATCTGTGGAGAATACCTATGATAACCATACAAAAAAATGATTAATTTATGAACGAATTCTAAACCGAAGATGAATTTCTGTTGAAACTCCACATAAACTATCCCCCTATTTGCAAGAGACGTATTTTTTGCTATACTTACAATATAAGCTTTAAGTTCCGGGCAAATACCAGGGCCTGCTCTTCTCTGTATTAACCTATGTCTTACAGCACTACTTACTCTTGTGACTATTATCTTTATCTTGTTTTAGTTAAGACGTGTTTTCGGTTCATTATAGCACTTTTCTAACCATCTTGATAAAATGAGTGGGCATTTGACTCCCTAGGAGTCTGTCGGATTTTGGTGATTCAGTTTTCGTAACTTGCTGATATTTAAAGAATTACTAGAAATGTTACGCAACTTGCAATTTGTATTATATGTAGCAATATCAATATGTTATCTTTTTTAAATTCGGATAATCCGACAGACTCCTAGGTAATTCAGTTTCTTCACATCGATCCACAGCAGATGGTGGTAAATGATTTTAATATTATGACAGCATTTTTGGAAAAAAAAATTACAGCAGCACTGGCTTACCTTCAGCAGGCGATGGATGGTCTTCACGAGTTACGTGTATCTCATACTACGGATAGTAAAATTTTATTTAAAAATTTCAATGAGATTCAACATCACCTGATTGCCGCAATAAAAGAAATAAAGGCATAAGATGATGTTAGGGAAAATCAGATTAATACAGGGCAAGGCGTTCCTCAGCCTCTTGCTCTTAGTTTCCATATACTCACTTGCCAACTATTTCATTATTAAGCTGATTGTCTCCCCCCACCATCTTCAACTTGAACATCACCTGGCTCAACAAGAGATGGAACGTCTTATTGAAGCGCTACTACGAGAAGAAGAGGGTTTGGTAACCATCGCCCATGACTGGTCGGCCTGGGATGATACCTATAATTTTGTACAGAACGTAAACCCCGAATATATCACCTCCAATCTAGGAAATACAACCTTTACAAATATCAAATTAAATCTGTTGTACATATTTCGCCTCGACGGATCGCTGGTATTGAGTCGACTGCTCAACCTTGAGACAGAAGAGGAAATGGGCCTCTCTGAGCTGCCGCCGACCGGACTGGCCAGAAATCATTCCCTGCTGCACCATCCAGGAGTGGACAGTTCAATCAGTGGAATTCTCAAAACAGCTCACGGCCCACTCTTGATCGCATCCCACCCTATTATCACCAGTGAAAACACCGGGCCCATTGTCGGAACGCTGATGCTGGGTCGCTTGCTCACCAAGGAGTTAATGGCAAAATTAAAAAAACAGACCAAGGTCAATTACCGACTTCTTGATCTCGATGAACAAGAGCCTCTTTCCAAGATTCCTGCCGATATATCCACACTTGGCCCAGAGACACCCTTTGTCTTTTATGATACAGAAAACAGAATCACCGTATACAGCCTCCTTTCCGATTATCTGGAGAAACCCAAGTGGCTTCTTGAGGTTCAGGCCGATCGCCCTATCACCAACCAATCCAGTAAGACCCTTCGTTATGTCCTATTCTCAAACATTGGCATAGGCCTTATTACCCTCCTTCTCCTCCTCATCGTTTACAGAAATCAGCTCAGGACTGCAACCTCGACATTCCGAGACCTTATCGATAAAGCCTTCCCGTCTCGAATAAAAGTACAACCAGAAAATCCACTATCGATAGGCTTCAACACCGATGAATTTTCCAGATTAAGTGATGACCTCCGCTCCATGATCGCCGATTTTGCACAAACCAGCGAACATCAAAAAAATATCATTAATGAACATACAACTTCACGTCGTCAACTGAATGACCAGATGATCAAAGAGATCAAGGAGAGGCTGAAGATTGAAAAAGACTTGCACGAGGTCCAGAGAAACCTTGAAGAACAGGTCGAAAAACGTACCAGAGAGCTCCGTCAGGCTAACAGGGTAATGCAGATCGAAATTGTAACCCGCAAAGGGAAGGAAGAAGAACTGATCAACCACAGGAAGCGTCTTCGCGCCCTCTCATCGGAACTCATGCAGATAGAAGACAATGAAAGACGCCAACTTGCCACTGACCTCCACGACCAGGTAGGGCAGTCCCTCTCGGTTGTGAAGATGTATGTGGATGGACTCATTTCCTCCACATCAAACGATGTCAGCCAGGAGAGACTTCAGCTCATAGCAAGCATCATTGAGCAAACAGTACAGGATGTCCGCACCCTCACCTTTGAACTCAGTCCGCCCATTTTGTATGAGCTTGGTCTTAAGGCCGCGCTGGAATGGCTCGCTGAAGATTTTCAAAAAAAATACGCCCTCACAATCAAGTCCGCATGTGATGCGTGTCCCAAATGCACCACTCCCGCCTTCCTGGCCCTTATTTACCGTACAATTCGTGAATTACTGATAAATGTCGTCCGTCATGCCCATGCTGATACTGCCGAGGTAGAAGTTCGATGTACAAGCAAAGGTGTCCGTATAACCGTAAGGGACAATGGCTGCGGCATGAAAGACGGGAATCAAAAAGACGGAGAAAACACAAGCGGAGGCTTTGGCCTGTTCAGCGTCCGTGAGCGGGTAGTCAACATCGGCGGCACAGTGGTGATTAATTCGCCAAAAGGTCAAGGAACAACCATAATCATTACAATTCCAATAAAAGAGGCCTGCACGGAATCCGGCAGTGAACGAGTATGATACTAAAAATTATTGTGGTTGATGACCATAAAATTGTCAGGGACGGGCTCTGTTCACTCATCGAAGGACTCTCCGGTTACACCATCGTCGGCCGGGCGGAAAACGGTAGGCAAGCCATCGAGGTGGCACGTCGGGAAAAACCTGATATCATCATCATGGATGTCAGCATGCCGGAGATGAACGGTATTGATGCCACCAGTTCGATCATGGAAGAAATCCCCTCTTGTAAGATCATTGTCCTGTCCATGCATTCGGATAAACGCTTCATTACCGGTGCTCTTCAGGCCGGAGCATCAGGCTTCCTGCTCAAGGAGTGCGCCTTCCAGGAACTCAACCAGGCCCTTGACGCAGTCCGTAGCGGGCAGACCTATCTCAGTCCCAAAATTGCCGGTATGGTTGTTCACGATTACCGACGTCGCCTGCTCTCCGAGGCCAAGGAAGAAAACCTCACAACCAAAGAACGTGAAGTGCTGCAACTGATTGCCGAGGGCCGTTCGACCAAAGAAATTGCCGAAAGACTCTTTGTCAGCGTCAAGGCCATTGAAGGACGGCGAGGGCGGCTCATGGAAAAACTGCAGATTAACTCCGTGGCCGGACTTGTCAAATATGCCATCCGAGAAGGGCTGACAGAGCTGTAACCCTGAGAGAGTCGCCCGCAGGGTACCTTAAAAATGAACTGAATGTAACCTTACAGAAAGACGAAGACTCCAGGAAATATCGAATTTCGCATATCTCCTTGTCATTCTGCAGTTCGGAATTGCCTGTTTTTTGATATTCAACTTTTTCCTGTAAAGAGATTAATGAATCCCCAGTAACGACATTGACGTTCTTGGGGCAATCTCCCACTGCATCAAAAAAAAACCTTTTCCCTCATCCATTCCCCTGCCTTCCCTGTTTTCTTGCCCTACCCCGCTTCTCCCCCTCATCTGCACACACCTAAAACCACAATAAGGGATTTCGAGGTCTACAAATAGGGGAAACCCCCTTCCAAAGTATCTTACATGATGCTACCATCTGACACCATCAAATAATCCAACAAAGATCCTTCCATTCATGAAGGTAACCATATTGATTAAAAAGGAAAGTTGACTTTTGAGGACAATAAAAAAAACAACATATATCTCCTTGTTTCTCCTCTCTGTCAGCAGCATAACATTGGCAAATAACGACAGCCAACAGGATCTTCTTTTCATTAACCCCGGCGTGACAACAGAAACCAATGTCCATTTCAACGAACACTACTGCACTGAGTGTCATCTGCAAAGACCAAACAAAGGTGATGCCGTTCAGCTGAGATATGAAAACTATACACTGGCCTGCAGGTGTCATGGATATACTTCCGACACTTATACCCATCCTGTCGACATACCACTCTCAGCCGAAAAATTGGCCACTATCCCGGCAGAATTCCCCCTTACAAACAACAAAATCACCTGTACCACCTGCCACAACATGGCGTTGCAATGCGAGCCGAAATTTGAATTCAAACGCCACAATAAGGCATTTTTACGAACGGACCCCTCCTTGGGCAGAACCTTCCTCTGTTTTCAATGCCATCAGGAAAAGCAGTACAAGATGCTTGACCCGCACAAACAGCTGGACGCCTCAGGGGCGATAAACTCAGAGTCATGCCTCTATTGCCACGAAACCAAGCCTGACGTGGAGTCTGCGACACTGGAATCGCGAGAAAACGGAGAAGATACTGTCCATCTTGTCGGTGATCTTGAAGTGCTTTGCCTGCGATGTCACAATAACAAAGCCGGAAACCACCCCCTCAGCACAAACCATCGCGTCAAACCATCCGAAAAGGTGTCCACCAGAATGCACTGGTCCGAGAAAAATCTCTCGATCATACTGCCACTGAACGATGAGGGGAAAATCACCTGTATTACCTGCCACAACCCCCATGAACTCGGGGTTATCCCCACTGAAAAAGCAGCATCTGCCGGTGCAAGCGACAAGGGTCGGCTGAGAAAAGCATGGGGAGGGGGCAGTATCTGTGTGGCATGCCATAACATGTAAAAATTGAACAATAACTTCGCACCACTGCGAAACCTATACCAGTACAGTTGTTTACATAACGGAGTAGATCTTACGAAAGTGTTACAAAAAAAGGAGAGGAGATGAGATTGAAGTCACGTTTCGGACCATTTGGTTACATTGGTATTTTTGTACTGCTTACCATCTATTTCATGCCAGCAAGGGTCTTTGGGGCAGATGCAGGCAACTGTCTTGTCTGTCACAAGTACCCGGGATTAAGCAGGGTTGACGAGAATGGCGAGATGCGGCTTCTCTTTGTCAATGAGGAAATTCACAACAAGGGCGTCCATGGCAAGGTCAAGTGCGAGGGATGTCATACTGATATAACCAAAATTCCCCATGAACCAGCCAAGCCTGTCGATTGCCTCGTGCTTTGCCATATCATAGAACCGACTTCAGAGCAGAAGTTCTCCCATAAGAGTGTTGCAACCTCCCTGGAAGACAGTGTTCACAGCAAGAAGGGCAAGGACGGCAAGGAAAAACCGTTCAGCGAGGATATGCCCACCTGCAAGGACTGTCATGATGACCCATTGTTCAGACCCCTTGCCTTTGTTAAAAAAGTCAGACCCGGTGTCGCCGAGGATGCTCTGGGGCGCTGCCGAGTCTGTCACACACAAGAAGAATTTATCACCAGGTTTTACAATCATATCACCACCAGGCTGCACAAGAGCAGAAGCCCCCTAAATATTGCAGAGTCGTGCGCTCGATGCCATGATGACCCGGAGCTGGTCGCCAGGCACAATCTTTCCACCAGTGCTGGAGGTTCCTATGGTCAGACCTTTCACGGCAAGGCAGCCAACCTTCTCGACGAATCGGTGCCAGATTGCCTTGACTGTCATGTGCCCAAGGGAAAATCCGTACACCAGATGTATGAGAACAAGGACCCTCGCGCCACAACCCATAAAGACAACAGAGGGAAAATTTGCAACTCCGTGGACTGTCATCCAGGAGCCTCCGCAGACTTTGCGAATTACAAGGTCCATGCCGAATTCGATAAGAAAAGCAACCCGGTAATATACTGGTTTACCACCTTCTTCATCGTTCTCACCGGCGGTACCCTGTTGCCTCTGATGGCGATCCTGTTTCTTGACCTGCTTCGCCGCCTGTTTCCCAATGCATCTTTTAGTCGGAGGAAAGAGAAATAATGAAACGATATCCAGCTATAAAAAGAAAAGACGGAAAGAAATATTTTTTCAGATTCGACCTGGACCAAAGGATCCAGCACATCATCCTGGCGCTAACGGTCATTATCCTGGTACTGACAGGGATGCCTCTCAAATTCAGCGATGCAAGCTGGGCCCCGTATCTTTATACTATTTTCGGTGGAAGTAAGATGGCGCCGACAATACATAAAATAACCGGTGCCATTATGCTCATCCTCTTTGTGTACCATGTCATCCGTGTTATCAGCCAAATCGTGACTAAACAGATTTTACCCCTCAAAAAAGAGGGAAAGATGAGTGTTGGTCGAGTCTCCATGATACTGGTTAAGCAGCCGATGATCCCCAACATGAAGGACGCCTATGATATCATAGGGCTGATGAAGTATCTCCTCTATTTTACCACTGTACGGCCTGATGGAGATGAATTTACCTGGAAGGAAAAATTTGATTACTGGGCACCGTTCTGGGGTATGTTTGTCATTGGTCTTACCGGCCTCGTTATCTGGAACAAAGTGCTTGCCACCCAGGTCATACCAGGGGAGCTCATCAACCTCTGCCTGATAGCCCACAGCGACGAGGCACTGCTGGCCGCCCTTTTTCTCTTTATATGGCACTGGTACAATGTCCATTTTTCCACATCCGTCTTCCCAATGGGCACGGTTTTTTTGACGGGTTATCTCCCAGAGGATTTGATGGCTGAAGAGCACTATGAACATTATGTCAGGGTAATGAAACAAGAGGGACTGGAGGATGAAATCCTCCCACCTCATGGTGGCCACAAGCCCTTCTGTGGTAAACCGTTATCGGACGAAAACAGTCCATCAACCACTACCGATGCCGAACAGCCGAATGATACCATGCAGCAGGGAGGGATCAGCTCATGAAATGTTTTTTTACCAAGTTATACATCCTTGCTTTTATGGGGCTGGTTGTTTTTTTCGGTGTGCTCATCTGGAACTTGACCTTTGCCCATCTTATCCATGAATACCACGCCCGGAAGGGAGATGTCTCCATTCAGCATGAGGGAGAAGCAGGCAAAAAGGAGAAAGGAAAACAGACATTTGATACGATGATCCTTGAAAGCGAAGATCGGGTTAAGCACTATCTCGGCTACCGTGTGCTCGAAGAGCAACGAATAGAGGGCCATTTTCACCATATCGGTTTTGATATAGGCCCGGATAACAGGTCCTATTGCCGATCCTGCCACGGTGACATGCCGCACGATAAAGTAAAGGATGTTCGTGCTTTTTTGAATATGCACGCCTTCTTTGTCGCCTGTCAGACCTGCCATGTCAAACTCGAAGAAAAGGATAAGACAAACGTCTATAAATGGTATGACCGCAAAACCGGCGATATTGTTGACAGCCCGGTTAATGGGGCTGCGCCAGGAACCTATCAGGCAAAAATCATCCCCTTTGTTCGTGATGAGAACGGTAAACTCGTCCGTATCGACAGTGAAGAAAAGATACAATTTGCTCTTGATTACAAGAACAATGAAAAGGTCTTGAGCGAAGGCCAGAAGTCCAAGGCAAAGAAGCTTATCCATAAGATTATCAGTAAGACCCCGGTGACCTGTGAAGCATGCCATACAAAGAATAAACCGCTCCTCCCCCTGGCTGAGCTTGGGTATCCCCAGACACGGATTGACTCTATCACCAGTACAGAGGTGGTGGGAATGATAAGAAACTATACAGAATTTCATATGCCGAAAATGTTGAGTCCTGGTGAAAAACCGGCCTTGCCGCAACTGCAGCCTGAACCACTGCTGAAACAGCAGTCGGAACTACAGCCGAAACAGCAGCCGGAACTTCCGCCAAAACAGCACTAACCACCTGGAACAAGTGAATAAAGATATTATGCTTGGATGGCGTACAATCCTCGTGAAGTGCAGATGGCAACGGAGCAGCATATTTTCCGTTGCCATCCTCCTCTGGCTCACTGCCTATGGCTCGGCTGCCTATGGACTCGAACTGACCATGGCAAAACACCTCTTTGATATAAAGGGTACATTTAACCAGCCAAGCGATGTGGCCGTTGCCAAGAATGGTACCATCTATGTGGTTGACGGAGTCAATGGCAGGATACAGGCATTTTCTCCATCAGGAAGTTATCTTTTCACCATCGGACGCCCAGGAACCGGACCCGGCGAATTTGCCTTTCCCCTGGGTATGGATATTGACGAATCAGGCAGGATCTATGTTGCCGATTCCAGAAACCACAGGATCCAGATATTCACAGCCAAGGGAGATTTTATATCTGAGATCCCGGTTCCGGACGATAACGGTAACAAGGCAGATCCAACGGATGTGGCCGTAAATGATTCCGGCAAGTGGTTCTTTGTGGCAGACAACAATAATCACCGTATTCTCAAATTTGATATTGGCTCAAAAAAGCTTGTCAACAGCTATGGAAAACCAGGGGCTGAGAAGTGGGAGTTCCGTTATCCCTTTCTCATGCATCTGCATCATAACAAAGATCTCTACATCGTCGATGTGATCAACACCAGGGTACAGGTGGTGAACACAGAGGGCAAGTTTGTTACCTTTGTCGGAGGCTGGGGTGTGGAAAAGGGACAATTCTTCAGGCCCAAAGGGGTCACTGTTGATAAAAAAGGCCTCGCCTATGTCAGCGACAGCTACATGGGAGTGATTCAGCTCTTTAATATCACAGGAACATTTCATTCTGTCCTCGGTGATCCTGTAAGCGGTGGGGTGAGAAAATTTACTACCCCGGTGGGACTCTTTGTTGACGACTCAATGCGCCTCTATGTTGTGGAAATGCTTCCAGGTCGACTCAGCGTCTTCAGCCTGGACAATGCACAATAATAGTGCATCACCAAACAAACAGTTTGCTATGAACAGATCCTCAACCTACCTCCTTTTCCTCCTTTTCCTCCTTTTCAGCACCATATTCTTGCACCATACGTCCTCTCTCGCCGATCAGCCCCCTCCCCGCAACCCGAACTCAGCCAAAGAGTGTGCGATCTGTCACTATCGATGGATCGATACCTTTTTCATCGATGGCAAGGGAACAGACCTGGTTCCCTATGAGGAGACAACAAAGGCTGTCGCCTCACAGGAAATGTGCTTTTCCTGCCATGACGGCAGTGTGGCTGACTCAAGAGGAAAGGTCTACAACGATCATCGTCATCCCATCAACAAACCTCCGCCCCCAGGCATGGAAATCCCGGCCATCTTCCCCCTGGACGATAAGGGAAACATGCAGTGTTTTACCTGCCATACCGCCCACGGCGTATCCAGCGAGATGGGGATAGAGAGGGCGGTCTTTATCCGTGCCTCAAACGATAACTCTTCCATGTGCATGATGTGTCACAAGGGCAAGGAAGGCGGCCCTGCTGCCGGTAACCATCCCATTGGCACAATCAAACGTCCAATCCCCGAGAAGATGCTCAGCCGAGGCAGTGTCGAGGGCTCTGACAAGAAGCAACTCATCTGCCAGACCTGTCATACGGTCCATGGTTCACCGTATGACAATTTCCTCGTGGACAACAACCGCGATTCGGCCCAGCTCTGCCTCGACTGTCATGAGGAGAAGGGCGGCGTCCTGAACACCGGGCATGACCTGCGACGCTCAGCAGCAAATTCAAAAAACAGCAAGGGACAGAACCCGGAAAAGTCAGGAATATGCGGTGCCTGTCATTTGGTACACGGGGCAAAGAAAGTGGCACTCTGGGCAAGAGAGCTTCCAGACAAGAGCGAAAACAGGATCCAGGACCTCTGTATAAGTTGCCATAACAGGCAGGGACTGGCCCCTGAAAAACTCCTCAAGGGGTATGCTCATCCCGTCAATATCTCACTCAAAGACAAGGGGATGACGCCTGATTTGCCAGTTTATGATCTCAAGGGAAAACAGATCCCCTTCAAGTCAAAGGAGGCACTCTTAACCTGCCTCACCTGCCATGACCCGCACCAGAAAGGAACAGACAGACAGGCGAAGATGACGCCTCCAAGTTCCAGTTTTCTCCGGGTAGAAGGTGGTCAGCCGGAGAGGCTGTGCAGGCAATGCCATGTTCAACAGGCCCGCATTGTCGGGAGTGATCATGATCTGCGGAATACGGGACCCACAACGAAAAATGATCGGGGCCAGTCGGCTCTGGAGTCTGACGTGTGCGGCGTTTGCCATCTGGTGCACGGAGCGCAGACAGAGAATTTGTGGGCCAGAAATGTTCCTGGCAAGAGTACCTTTCCGGCCCAGGACCTCTGCCTCACCTGTCATAAGAGCAAAGGGGAGGCCGATAAAAAGGTGATCGGGGGTCATTCCCATCCCGTTGATATTGATCCTGCCAAAAAGGGTATCAATACCAAGCTTCCCCTCTATGACAAGCAGGGAAAAAAGGCTGGTAACGGTGTGATCGCCTGTCTTACCTGTCACAATCCCCATCAATGGAATCCTCAAAAACCAGAAGATCATGGCGGTAACAATCCAGAAGGCAACGCCAAAAACAGCTTTCTCCGTCTTGAGGTCGCACCAAGACCCGTCTTGTGTGGTAATTGCCATGGGGCAAAGGCATATGTAGAAAAGACAGACCACGATCTCACCATAACCGCTCCGAAAGCCAAAAACATGCAGGGCCAGACACCAGCAGAATCCGGAGTCTGCGGCGCCTGCCATATCATCCATAATGGGAAAAACAAGGTGCGCCTCTGGGCTCGTGACTACGGCATCGGTAAAGGTATCATGGACAGGATGTGTAACAGCTGCCATAGTGAGACAGGATCGGGTCGCAATAAGGTGCCCAAAGTATCCACTCACCCGGAAAAACAACTGATTGCCAATCCAGGAAGAAACAGCAAGGACCAGGCAAACTACTTTCCCCTGTTTGACAATGCCACAGGGGCCTTCAAAACTGTTGGCGATATTGCCTGCTCCTCATGCCATGATGTCCATCAATGGGATCCGAAACAGGCATCACAGGGCACCGGCAATAATCTCGAAGGCAAGGCCACCAACAGCTTTTTACGGATACAGACCTACAATATGATATGCAAGGATTGTCACGGCCTTGATTCGCTGTTTCGATTTAAATATTACCATGACAGCAAAAAAAGAAAACCCATGCCGGCACCTTGATATAGACAGCAGTGCAATAATATTGATACGAGACGGTACTAACAGCAATAAAAAATGAATTTCAATTCATTTTTTATTGCTGTTAGTAAGAAAACTTTATATATTAAAAAGATATCATAATGTGTAGTAAGAATGTGACAAGATTTTTCCATTCACCAATATGAAATAAAGCCAAACCTGTTGTGAAGCAGGGACGGAATGCCTCGGGATTCAGAAGTGAATTAGCCGGGCTGCCATATCAAAGAGGCAGTTCGGCTTTTTTTGTCCAGCGCTATGTCACTTTGGCTGTCAGGTGAAGCTATCAAGTCTGGTAATGGGATCACTGCTGACTTATAAATTTTTCCAGATCAATTTCTTTGGAGAAAACACATGTTGATTGCATGGAGATTTAAATCGTTCGTTGAACGGGCGACGGTCAAACAGGTTCATCTAGGCCATTTATGATTGATCTTTTATGAGACAGCAGTAATATAGATTATAATGGTTTCTGGATATGTAGAGAAGATTCGAAATCCAGCACTATAATTAGACGAGACGTGACTAACGATTTTCTTAACCGCCTCACAAACGTCTCTGTACACAGTCAGGACGGATTCTGCATCCTGACAAAAAAAACAGAGGTTTTTAGCATCTCAGAAATAGGGAAAACCCTCTTTTTTGTTCATGAGGGCTACAGTACTATTAAATAAAAGAAATGCAGGGAGAGAGTAAGGTCCGTTTAAGGTTTTGTCTGTGATTTTTTTCATTTGCCTGCGAAAACTGTTGTGTTGTCGTTGTGATTTTAGAGGGTTAGTTGCTGGCAAGGCGCATGGCTGGGTTGCGTGACAAAGGTACATGGAGAATGGATATTCAGGGACGCATTAAAAAATAAATTTTTATCTCCTCTGTTCGACTTTGCTGAAGAACTGCGGAGGTGATCCTTACGTCCAGCCAATGGAAGTATTTTAAAATATTCAGGGAAAGGGGAAGAGAAATGAAAAAACTACTGGTTGCATCATTAACACTTATTGGTGGTCTAGGTATCTGCTCGACAGCTCCTGCAGTCATCACTGGGTCAGCCCATGATTTCCACCTAACATCATGGGCTAATGGTCAGATCTGCATGCCGTGTCACGCCCCGCATAACAATCAAAACCTCACAGGCGACCTCCTGTGGAATCATAATCCGACTACAGCGTCCTATACTCTGTACGACAGTCCAACTTTTGATATTGCAATTCCGGGTCAACCCGCTTCTTTATCCAAGTTCTGTCTTTCCTGTCACGACGGTACTGTAGCGCTTGACGCCTATACCGACCATCCAGGCACTACTTATATCAGCGGGGCCGCCAATCTCGGAGACGGCACGAACAACTTGGGCAACGACCATCCTGTTTCGTTCCTCTATAATAACGAGCTTGTCGTTAGAGATACCCTTACCGGTAGCGGAGTCGTCGGCCTTGTGACCCCCTCCGCTGACGGAACTGTGGGAGTACAGAAACTGCCATTGTTTGCCGGCATGATGGAGTGCGCGACCTGCCATGATGTCCATAACAAACATAATACTGCTCTGGGAGCGGGACTGCTCAATGGCACCAATTTCGGATCGGCCCTTTGTATTAACTGTCACACCAAATAAGAGCATGGCCTGATTCGCCCTCTGCCTGCTGTCGCCGCCCCATACCCTAAGACATTTTCAATGTATGGGGCGGCTTTTTTTAAAAAAACTAATGACATGCGACCAAAAATATTTTACTGCTTTATTGGTGGAACTGTCCAGTTACAGTGGCATCCCCTCGCCGGGGCTCAATTTTGAAACTGTAGCCGCTTTGCAGGTAAAATATTTTTAGCATATTTTTTTAGCGGAACCATCAAAAACTACCATGCCGAAAACTCAACTCTTTATCATCAAGCAGCTGATATACACTCTGCTCTGTCTTTTCATTATCAGTGCTTGCGCCCAACACGTTGAAGAAAAAGCGCCAGCTGTCTTCTACCCTCAACCGCCGGAACAACCCAGACTGCAGTTTCTCACCACCCTCTCCTCGGAAGAGGATACGGGAAGCAAGCAAACTGGTCTGGAAAACTTTCTCCTGGGACCTAATGTATCTTTCGCCACCATAGGACGACCCTATGATGTGAGCTCATCACCAGGGAACATCTATATTACCGACAGAGAGATTAACAAGATCCTCATTTTTGACTTGGCCGCAAAGAGTTTCAAAAAGCTGGACGACAAAGGCCTCGGCACTCTCCGTACCCCTGCCGGCATCTGGGTCAGCCGGGACAATGTCAAGTATGTGGCCGACATGAATCGACAACAGATCGTGGTCTTTGATGCCAAAAATAACTTTGTCCGAGCCTATGGCAACAAAGAATTGTTTGAGAAACCTGTCGATGTTGCCGTGCACGAAAACCGCATTTTTGTCTGCGACATAAAAAAAAATCAGATTGTTGTTCTCGACAAAGATTCCGGAGAACCACTTCTCTATATTGGTAAAGGTGGCTCTGCAGAGGGACAACTCTACAAACCAACCCATATCACCGTTGACGACCAAGGCAATCTCTTTGTCAATGACGCCTTTAATTTCAGGGTCCAGCAATTCGATCCCGAGGGAAAGTTCGTCAGAGTTTTTGGCTTTCACGGCGACCATGTCGGTGGTATGGCCCGGCCCAAGGGGCTGGATATTGACCGGGAAGGACATCTGTATAGTGTCGATGCTGCCTCTGAATATGCGCAGATTTTTGACGAAAAAGCCAGGATGCTTTTATTTTTCGGTGGCCCTGGAGTCGGTCCCGGCAATATGTACCTGCCGGCAGGGGTCCATATCGATTATGACAACATTGAGTTTTTCAATAAGTTTGCCGACAAGTATTTCAAGCTGAAATATCTCATCTATGTCTGCAATCTGAGTGGGCCCAATAAAATCAATGTCTACGGTTTTGGTGACTGGACAGGTAAATAGTCCTTCAGCGAAAGATTGTATTATGAATTGGCAAAAAGGACAATAAAATGGTCAGGGGTTCAGCTCAGATAGTTATGCTAATCTTATTGACAGCCTCCCTGACCGGATGCGAGCCGCAAACCAGGCACCAGGCACTCAACTTCTTCTTTACCGGTGTTCCTCCCCTGAATGAGGAATCAGCGCCGGCTGCTGAGATCCAGGAGCCGGCGACACCTCCCCCTGCTGCCAATATTGCCAAAAAACCAGTTCCATCAGCCCCCAAGCCCCTGTTTTCCCATCCGGTTTGGGTGGCAGGCACATGCACTCCCTGTCATGAAAGTACAGGTGTATTCCGCACTCCCGGTGCTCAAAAATCATCACCTCATGTTTTCAAAACAGGCGGCGGCATGCCTGGAAAATTGACCCTTCCAAAAAATGAGCTCTGCATCCAATGCCATAAAGATAAAACCCCAAGACGGGCCATGGCCGACAATCTGTGGCTGCACAACACCGTAGCAAAGGGAGACTGTCTGTCATGCCACGATCCGCACCAGAGTAATATCGCGAACACCCTGCGTCAGGCGCCGTCCATCATCTGCCTCCCCTGTCACAAGGAAGGGAAGTTCCTGGCAACATCCGTTCATCAAAAAGGGGAAGAGTGTCTCTCCTGTCACAACCCGCATATGGGTATCGACAAAAACATTTTGACAAAAGAGTACAAAGAAATCAAGATGCCTGTGGTACTCGTCCCTGGAGACCAGGTACCTGACAGGTGAAGATGTTTAGGGGCCTTAAAAAATAACACATACTCTTAAGCCATTTCATTACGGCCACTTTGCGTTAATAACATTGAATGAGCAGATGCTTTTGAACGACGGCTTATCTGGAAGATATCTTCTCCAATGACTTAAAAACATTAACAAAGCTCGCTGTCTCACCACCTTTTTATGAAAATTTCAGACTCTTGCTTAAATTTTTTTCCGTTAGGCCTGCTTGCCCTTGCATCATTGACGCTTTTTTTTGTCGGTACTGAAGAACTTCAGGCTGAAGAAAAACAATCAGTGCCAGATGATGATGTTGCCCGGGAGACATCTGCGGTCGCAGCACTCCTTGGTAAATGGAAGACGAGTCAGACGAAAGACGGACAGCAAAGCCAATATTATTTTATCAAACGGCCTACCATGGGCGGGAAACTCATATACGAATTTCAAAATGAATCCCAAACATCAAACGGTATAACAGACACGGACACCAGCCATAAATTTAAAGAGCAAATAGAGATCAAAACAGCAGGTTGGGTCTACCACCCTGCACTTATGCAATACACGCTGATGATTGCACCAGAATTGACCCAGACTAAAGAAGAAATGAGCCCAGGGGATACAACCCGGACGAGTGCCTTTACACCGGATTATTCCATGACAGCGACCTTTCTTGAGCCAAAGCCCTATACACTCAACATCTTTGCCAACCGTCTGCAGGAACCTGTATGGGCAGCCTTTTCAGGTAACACCGAAACTATTACCGACTCCTATGGCGCCACTGGACAACTCAAATATAAAGTTCTGCCCACCACTTTTGGATATTCCCACAATAAGACCGACCAGACCGGTTTCTATATCTCCCAAGACATCCACGATGAATTTAATCTGTCATCCCGGCATCAGACCGAAACAAGCAATACCTGGCTGACCTCCACCTACAGTGATGACCAGAGAAACAGCGATGATTTTGAGACTCAAATAAAAACCCTTAGTAGTAGTCTGTTCAACAACTATAAGATCACTGAAGACAACAATATCAATTTGAACTCGTCCATGACTTACAGGAACCAGGACTCAACCTGGTATGATACGCAAAATATCAATTTCAGAGAACACCTGAACTGGCGCCATCGCCCAAATTTACAGTCTAATTACTCAGTTACCCACAACCGGCAGGAATCAGGTGATTTTAATTCCGACATGACAGATATTGAGGCCAGTTTGACGCACCTGCTTTATGAAAACCTGACCACCAATGTCGGCAGCAGAGCAAATCAGAATAATTACTCCACCGGCAACGAGAACGCATACGATGGCTTCCTTAATTTTTCCTACAAACGTCCCCTTTCCTGGACGACGCTGGGCTTGTATACCGGCTGGGACTACCTCTACACTGACCGGAGCGGATTCACCTCTTCTGATGCCCTGGTGACCAATGAGACCCATAGTCTGGGCTTCAATGAAGAAATTTATCTGAATCATTACAACGTCAACCTTGACTCCATTGTTGTCACCAACAGTGCCGGGACCATCGTTTATATTGTAAACATTGATTACACAGTTGAAAAAATCAACGATTATGTACGGATAAGCCGACTGCCTTTTGGTGCGATATCAGATGGGCAAATCGTTTCAGTCAACTACCGTTACCTTCGAGATGCAGAATATGATGATGCCTTATTGACGGAGAACTACGGAATCAATTTCGACCTCTGGCATGACTGGCTTTTTTCCTACAATTTCCTGCGGGTTACCCAGGATATCCTCTCTGGTCAGGCGCCGCAGAACCTGGTTGATGACACCGTTCATAATGCCAATATCCGCTATGATATCGGTTGGTCAAACACCTCGCTCAGCTACGAGGACAACAACCGCCAATCCACCTCATCCTATACCCGGCGAGAAATACGGGAAACGCTGTACTACAGGCCTCAGGGACAGTTTTACTTTTCTCTGACAGGTTATTTTGGTCAAACCGATTATAAAGACCATGATGAGACCAGGGATTTTTACGGCGGAGTCAGTTCCTTTGACTGGTTGTTAAGCAGATGGTGTAAACTTCGTGTCGAGGGCTATTATGACAACAGCCAGGGAGATTTTGAGGCAACCGAAAATAACGGCATCAAGGCAGGCCTTGAGTTCCGCTACCGCATCTGGACGGCGCGCCTCAGCTATGAATTCACCGACCAAAATTACAGTCTGACCGACAATCAGCGAACAGAACAACTGGCTCGTTTTGAAATCATCCGCTTTATGTGGTAGGCTTGACCTATGATAAAGATATTGATTAAAATAATGAGCAAAAACCATTTCCCTCACAGGGCCAGCCGCATATCCTTGTTGCTCGTTGTTGTTCTCGGGCTTTATGGCTGTATGTCCCCGAATATCGAACCAGTGGTGCCACCGGTCGATCTGGTTTGGCCCACAGGTGGAGAAAAACCAAGAATCCGTTTTATCAGCAGCATCTCCAAACCGGAAGATTTCCAGATCACCCCAGGGGCTTTGATGCGCTTCTGGAATTTTGTTATCGGCAAGGAAGATGATACCCTGGTAGCACCCTATGGAGTGACGGTGGATAGAGCCGGCAGAATGTATGTCGTGGACACCTATCTGCGCAGGGTTCAGCTCTTTGATACGACAGCCGGGGAATTCTCCGTTTTACCTGCTGATGACCTCCCCATGACTTCTCCTATTGGTATTGCTGTTGATAAGAGCGGCCCAATTTACGTTACAGACTCCAAGGATAATATTATCAAGGTCTTTAACGGCGCCGATGACATCTCGCCAATAACCATTGGCGAGGGCCTCTTTCAACGGCCAACCGGTATAGCTATCAATCAAACAAACAATGAACTGCTCGTGGTCGATACAAAACTGGCTCAGGTCTTCAGATTTGATCTCGACAACCACCAATTGAAGGGAACATTTGGTAGCAAGGGAGTGGAAACCGGACAATTCAATAACCCCACCAATATTGCTGTTACCGGCGATGGCACCCTTCTTATTACCGATGCCCTTAACTTCCGAATTCAAATTTTTTCCGCCCAAGGACAGTTCCAGAGGACATTTGGCAGCTCCGGTGACAGTCCCGGTCATTTTTCCCGGCCCCGCGGTATCGCCAGCGACAGTGACGGCAACATTTATGTGGCTGATGCCCTCTTTGACAACATCCAGATCTTTGACAAAACAGGGCAACTGCTTATGGACTTTGGCAGATCAGGCCAGGACTACGGTGAGTTCTGGATGCCGGCCGGGTTATGGATTGACCAGAATGACAAAATCTATGTCGCTGATTCCTATAACAAACGGGTTCAAATCTTCCAGTATCTCAAAGAGGGCAAGCCGCTGCCATGAAGAAAAGAGTAAACACTTTAATCTTGATCACCGCAATGCTGCTTGGCCAGGGAGCAGTCGCCCACGGGAAAAGCATTCTTGACAGCAAGCATAATCTTTCCGCAAGCGGGGGGAATGAAATAAGGGCGACAGGAGAAAGCGAGGTGTGTATCTTCTGCCATACTCCCCACCATGCCCGCCAGGATATCCCCTATCTGTGGAATCGGAGGGATCCAGTCACCTACACCCCCTATAAAAGTACCACTCTGTCCGCCACTGTTGGCCAGCCCACCGGCGCCTCAAGACTCTGCTTGAGCTGCCATGACGGGACCATCGCCCTGGGAGCAGTCCTTTCCAGGCCGACAGAGATACCATTCAGCTTAACTCTTGCTGGCCGGAGCAGTTTGCTTGGAACCGACCTCAGTGATGACCATCCCGTTTCCTTTAGCTATCAGAGCAGCATTACTTCGGGAAACACTGAGCTTGTTGATGCCTCGGCATTGACATCATCAGTTCAACTTGATAGCACCGGCCAACTCCAGTGCACGGCCTGTCACGATCCTCATAACGATGCCTTGGGGAAATTTCTGGTGATGACCAATCAATATTCGGCACTCTGCCTCAAGTGCCATAACAAAAGCAACTGGGAGGGAAGCACCCACGACACCTCTGATCTTACATGGAACGGCACTGCCCCTGACCCGTGGCCAAATAGCACTTACACCACGGTGAAAGAGAACGGTTGTGGTAACTGCCATAGGCCCCACACCGCGGGCATGCATCAACGGTTGCTGAAACAAAGCAATGAAGAGGATAACTGTCTTGTCTGCCATAGTGGTAATGTCGCAATAACAAGCGATATTGCAAGCGAACTTACCAAGTCGTATCGTCATTCCGTCGGCAATTACGCCGATGTGCACGATGCCGCCGAGGATTTTGGGCCCGCTGGAGTCGTAAAGGGTGACCATGTAGAGTGCGAAGACTGCCACAACCCCCACCAGGTGAAGAATACCACGGCGGTAGCACCCTACGTTTCCGGAAAGAATATTGGCGTGCAGGGGATTACTGCCGATGGAGTGATGACCCAGAATGCCCAGTATCTCTACGAAATATGTTTCAAGTGCCATGCCGCTGCTACCAAAAATGTAACAGACGTCCCTGAAATTGTCCGCTACTCCAATCAGTTGGACACCCGGCTTGAATTCAACTACATCAACAACGACATCAGCAGTTCCTCTCATCCGGTAATCCAGAAGACAGGCAGCACCTATACACCAAGTCTGAAAGCTATCTACAGAATCCCAAACAGTAATATGTACTGCACCGACTGCCATGGATCTGATAATCCCACAGTCGGGGCACAGGGGCCGCACGGTTCAATCTATCCACACCTGCTTGTGGCAAATTATAAAACCCAAGACGTGGGGACTGCATATAATGCCTTCGATCATGAGCTCTGCTACAAGTGCCATGATCAGGCAATTATTGAGGGGGGGGATTTGTTAGAGAACGGAGGTCAGGCTAAGATTTTTAGTCATGGTGGTCATCTTGCATTAGGGGGCATTAATAATGATGTAGTATCATGTGCGACCTGCCATGACCCCCACGGCTCCTCCAATTACCCCAACCTGATTAACTTTAATTCAATCGAAGTCACCGACTTTACTACATTTATTCCAGGAACCACTACTACTTCACCTGCTTGTTCGCTTACATGTCACGGGCACATTCATCATATTCCATCAGGTACTGGTGGTGGTGGTAATCGATAGTGACAACTGCAGCATGAATGCTCGGTAATCTTGTAAAACACAGATAATACAACGTATCTCTAATAGGGGTATTCCAGAGGAAACACCTACTATAAACAGTGAGGGAGCGTTGACCAAAGGCAAAGGAAAGAAAAAATACAAAATGTTAACATGGCGTAAGCTATTCCCTTTCATCTGTCTTGTAAGTTGCTTTACATTAGATGCTTATGCGGCAAAGGATAAATCAAGCAACGTGACGATAAAAACCGGCCAGTCATGTGTAACCTCCGAATGCCACCCTACAATGGGAAAAGACAAATTTGTCCATGGTCCTGTGGCCACAAGCGACTGTTCCTTTTGCCATAGGCAGGACAAAAAAGACCGGCACACATTTCAGCCGATCAAAAATGTTGAAGCACTCTGTTACGAGTGTCATGAAAAATTAAATACCAGCGTAGGAGTGCATAAGCCGGTTACAGACGGCAAGTGCACAAAATGCCACGATCCTCACCAATCTGCCAACCAGTTCCAGCTCAAAGAGGTTCAAACTGGCGGGCTTGGTTGAGGCTAATCGTTAGTAAGAATTGTAGCATGATCTGTTAATTTTGTAAGATATAGACGACAATGTATGCCTCTAACAGGAGCATAACAGAGGTAACTTCCCTACAAACAGGAGAGAGGAAACGTATGAACACAAACAAAGGAAAGAAGAAACACCTATTGTCAACATGGCTAAAGGTGTGCCCTTTTATCTGTATTTTAAGTTTTTTTGCACTGGAGGCATGTGCTGCAAAGGATAAATCCAGCAACGTATCGATAAAGGCAGGACAGTCATGCGCTACCTCTGAATGCCACACTGGCATGGGAAAAGACAAGTTTGTCCACGGGCCTGTGGCCACAGGCGACTGTTCCTTCTGCCATAAGCAGGATAAAAAGGACCAGCACATATTTCAACCGATTAAAAGTGTTGAATCTCTTTGTTACGAGTGCCATGACAAATTAAACAACGGTTCGGTTGTGCATAAACCGGTTAAAGAGGGAAAATGCACAGGTTGCCACGATCCACACCAATCCGCCAATAAGTTCCAACTCAAAGGTGCAGGCCCTGCTCTGTGCTTAAGATGCCACGATAAAAAAATCACTGGTGGCAAATTTGTTCATGGACCCGTAGCTGCTGACGGCTGCAGCGTCTGCCATTCACCCCACTCTTCCGACTCACCCAAATTGCTGATGGCCAAAGGGAACGATGTCTGCTATTCCTGCCACACCGACAAACAGGAGGAGTTTGCCGGCAAGGAATTCGTTCACGGCCCTGTTGCGGATGGTTGTATTGAGTGCCACAGCCCCCACAGCAGCAACTTTAAATTCAATCTACCGGCCGAGAGTACCCAGGACCTCTGTTTTACCTGTCATACCGACAAGAAAGATGAAATCGCAAAGGTTACGGTAAAACACGGCGGCCTTACATCAGACAAGGGCTGTCTGGCTTGTCATAACCCACACGCTTCCTCGTTTCCTCAACAGCTTGACAAGGCGCCCATGGATCTCTGTCTTAGTTGTCATGACAAAGAGTATAAACATGCAGACGGCACCTCCGTGGCGAATATGAAAATACTGCTGGAGAAAAATAAAAGCCATCACGGACCCATTTTAAAGAAAGACTGTGCTGGCTGCCATAACACACATGGATCACAAAATCGGCGCATACTCAGGGCCAATTTTTCGGAAAAGTTCTATGCCCCGTATGACCCGAAAAACTTTGCACTCTGCTTCACGTGCCATAATGATACCTTAGTAAAAGATGCCAAGACAACCACCTTGACGGGCTTTCGCAACGGTGATCAAAACCTTCACTTTGTACACGTCAACAAAACACCCAAAGGTCGTACCTGCAATGCTTGCCACGATACTCATGCCACTAATAACCCGAAGCACATCACAGACACGGTTCCCTTTGGGGCTTATCAAATGCCGGTTGGGTTTGTTAAGGCTAAAAATGGCGGCGGATGTTTGCCTGGTTGTCATCAGGAATTCAAATATGACAGAGATAATAAGGTAAAAAACAGATGAACAGCAAACCGCATTTCTTATTGTTTATCGCTCTTGTAATTGGTCCGTGCTGGGTGCATGCCGCACCCAGCAATGCGGCCACGTGCGAGAAAAATGCCTCTACTTTGGCCCATGAAGGAAAACTGGACGAGGGGCTTGCTGCCATCAGGCAGTGTATAACTGACAACCCCTCGCAAGCCAAGGCGCATATTGTTCTTGGCGACCTTCTCCTGGAAAAGGGCGACTTACAACAGGCAATGGCATCCTTTGACAAGGCGCTGGAACTGCAACCGCGCTCCAGCGCCGCCAAAACAGGGAAAGGGATTATCCTTTCGAAGAACGGAGATCTCAAGGCAGCCGAAGCCATCTTGACAGATGCGCTGAAGCTGAATCCTGATCCGGTACGGACCCATTATGAACTTGGCCTTATCTATGAAAAACTTGGTGACATTAAAGGAGCCCTTGCCCACTTCAAACAGGGCATCAGTTTATACGAAAAAGAAACAAGGTAGGTGCCTGTGAAGATAACAACATATTTCCCGTTCAGACAAAAGACATGCCTGATTATCCTTGTAATGACCTTCACCCTGCTGCAGAGCAGCATTTCCTCCCCTGCCCTGCAAAGTCTCGGGGTAGGTACGGAAGGTCCGGATTTAACACTTCAGGATTCCAGGGGAACCAAACAGAAATTTTCAACGCTCAAAGGAGATAAACTGACCATGGTCCTCTTTTGGGCATCATGGAGCAGGCAGTCGGAAATGGCTCTCAAACAGATGGAAAAACTCCACCAAAAATATAAAAATCAGGGGCTCTCTGTTGTCGGCATCAATGTAGAAAGACAAACCATTGATGCCAAGGCTCTGACGGATATTAAAGGAACAACCGACCGCCTGCAAATATCCTTTCCCACTCTGGTCGACCATGGCCTTATTACGTTTCATGACTACGGAATTATTGCCGTACCTACCACTGTCATCCTGGACAAAGATAGAAAAATCATATTTGAGATGTCCGGTTTTCCTCTGGTAGGCGCTCGGGATATGATCCACTTTCTTGCCGCAGCCATCGAGGGCAAGGCCCCCCCGGCCGAGGTAGCGAAAAAAACAGGGTATCAGCCAGACAAAAAGGCAGTGCGTGCTTGGAATATGGGAGCCAAAGCCCTTAAGTCAGAACGCACGGCCCATACCGCCGAAATGTGGTTCAAAAAAGCCATATCTGCCGACCCGGATTTTATTTTGTCACATCTCAGCCTTGGAAGCTATTACCAAGAGCAGGGCGATATTGGGAAAGCCAAGGAACAGTTCCAACAAGCCCTTACCCGCAAACCCGACAATGCTTCGGCCCTGAGCAAAATGGGTCTTTTATTGCTAAACGAAGGTTCCATCGCCGATGCAAGGACAATGCTTGAAAAAGCGATAAAGGCAGACGAGTCCTACGTGCCGAGCTACTATTATCTCGGCTATCTGACCGGCAAAGAGGGCGATATGAAAAAAGCCACTGAACTTTTTGCCAGTGCGGAAGGACTCAACCCCATGGACTACCAGATTAATGTATACCGGGGAAAAATGTTTGAGGAAAAAAACGACATAGAACAGGCTGCAACGAGTTATAAAAATGCCCTCAAGCAACTTCTGAACAGAAAATGAATCAATACATTCTCCTAACGGCGCTGGCCATAGTACTTTTCTGCACGATCGACTGCCAGGCTGAACCAGGAATTTCCGTACTATTTCCTCCTGACAACTCCTTTGTGGAAAACGAAGAGATCAGTATTGTCCTTCATTTGGAAAAACAAGCTGTCGATGGTATACAGGTCGTCACGGGAGAAAACGAGCCGACGGAGATATCCGTCCGTCCCGACAGCTCTAACACCTGCTTCGGGGTCACTTTGAGCAAGGGGATGAATACGGTTAATCTCCTTGGCCTGAAGCAGGGACAGGTTGTGGCTCGAAAAGAAGTAAAAATTTTCTTCCGCTCCGCCCTCTTTCCTAAATTTCGCGTCCCCCCTACCGACTTTAAACAATACTTTTTTCACTTTATCAATAATGAAAAGAGCTGCTCAGGATGCCATGACATGGAACCCACCCTCAGCAGCCTTCGTCCTGATAAACCTGAAAAATCACCATGTTACACTTGCCACAAAACAAAATATACCCACAAAGTTTTTGTCCATAATCCAGCTGCGCAAGGAACCTGTTTCACCTGCCATGAAGTGCTGCATGGAGAGCGAAAGTACACAACGCCAAAGCCTGACGAGAAGGTTTGTTATCCCTGCCATAACTCTCAAGTCAAAGAGTGGAAAACTAAAAAGGTCATGCACGGTCCAACCGCAGTCGGCCAGTGCACCCTCTGTCACGACCCACACGGCTCTGAATGGCATGGGCTCCTCAAGATGCAGACCACTAATCTCTGCATCAATTGTCACGAGGACAAGGCATCAGGCGCCCATGTCATTGCAGGATTTCACGGCAAAGGGCACCCGGTACGAGGAGTCAAAAATCCACTTAAGCCGGATCGGGAGTTCACTTGCGCCGGCTGCCATAATCCTCATGCCGGCAATACGCAAAATCTATTGAACCATGACAACAGCAATATGGCTGTATATTGCACTCTTTGCCATAAAAAGTAACAATGAGACACAATGTAACTGTAGTGATTTTCATCAGTTACTGAAAGACAGGAATCCAGTTTCAACTGGTATTATATATTTTTACGAGGTCATTAAGGATAGTTCAAGTAAATTTACGTGACATGTACTTGTCATTTTATCCGAATCTACCTCAATAATAAAATCAGCATAATTCGGAGAATTATCTATCATGTCGAAAATGCTCAATCACATTATTTTTCTTATACTCATGGTGTGCTGCACCGTATTTTTCAGCGCCTGCTACACACCTGCCGGAAGAAGTCCTGGCGATGTTGTTGATGATGCCACCATCACAACACAAATCAAGACATCCTTACTCACCGAGAAAGTCTTGACTGGCATTGCTATTTCTGTCACCACCTTTGAAGGTGACGTTATCCTGACTGGTGCCGTGAACAATAGTGAACAAAAGACAAGAGCCTCTGATATTGCCTACTCCATCAGAGGCGTCAAGAAGGTGGAAAATCTTCTCAAGATTAAGTAAAAAATCACATTTCCTCTCTGATTAAAATCAGACATCAAGCGCCCGTTAAAATCAGATCTCCTCAAAACATCAACAGCCTGTACCAGAACCTGGAACAGGCTGTTGATGTTTTGAGGAGATTAAGAGCATTAACCTCGTTCATCGAAAGGAACAAAGTTACGTTTTTTCGGACCGGTATAAATCTGTCTGGGCCTTCCTATTTTTCGATCCTTGGTATCCTGCATCATCTCCTGCCAGTGAGCAATCCAGCCTGGAAGTCTACCCATGGCAAACATTACAGTAAACATATCGGTGGGGATACCCATGGCACGATAGATAATACCTGAGTAAAAATCCACATTAGGATAAAGATTTCTTTTGATGAAGTAATCGTCATTCCTGGCAATTTCCTCCAATTTCTCAGCGATTTCCAAAAGGGGATCATCCACATTCAAGCTCTGCAAAGTCTGTTCACAGGCCTCTTTGATAATAGTAGCTCTTGGATCAAAGGTCTTATAGACCCGGTGACCAAATCCGGAGAGAAGAAATGGATCGTTGGGATCCTTAGCTTTTTTGATATACTTTTCAAAATCATTATTGTCGCGATGGATTGCTTCCAGCATTTTAATAACCGCCTGATTAGCCCCGCCATGAAGAGGTCCCCAAAGAGCACTAATTCCCGCAGAAATTGAAGCATATAGGTTTACTCCTGCGCTACCAACCAGACGTACAGTAGATGTTGAGCAGTTCTGCTCATGGTCAGCGTGCAGGATAAGCAGTTTATTGAGGGTGGCGACCAATTCAGGTTTCACGACATAAGGTCTCACCGGTTTATCAAACATCATATTGAGGAAATTACCACAATAAGAGAGGTCGTAACGAGGATAAACCAAAGGGTGGCCGACTGATTTCTTGTATGAAAAGGCCGCAATGGTTCTGACCTTGGAAATGAGCCTGGCGGCCACAGACAGCAGGGCATCATCGGTATCAGCAGTCAGTTCCGGATAAAAGTTACAGAGGGTATTGACCATAGTCGAGAGGATGGACATGGGAGAGGCATTGGGAGGAAAATGATCAAAAAAATGGATCATGTCCTCGTGGATCAGGGCATGCTGGGCCATGAGCTCGCGGAAATTTTTCAATTGTTCCTGGGTAGGAAGCTCTCCGATGAGAAGAAGATATACTACTTCTACAAAAGAGCAACGTTCGGCAAGTTCATTAATGGCATAGCCACGGTAATTAAGGATTCCCTTTTGTCCATCAACAAAAGTGATGGCGGACTTGCACGATCCAGTATTCATATAGCCGGAATCAAGGGTGATGTACCCGGTATCTTTGAGCAAAGTACGAATATCCATGGCCTTATCGCCTTCAGAACCTTCGATAAGTGGCAGCTGATACGTCTGGTCTTTAATGGTCAATATTGCATGTTTTTCTGACATCGTGTACCTATAATTCTATTATTCAAGAAGAGCATAAACTCTTCAACGGGTTATTGCCAGGTCAACAGGGGGAAGATACGGAAAAAAGGGCAAAAAACTAATACTTCAAGCTATTCTGTTTCGGCACGCTGGCAGTTTATCGATTACCGGGAAATGCGGATCTGAGCATATGGTAAAACTTTAAAGAATAGACCACAATTCAATTCCTAAACCGGTTAACACATACTCAAACAACAATGTAGCAGAGACACAGAGAAAAAGCAAGTTTCGGGCTAATGCCTATAATAAGGAGAACGAGGTGTGCTTTTTCCTTTGAGAATAAAATGTCAGAGTTAGAAAATATTGTTATTAACAAGGGATTAGAAATTGTTTTAGTCCCCTCTGGTTGACAAAATCAGAGATCATTTACTTTCTGATTATCACTTTCGTATTCTGTTAATGTACGGGGAAGGACAGGCACCAATGAAGATCAGCGAGACCTTACTGGAGATACGTGATCATAGCCTGGCTGGCTACAAACCAGTCATTGATTATGCCAATTGGCGGGTAGCCATCCTCAATTTCAGCAATGAGTTACAAGCTGCAAATATCACGGTCCTCCAGCGTCACAATGAAACCGACGAAGTTTTTGTCCTGCTGCGGGGCCGCTGTATCCTGTTTTTAGGCCAAGGGGATCAAACCATCACCACCATTCATGGACAGGATATGATTCCACACACCGTCTATAACGTCAAAAAAAAGGCTTGGCATTCTCACACCTTGAGTGAAGATGCAATGGTGCTGATTGTCGAAAACAGGGATACAACCTTCGATAATTCCCCGTTCTGTCCGCTCAACAGCAACCAGCAGCAAGCCTTGGTGGAATTAACTCACAACCTATGGCCGGATTCAGGAATAGACGAATAAAAAGTTTGCATGCTCTACAGCACATCAGCCCTCCCCCCTTCCAAAGAACAATATCCTTCATCCAAAACAGAGCCCGCAATCCGGGCAGGTGGTGGTGGTTGGGGCAAAACTAAAGCCACAAGCCGGACACACCGTTTGACCAGCGCCGGGATCATACACGGAGCGGATATGGCTCAAATCATGATGGTCCAGGGCAGTAGTTCTTTTAAATTCTTTGGCCAACGCCTCCATGGCCACCTCACCATCTTCTCTTCTGATCTGCAGATATAATTCCGTTCCACAGCATCCTTTGCCACAACCTCCTGTCTTTTCGCCGACAATCAAGGCGGGGATATGCTCTTTGGCCAGGATATGCTGCAAGTTTTTCATCTCCAGCAATGGCCCTTTGCGAATATTCACCAGATCATCATTCGCTGACAATTCCATAGACCGAACCACCTTCTTCTGCTGGAGAACTGTTTCCTCTGCAATCTTTTCGTGGCCCGGAATCAACTCTACCGCACATACAACACACATCTTGATATCAGCCCGATATTCTTCATCACAAACTGGACAATACTTCAACTCAGGATCTCTATGCCGCATTTGCCTCCGCTCCTTGTTCAGATTTCACTATACAATTTTATTTTTTTCTTTCCGTAACCTTCCCACAATACGGATCAACATCACGGAAGATATCACGACCATATCCATAAGCCACCGCCAGACATCCCCCACAGACAGGCCGGATTTCACAATCCTGACAGGCAGCAGAGCCCTGACGATACTGCTCAGCTACCAAACCATGATAGATTTCTCCTAAAGGTTGCTGGTACATATTACCAATCAGCGAGGGCAACTTGCGACAGGCATGGACCTCACCATCAGACAGAAGCGAAACGAAATTAAACCCCGCACCACAACCATACCCGGCACAACCTCCACGATACGGAATGGCCTGTTCATGGCGCAACAGATTAAACAGATTGTCTTTTACACCCATGGAGGGATTCTTTGCCGCAGCCTGCAGATATTCCTGCAAAAATCCGGGCAATACATCTGGAGTAACCGAGGCCAGTTCCGCTCCCTCACCAACCATGGCCAGGCGATTAAAGGTAAATAGATCCACTCTCCCCCGCAGTAATTCGGCCAATTCCAGAACCTCATCAATGTTCGCCCGGGTCAAGGTCAACATGACCATGGAATATATTCCAAGTTCCTTTAAAAGGTCAAGAAAATCAAGCGTCCGATCAAAATGTCCCGCGCCACGGATATAATCATTCTGCACACGCATCCCCTCAAGACTTACCTGATAGAATTCAGGTTGCTGCAGGGCCAGAATCTCTTCCATCCGTTTGCGCGGCATGGGATTCCCGAGGATTGCGGTCATAAAACCACGATCAGCCGCCTCCTTATACAGTGTATTAAAATGAGGATAGAGTAAAGGATTACCACCGGTAAAGCTTACCTGCGTGAAGACATGATGAGTTCGGCAGAAATCATACAAATCATCAAGGACCCTGATCCCTTGGGATAACTCCATATCCTTACGATCACTGCGATCATAACAGTGACGACAGTGCAGATCGCAGACCTGAGTGATATGCCACTGCAAGGTAAAAGTAGGGGCTGAAAAATAGCGTGGATCAATATTCTTGCCACGAGGAAAAGAATCCGGACGGACGAGAAGAGAACCAGGGGAAAGCAACAGGCCACGCTGGACTGCGGCAGCCAGGATATCATCAATAGCACCTACGGTGATACCAGCCAGATTGGCTGCCTCCCGAGACCCTATCTCTTCACTCACAATTTTCAGAGCCAAGAGGTCATGACCTGATGCGGTAATCGTCTGCACAATCTCCGTTCCCGGCCTTTTGAAAACCAGAACCCACGAGTCACCTATCTCCGGGACAATGGTCTGATCATCAAGAAATGAGAGTAAATGCTGCCAATGGACAGGCACAAGCTCCAGTACCGGGTTCACAATCCGTTCCTGCACCATACCAGCGTCCTGCCCTTCTATCATAGAAACACTATAGTGCGCATATTCTAAGGCTGCCAGATCAGCAAGAAATGGAAATTCAGGATAGCTTTCCGGTCTGGCCCGTATAAAGCCAGAAAGATCGTGATGTGTATCAAATCCAGGGTCGTGGGAAAGAAAACGACTGGTGATCGGATAGAGAGTATTCAGAGATGGAAGTTTGGAAGAGATCAAGGGCATGGTTTCCTGCAGAGTTCAGATAAAATAAATAAAGCCGGCACCTCATTCGGGCACCAGCTTTATTGAACATACATTACTCATTAACAATTCATATCAATTACTGAATTGATATTTTGCCAACTATACAGTTAACAACCTTCAATGGCAGCTTTTTTAGGTTTTATCTTCTTTGTCTCATCAACAGCAGCTTTTGTCTCATCAACAGCTTTGTCAACTACCTCTGTACCTGCTTCAACTTGTGCTTTTTCTTCAACCTGTTCTGTTGCAGCGCTCACGGCGCTGTCCTTACTGCCACTTCAGCCGCTGCCTGCTGGTTTTACTACTTGTTCAGCGCCACCTGCGCTGTCTTTGCTTGCGCCTCAGCCGCTCCCCGCAGCATGCGCGCCCGGCAGAGAAATACCGCCAGCGCTAATCAGGCCAGCCACACCAATACCGGCCAAGAGCCTTTTAAGATCATGGTTTGCCATGTAAACCTCCTCTAAAGAAGAAATATGGAAGAAAAAAACATATAGAAAGAGACTATAACAACATAGCCCTTTCATAGAAAAATCTTATGACTTCTCCCTTTCCCTGTCAAGGAAAGTTTCACCCCCACTATGTTGCCAGTAAAAATTCATCATTGTCTTTCCGTTCAAACGAATGGTTCCTTCAGAGAGTTGATTCCTTTAAATTTACTCCATCGAAGTCTTGCAAAATAGCATGAGCTTCGAGCTCGCGTACTTGGTCGATAACAAAACATGCATGTAAAAACCTTTCCCAGATGTTTCCTCACAAGTATCTATCTATTGAAAGACAAAGAACAAAATAATTTTCCCCCGACCAACAGAAAAAAAGTTTATTGTGACATTATCTCAGAAAAGTGTTAATATAAATCCTATTTTATGGAATTGAAAACTCAACGGTTAAAGGAGAACGGTCATGAAAAAAAGGATTGCTTTCGCCCTTATACTACTGCTCTGTCCAACTATCGGCCTTACTGGTCATTATGATCAACCGACAAGATATGGGAACCGATCATATGGACCTCATTCTTACCCGCCACCCTCTTCAGGAGTAAGACACCGTGGGTATTACCCCCAAGACTCATCGTATCATCATCACAATGACTGGATTGTGCCCCTGGCAATCTTCGGTGCAGCTTTGGGAGTGATGGCTTTATCGCAGCCATACGTTGCACCGCCAGCACCGCCCCAGAGAATTTGTCGTGACACCTACAATTATTATGACGAGTACGGGCGTTACCTCTATTCCGAATACGTTGACCGACCCTGTAATTAAAAGCAGAAGCTGGTACAGCAGGGTTGCTCATGCCAGAGATCATACAAACACCATCCAGAGAAATTTGCCCCGCTTGGCATGCTTGCCCAAAGAGAGTGAGCTTGATAGAGATACCTTCGGCGGAGCGTCTTATCAATCCGATCCCTGACTCGATCCTCGGGCGATCCTCTTTTTATACGCTATCCATAAACCACATAGACCGTCATCCGTGCACTTCGTGACCGGCAGGCCCAACAATCAGACAACAAGATGAAATTATGAAACACCCCGGAAAGAATTTCTTTATTCTCCTTATCGCCGTGTTTCTCCTCGGCAGCCTGGCAGTCTGGCAGTTTACCCGCCGCCAAGGGAATGACACTGCCTACCGGACCGCCGAGATCTCGCGCGGTGATCTGCTGGTTTCCATCAGCGCCACCGGCACCGTGGAACCGGAAGAAGTCATTGATGTCGGTGCCCAAGTAGCCGGACGGATCATCTCCTTTGGCCTGGACGCCAAGGGTAAAACCGTGGACTACGGCTCTGTGGTTAAGGCAGGTACTGTGCTGGCCCGGATCGACGACTCGCTCTACGCCTCCGACGTGGCCCAGGCCGAGGCCCAGTTGCTGTCAAGCAAGGCCGGCCTGCAGCGGTCCAATGCTGAGTTGAGTCAGGCGCAGCAGAACTGGAAGCGAGCCCAACTACTCGGCCCCTCCCAGGCCCTGGCACAATCGAGCTACGAGGGTTACGAATCGGCACACAAAACAGCACTGGCCCAGGTGGCGGTGAGCGAGGCAGCTATCCAGCAGGCCAAGGCGGCCCTTAAACGTGCTCAGCGCAACCTCGGCTACTGCATCATCACCTCGCCGGTCAAGGGCATCATCATCGATCGAAGGGTCAACACCGGCCAGACCGTGGTGGCGAGCCTCAACGCCCCCAGCCTCTTCCTGCTGGCCAAGGATCTCACCCGCATCCAGGTGTGGGTAGCGGTGAACGAGGCGGATATCGGCAAGATTCACCCCGGCCTGCCGGTGACCTTCACTGTAGATGCCTTCCCCGGCGAGACCTTCCGGGGTGAGGTGGGCAAGGTTCGACTCAACGCCTCCATGACCCAGAACGTGGTTACCTACACGGTGGAGATTACCACCAACAACAGTGACGGCCGCCTCCTGCCGTATCTTACCGCCAATGTCCAGTTTCAGCTGCAACAGCTCACGAATGTTCTACAGGCACCCAATGCGGCCCTGCGCTGGAGTCCACCCGCCGAGGAGGGATCCAGAGAAAGGTCACCCGCCACAAGCCAGACCGCCGAGAAAGGAAAGAGCAACGGGGGCCTGTGGGTGGTTGACGAGAATCAGCAACCTCGCCGGATAGAGGTCCTGACCGGGGCCACCGACGGGACCAGCACCGTGGTAGAGAGCGCGGATCTGCACGAGGGAATGCAGGTGATCACCGGCATCAGCCTGCCGAACTCCGACAATGGCAAGAACGAGGGTGGGAACCCCTTCCTCCCGAACCTGCACCGCAACAAAAAAAGTTCCACCTCCAGCACCAAGTAAGGAATCCATGGAACTCATAACCCTACACGGCATAGAAAAGACCTACCAGATGGGTGATATTTCCGTGCCCGTGCTGAAAGGCATCTCCCTGGCCATCCGGCAGGGAGAGCTGATTGCGCTCACCGGCTCGTCCGGCTCCGGAAAATCTACTCTGATGAACATCCTGGGCTGTCTGGACCGACCGACCGCCGGTGAGTACTGGCTGGAGGGCCAGGAAATTTCCCAGCTCAGCGCCGACGAGCGGGCTCTGCTCCGCAACCGCAAGCTCGGCTTCGTCTTCCAGAGCTTCAACCTACTGGCCAGAACCAGCGCCATCGAGAACGTGGCCATGCCGCTCTCCTACTCCACTGAGAACCTGAGCAGCTCTGAGGCCAGAAAACGAGCCGCCGAGATGCTGGGCCGGGTGGGACTAGGCGATCGGCTGGACCATTACCCCTCGCAGCTCTCCGGCGGGCAGCAGCAGCGGGTTGCCATCGCCAGGGCTCTGATCAATCATCCACCCGTTCTCTTTGCCGACGAGCCGACCGGCAACCTGGATTCCCGGACCAGCGAAGAAGTGCTCCAGATGTTCGAGCAACTCAATGCCGAAGAAGGCATCACCATTATCATGGTGACCCACGACCCAAAGGTGGCCGGGCACGCCAAACAGATAATCCGCATCGAAGACGGGCTGATTCAGGACAACGCCGCCGCTGACGGACCAACTCCCCTAACCCCGGGAGATGCACAATGAGGATCTACACCACCGCCGGCATCGCCCTTAAGGCCCTGCGCCGTAATCCCATGCGGGCCATGCTCACCACCCTTGGGATTGTCATCGGGGTGGGTGCAGTCATCGCCATGATGGAGATCGGCACCGGCGCCTCGACGGCCCTCAAAAAATCCATCGCCAGCATGGGGGCCAATGTCCTGGTGATTCGGCCCGGTACCGCCTCAAGCGGCGGGGTCTCATACGGGGCGGGAACCAGCACCACCCTGACTCCGGAAGACTGCCAGGCTATCCTGCGGGAATGCCCGGCCATCCGCAATGGTGCACCCATGGTCAGGACCCGGGCTCAGGTGGTCTACGCTAACCGCAACTGGGTACCCAACGCCATCTACGGCACCACCCCCGCCTATCTTGATGTGCAGGACTGGAACACTCTGGCCGAGGGTGAGCCCTTCACCGACCGCGATGTACTCAATAGTAACCGGGTCTGCATCCTAGGCCAGACATTGGTCCGGGAGCTGTTCGAAGGCGTCTCACCCGTGGGCAAGGATATCCGCATCCAAAACATCTCCTTTCGGGTGATCGGAGTACTCTCCCCCAAGGGTGCCAACATGATGGGCCATGATCAGGATGATGTCATTCTCGCCCCCTGGACCACCATAAAATACCGGGTTACCGGCACCAGCCTCGCCACCGCCAACCAGAGCACCGCTGCCTCCTCCGATACGGTGAATACTCTGTCTAATCTCTACCCGGCAGCCCAGTCCAGCCTCTACCCCGAACGCTCCAACGTCCAGCAGGCCAACAACCCTATGCCGGTACGCTTCGCCAATATCGACTGGATCATGGCTGCAGCCAACAGTTCTCTGGAGATACCTCTGGCCATTAGACAGATCTCCGAGGTGCTCCGGGAACGACACCGCATCCGCACCGAAGAAGCGGAGGACTTCAACATCCGGGACATGGCCGAACTCACCGCTACCCTCTCCACCACCACTACACTTATGACCAATCTGCTGCTGGCCGTGGCCATGATCTCACTGGTAGTGGGCGGGGTGGGAATCATGAACATCATGCTCGTGTCCGTCACCGAACGTACCCGGGAGATCGGTCTACGCATGGCCGTCGGGGCTCGGGGCCGCGACATCCTTCGCCAGTTTCTCGTGGAGGCTGTGGTCCTCTGCCTCACTGGCGGGGCCATGGGCATCGTCCTTGGCCATGGCGGCTCCCAACTCGTACGGCTCCTGCTCGGCTGGCCGGTGGAGACCTCGTTTGCGGCCATTGCCACTGCGGTACTGGTCTCGGCCGGGGTGGGGATCATCTTCGGCTTCTACCCGGCCTGGAAAGCCTCACGCCTCGACCCCATTGAGGCCCTGCGCTATGAATAAATACAACCGGATCGGCCTTTCAGCCCATTTTTCCAAGGAGCAAGGAAATCCATGATCCCTCGCCTGCACCGTACCCCCTGCCGGACCTGTCTGGCCCTCTGCCTTTGCCTGCCCCTCTTGAGCAGCTGCATGCTGGGCCCTGATTTCCAACGTCCTGAGGCCAAGGTTTCCTCCCAGTGGCTGGGCCAGGCCCCAAGAGCCCCCCAGACCATGGCCGCGGCCGAACAGGAGCTGGCCCAGTGGTGGAAGATCTTCAACGATCCAACGCTCACCTCCCTGATTGAACGGGCAATGCAAGCCAATCTGGACCTGCGAATGGCTGGAAGCCGGATCCGTCAGGCCCGAGCCGCCATGGGCATAGCTGGGGCAAACCTTGGCCCGACGGTGGAGACCAGTACCTCTTACCGGCGCAGCCAGACAGCGAGATCCGGGAACAGCGGCGAGTCCATAACCACCGACCTCTATATGATGGGCTTCGATGCCGGTTGGGAGATGGACCTCTTCGGCGGGGTGCGGCGCGGAGTCGAAGCGGCAGGCGCGGATCTTGACACGGCCGTGGAAGGCCGCCGCGATCTGCTGGTGAGTCTGAGCGCCGAAGTGGCCAGCAACTATCTGACCCTGCGTTCCCTCCAGCAGCGTCTCGCCATTGCCCGCCAGAATCTGATGGCCCAGGAACACAGTACCGGACTGACCCGCCAGCGCTTTGGAGCAGGATTTGTCGGCAAACTCGATGTGGTGCAGGCGGAGGCGCTCGTCGCCACCACGGCCGGACAGATCCCGCTGTTTGAGGCACAGATCCGGCAAACGACCTACGGCCTCAGCCTGCTGCTGGGCGGAGAACCTTCCACCCTGCTGGCAGAACTGACTCCGGAGGCCGCCCTGCCAACCGCCCTGGCCACGGTGCCCCTGGGAGTGCCCTCGGGCTTGCTCCTCCGGCGGCCGGACATCCGCATGGCGGAAGCGAAGATCCATGCCGCCACCGCCAGGATAGGCATGGCCAAGGCCGATCTCTTTCCCAAATTCACCATATCCGGAGCCCTTGGTCTCCAGAACAGCACCTTCAGTTCCACCTTCAAACGGGGCAGCAGCTTCTGGTCCCTTGGCCCCACACTCAACTGGCCGCTCTTTGACATGGGCCGCAACCGTTCCAATCTCGAACTGAACAAGGCCGTCCAGGAAGAGGAACTCCTGGCCTATGAACAGACCGTGCTGGCTGCCCTGCTGGAGGTGGAAAACGCCCTAATCGCCTCGACCAAGGAGGAGGAGCATCGCCAGACTCTGATCCTGGCGGTAGCAGCCAACCGCACCGCAGTGGATCTCGCAACCTCCCTCTATACCGCAGGTGAGAACAATTTTCTCGCCGTGCTGATCGCCCAGCGCTCCCTCTATGCTGCCGAGGATAATCTTGCCCAGTCCAGCCTCAACGTCTCCACCAATCTGGTCGCCCTGTTCAAGGCCATGGGTGGCGGTTGGCAGCCCGAGGTGGCTCCCCGGATTTCTGAAAAATATTGAAAAACCATTCGACTAAATGGTAAGAGCAAAAAAATAATCGTTTATATCTTGGCTGACAACGTGGCTACAGTTCTTAAACCGGCTGCCCTCAGACAGAGACCAATCCCAACAGATTGCAGTCTTTTTTGTCTGATATAGCGCCCGCAATATGTAGATTGAATTTTTAGACTCTGGAAAGGATAATAAATGGATGTAAAAGAGGTGGTCGAGTATCTGAAAGAATTATATACAATACCAATCATGCATCGTCTGGTGGTAATTCTGGTCTATGCCCTGTTGGCCAAGCTGGCCGATATTGTAGTGATCAGATTTCTTGTCAAAATCACCGCCAAGACCAAATTTACCTTGGATGACAAGATTGTTCCCATACTCCATGCTCCACTGCTGGTGACGGTCTTCTTTGTCGGGGTTCTGCATGCCCTGACCATGCCGCCCGATCTGATACCGCCCTGGGAGAAAGTCCTGCCCGCCACAGCCAAGACCATTATTCTCTTATTCTGGATAACCGCTATCTTGAAATTTTTTAGCCTGGTTGTGGAAAGCAATATGCATGACACCATCTCGCGGGGTAAAATAGGCCAGGATCTCTTCATGCTGCTCAAGAATGTGTTTCGGGTGATCATAATCATCATGAGCCTGCTCTGGCTTCTTTCCATTTGGCATGTCAACATGGCCCCCCTCTTCGCCTCTGCCGGTATTGCCGGTATCGCCGTGGCCCTTGCCGCTAAGGATACCCTGTCTAACTTTTTTGGGGGCATCTCCATCTTTGCCGATAAAACCTGTACCGTTGGCGATTATATAATTCTCGACAATTCCGAACGCGGCGAGGTGATGGAGATAGGCATTCGTTCAACCCGTATCAAGACCAGAGATGACGTACTCATCACCATACCCAACTCCATTCTGGCAAATTCCAAGATTGTCAACGAGAGTGCCCCCTTCCCCCGTTTCCGGATTCGGGTGCCTGTGGGTGTGGCCTATGGCAGTGTGCTTGATCAGGTCGAGGAGGTTCTGCTGACGGTGGCGGCAGCAAACAAAGCAGTAATCAAGGAACCGGCTGCCCGTGTCCGCCTGCGCAGTTTCGGCTCCTCATCGGTGGATTTCGAACTTCTATGCTGGGTCGATGAACCTAGCCTGAAGGGTATTACAACACACAACCTTCTCAAAGAGATCTACAATGCCTTTACCGAACACAAGATCTCCATCCCTTACCCGCAACAAGATATCTATATCAAGGAATTTGCTGGCAGGAACAACCGTCAAACGTTAAAAGAGGCATGTTAACTTTGTACATACTTTATATATTTTTCTAAAAATAACATTCAAGTTGATACCGTGATGGTAAGTAAGCGGCGATGAGGCAATACAGAGAGGAGTCACGGAGTGCATAGTCGACTTCGGCGCCAGAACACAGGACGAGACGAGTATCTTTCGATCACGGTAAATTTATGCTAACCCTACATGCATTGAAGGGCTGTGATTCTTTCCGGTAATATTCAGGCAGCCAAGAACAGAGCCCACGTTAAATGACAGCTTACGCATTGCCTGGGCAACATTCCGTGC
>Ga0180732_1000082_pt1 | contig 100657 bp, 101 predicted proteins | sample KR11_01MetaG_FD_148674 | JGI IMG/M metagenome (GOLD analysis project Ga0180732, IMG submission 148674) | Groundwater microbial communities from the Olkiluoto Island deep subsurface site, Finland - KR11_0.1 MetaG | ecosystem: Environmental > Aquatic > Deep subsurface > Groundwater | place... | reverse complement strand
TAAACCCAGTTGCGCCAACTGTATGGAAAAGAAGTTCGTGGTAACAAACCCAATCCCGCCTCCACCTCCACCTCCGCCTCCACCTCCGCCTCCGCCGCCTCCACCTCCGCCTCCGCCTCCACCTCCACCTCCACCTCCGCCACCTCCTCCGCCACCTCCACCTCCACCGCCTCCGCCACCTCCGCCTCCGACACCGCCTCCGCCACCTCCACCTCCGCCACCACCTCCTCCGCCTCCGCCGCCGGTCTGTGACCAACCGCCAGTTGCGTATGTGCTAATCTCGGCTACGCCGTATCCACAGACAGTGCTGATGTTCCAGCTGGTTGGATACCAAGAGCCGTATCACAGCTCTGGGTATCATCCAGAGGACTTAGACCGGTTCAGGTTGACCTTCCTATCTCCGACTGGAATTCCTCAATCGTTTGATAGTTGGGGGATAGCTGGACAACAAATTCCTTCCAATGGAAGGATTGAGGTCATCCTGAATGAAGCAGGGTCGTGGCAGGCCACTGGTACTGGATGGGGATTCTGTGGAGAGTGTCCAGTTTGCGACTTTTCTCACGCGTTCGAGGTAGTAGCTCCATAATGGAGTAAAAAAGCAAATTACGAGGGCAGTCAGGCGCTTAACAGCAACCTGACTGCCCTCTTTTATTTTTTTGATGGTATTATATCTATAATATGATCAACATCTTTTAGTGTTGACAATATCATCGTCAGATGATATAAAATAGACAGTAGTAGCTTTTTTTACAACCAGACCTGGATTGTTTTTTGCACAGTTGTGGTTTTTGTGTAGTAAAAAAGAAAGCAAAGAGAGAGGAGGACGCAATGAAGAAGTGTGCATGGTTGGCGGTGGTGTTGACGGCGTTGGGGCTGGCGGTTGTTCTGTGTTCCTGTGAGTATATAGGGAATCAGGCGCCGATAGCGATGGTCAATTGCGATACCACGGGAATCGTGGCAGAGTGGCTATGTTTCGACCCTACGAATTCGTGCGATTCGGACGGGACGATCGTATTCTACAGCTGGAACTTCGGAGATGGAAGCAGTTCCCAATCGGGGACCGCGATAGTGGCCGAACATCGGTACGCTGAGGGAGACAGAACCTACCATGGTTTGCTCACCGTAACGGACGATAGGGGCGCAACTGCGTCATGTCCATTCACGGTCAGTGTGGAATGGGAACCTTGCCCCAATGGCGAGAGCGATGGAGAGGCGGATATCGACATCTACCTCATTCAAGGGACGGACGCGGCTTTTCTCCACGACCCCACGCTCTTCACTGTTGAGCTTGACAGCGAATACATAATGGATATCGTGGCTCGTGACGGACAGGCTGGGTCCTCGGCACGCTCGCTCGGCAATCGCAGATTCGCGATTAAGTCGGGGCAAGTTCTGGCCGAGACCGATGGCATTGCGTGGATTCAAGTGGTGGTGAGGAAGCCGAGTGGCGAAATCATCACCTACGATACCCGCAATCAGCCGGGCTCCAAGCCATTGGACTTGGACCATCCTCGACTATCGCTCAAGTGCGATGAGCTGGAGAAAACCACTATCACGATTTATGCCCGCGACAACGATGAGTGCGGAACACAAACCGTGTTCTGTCAGACAATCCAGGTCGGCGAGTGCCCGGTATGTTAACGGGCACGCAACGGGGGCGGGTTCTTTTCGGAATTCGCCCCCACTTCACTTTTATTATAGGAGAAAAAGTATTAATATAGTTTAATGTTTATAAAAGTTAAGGTTTTTCCAAACTCAAAAAAGGAATCAGTTATTCAAAAGGAAACTGATTTTTTTGAAGTTCGGGTCAAAGCAGAAGCAAAACAAGGACAAGCAAATAAATCAGTTATTAATATCTTAGCTGAATTTTTTAATTTGAAAACAGACGATATAAAAATAATTAAAGGAGCGAAAACAAGAAATAAAGTTTTTGAAATAAAAGGAGTTAAAAATCAAATTGAAAAAGCAGTGGAAATTTTAAAAAAAGGAGGCATAATTGCTTATCCCACTGATACGGTTTATGGAATCGGATGTAATGCGCTTGATAATAAAGCAGTAAAGAAGGTTTTAGGCATTAAGGATAGGCCTGCGAATAGCGCACTCTTAATAGCAGTTTCGGATTTTAAGATGATGGAAGATATCGTATTTTTTACAAAAAAAGAACATGGATTTATGGAGAAATTTTTGCCCGGACCAATTACTTTTATTTTGCCCAAAAAATCAAAAATTTCTGATTTGGTCACTGCAGGAAAGAAAACATTGGGAGTCAGGATTCCAGACAGCAAAGAAACAATGGAGATTATAAAACAAGCTGGATTCCCGATTATCACCACTTCTGCCAATGTTTCAGGTAAAAAACCAGCTGTAAAAAGTAGAGATATTGATTTAAAAGTGGATTTTGTGGTAGAAGGAAAGTGTAAATATAAAAAGCCATCAACTATTGTTGATTTAATAAACAAGATAATTATAAGGGAAGGGGAGGAAGCGGAAAAAGTAAGAAAAGCATTAAACGCAGAGTTTTCTCTGCAAAAATATGGTTAAACAAATTCTCTCTATTTTGGTCATTGTTCTAATCGGCATTGTTGCCGGAGCGTTGATTTATTTTTTTTATCCAGAGAATTGGGAAACAACCACTGTGACTCTTTTTTGGGGAAATAAAATTGAAGACCCAGAAGGATTATTCTGTGAAAGAGTTTATCCATTGGAAAGAAAAATAAAAGGCGCTATAGATAATGGTGTTTTGCTCGCTGTTGAAGAGTTGTTAAAAGGCCCGGATGAAGAAGAGATGGAAAAAGGATTTTTCACTGCCATAAACCCTGGCGTGAAAGTTCAGAACCTTATTATTGAAAATAAGAATGCAGTTGTTGATTTTGACGAGACATTGGGAGATGGGGTGGGCGGTTCTTGTATGGTAGGCGCAATCAGGGCCCAGATTACAGAGACATTAAAATATTTTCCAGAGATAGACAATGTCATTATCTCAATAGACAACAGGATAGAAGATATCCTCCAGCCATAAATAATCAATTCAAGATAAAATAACGCTCGGCAATTCCGCCGAATTCCGCCGAGATCGTTTCTCGGCAAGTTCTCACACCGAACAATGCACTCTTTTGGAAACATGGTTTCCAAAATTGCTGGTTTCCAAAATTGTTTTCCAACCACTTTTTTATTATTACGAGGCCCGGCCTCGTAATTTTCGTAAAATGGCGGAAGCCACGCTAGTATTGAGGATTCTCACAACCCGCCCAAGGCGGGTAATTTTTGCATAACAACTGACAAGAATGTATGGTTTTTTTAACAGAAGGAATATGTTAAGATATTGGAATGATTAAAGAGATAGACAACCGGATAGAATGGGAAGGATTTTTAAAGGAGTGCAAAGAAAAAACATTCCTTCATTCTTGGAATTGGGGCGAATTTCAAAAATTAATGGGAAGCAGAATTTGGCGACTTGGTATTTATCAAGATAGCTCTTTGTTGGCAATTTTTTCAGCATCTATAGTAAGGGCCAAAAGAGGGTCTTTTTTGTTGGTTGAACATGGACCGATAATAAATCCAAAAGCCGAAAGCCAAAAGCCGAAAATATTAGAAGAGATTTTGGAATATTTAAAAGAGTTAGGAAAAAAAGAGAAAGTTGGATTTACTAGAGTGTGTCCGATTTGGGAAAGGACGGAAGAGAATGAAAAAGCCTTCAAAGAACTTGGGTTTAGAGATGCGCAGATACATATTAGGCCAGAGGTAAGTTGGGTTTTGAATATTGATAAGTCAGAAGATGAACTTTTGAGAGATATGAGAAAAACTACCCGTTATTTAATCCGTCAGGCAGGCAATAATCCAGACATAGAGATTATAAAGAGCGTAAACCCCTTTGATGTAGAAATTTTTAATAACATTTATCAGCAAACAGGAGAGAGAGCTCATTTCGTGCCGTTTTCGTTGAATTATCTTAAAAAAGAGTTTGAATCGTTTTTAAAAAATGACCAAGCATTATTATTTTTAGGCAAATATAAAGGAGAAGTTGTGGCTGGGGCAATGATAATCTTTTGGCAAGATAGCGCTTTTTATCATCAAGGAGCTTCTTTGAGAAAATATGCCAAAATCCCAGTCAGCTATCTCTTACAATGGGAAGCGATAAAAGAAGCAAAAACAAGAGGGTTGAAAGAGTATAGCTTCTGGGGAATTGCTTCAAACAACAAAACAAATCATCCATGGAAAGGGCTCACCTTATTCAAGCAGGGCTTTGGTGGAGAGAGGAAGGAGTATGTAAAGACACAAGATTATATTATTTCCTCAAAATATTGGCTTAATTATATAGTGGAGAAAGTTAGGAAGAAGAAGAGGGGTTTTTAATACAATGCAGGGGAAAAAACGATATCATCAAAATTATCAGGCAAAAAAGCGCAGCTACACGCGCAAGAAGAAATCAATTTTTAGAAATCGGTTTTTTTGGTATTTTGTTCTATTAGTTATCGCTGGCGCTGGAATATTTTATTTCCTTGTTTTTTCTCCGGTTTTTCAGTTAAGGGAAACAATAATAAATGGCACATCATTTATAAGCGCCAACGAGGTGGGGGATATAATAAGAGAGCAGACAGCAAATAGTGTTTTGTTTTTTCCAACCAAAAGTATTATTGTTTTTAATTCCAAGAACACAGAGTCATTGATTCTGGAAAGATTCTTACAAGCCAAAGAAGCAATAATTAGGAAGCAATTTTTTAATAAATTGATTGTCAATATTTTTGAACGCGAACCAGAGGCAATTTTTTGCTCTTCTGGCAGTTGCTTTTTATTAGATGAACAAGGGCTTATTTTTCAACCCGCAGAAAGGGAAACATATTTCCCAAATAAGGCGGTTATTGTTTCTGATGAGAATATGGAGTTAGGGACGACAGTGACTTCAGAAGAAAATCTTATCTTTATTAATGATGTTTTTAGACAGTTGAAACAAGGGAATATTTTAGTCAACGAGTTTAAGATATCTTCGTCAAAAATAGAGGCGCTAATTTCCGAAAACGGATTATCAATCTATTTTAACCCTCAAAAAGATTCTGAATTGCAAGTTCAGGATTTAATATTGGTGCTTAAAAATCAAAACTCCCCTGACTCTGAAACCAGGGGAGCGCAGGAGTATATTGACCTCCGCTTTGATAAGATTTTTCTAAAATAGCTGGTTATGGAATATTGTAGATGAAGATTGAGTAGCCAGCTCTGCCAACTGGCTCAAAATTGTTTAACCACTCAAATCCGGTAGTATTCTGTTTAAAGCCAGCCACTGCTTTTGCCCGGCCTTCTTGCAGAAAAGTTGCAGAAATTGCTATCCATCCCTTATTATCTGCTGGGTCTTTATATATTGATGTTCCTATCAACTTATCTCCCAATCTGTAGCTCGGGTTGTCTCCGCCAAAATAGGAGACATTTATTCCTTCAATATTATTTTTTTCCACAAAATCAGCGAGCCGTTTCAAATCCTGGCCCCAGTCGTAATTAGAATCAACAGCGTATTTATAGCCATTTTCAGACCCGCCAGCCAGTTCGTTATAATAGGATATGTAGTGTGGGAAGGCAGCCAGAGAAGCGATTATATACCATAGCATTAAGATTGCCATAACTACATTTAAGGCGATTTTTATTTCCCTTTTTCTTAATTCATTTGTAAGCCGGAAAAATCCAACGCTGATAAAAATATACATTATCGGAAAAACAGGGAGAATATGCCTTACCCCTATATTTAAATTACCAATGATAGAAGTGAACCAATATACAATCAGAATAACTAAAAGAGAAAATTCTGCAATATGACCCCTTGTCCATTCGAAAGATCTTTTTATTGATTTCTTAAAAGAACCGAATTTTCTTATAAAAATCAACCAAAGCGCAAGCACAATTAAAGTCAAAATATGAAAGGCCAAAGGCGCTTTCAAGAGATACATTGTGGGGAAATATTCTTTCCATGCTTGATTATTAACTTCGCCCAAGAAATACACAGTGTTGCCTCCAGCGACTCGCTGTGTTGCCATCAACAATCCAAGAGCATATTGGGCAACAGGCCTTAAAATAGGGATTGACGCTGCTTTGGCTGTTATCCTTGCTGGAAGTTGGTCGCCAAGAATGTGTTGGGTATCGCTCACCTGTTTTTCTATAGGATAATTTAATATATGGAATTGGTATATTGGCCAGATAACAAAAACTAATGCGATTATGCCTGCTATTGTGGCTTTCCCGATATAGCTTAATACTGATTTCAGTTTGTTTTTAGAATGATTGTTTCCAGATAGTAAAGCATAGACAATTGTGATTAAAGCAAAAGAAGGTATCAATAGAATAAGGGAAAATTTTAGACACAGGGCTATTCCTAAAATTATGCCAGCGATAAATACATTTTTGCGTGTCGGGTTTTTAAGAAAATTTACCCAAAAATAAGTGGCGATAAGAAATCCTAAAACCGCAGCCACATCAGTAGTCACAAGCCGTCCGTGGGCGAGAAATGTTGGTGAAAATGAGAATAATGCCAAAGCCATTAGCCCGGCTTTATTGCCCCCTATTTTTTTTACCCAGAAAAACAAGAACCAAGCGAGAAATACCAAAAGAATCATCATTGGCAAACGGGTCCAAAATATTATCTGGTCGGGGTCGTTTCCAGAATTGAATATGAATTCAGAGCCAGAATCCCATTGTCCGTTTATATCTTCTGTCCACGATTTGTGTTCAGTGGGGAAATTGAGGTCAAGAAATAACAAAGGAAGCGCAGCCAAATCTTTCGCCAAAGGAGGGTGTTCCGGGTTAAGTCGATAATCCATGAAAGCAAGATAAGAATATCCGGATGGGATATGCGCTTTTTCATCCATTGTAAGCGACATATTCCGGGAGCTTAAGAAAGCCATTAAGAAACAAGCTCCCAATAAAATAATTGCTATAATATTCGTTGTTTTGTTTGTTAGTTTCATATATTTTTAATTATTTATAATTGGATTTATCCAAAATATTTTTACATTATTACTGATTTCCATTTTACCTCCTGGAAAAATGGTTTTAAGCTCGTTCAAAATATCATCATTGAATTTCATAGGCACAATGACTATTTTATTGTTAGCGATTCTAATTTGGTCCAATTGGTTTGGATTGAGATATATTGCTCTTAATTTTCCATACTCCATTCTCTCAATAAACATTATTGTTTGGGCCGATGTAGATACGCCGTCTGGAAATGGCACAGGAGTTCCAGATTCATTGACTACCACATACTTGTCTATTTCATCTGGAAGCGCGTTGATTACCTCGCCTATTTTCACGAAATTTTCTGTAAAAGCGTTTTTAATTTCCGGATTCTGCGCCCAATCAATGAAATATTTTTGAGTTGATGCGACAGATAAACTTAAAAAAATGAAACCAATTATTAGATAGATAAACCATTTTTGCCATTTGTTGTCAGGGACCAATGACGGCAATCGTTTTATTCTTTTAATTTTTTCAAAAACCCAAAGAGCGCCAAAAGCGGCAAAAATCATTGTTACAGGGATTATACCAATAGTCCTCAAAGAATGAGGCATTCCTTCATAAGTAAGAGCGCCGGGTAGAATCATTACAAAAAACCAAGAGAATAACAGCAAATAAACGGATTGCAATTTGGAGTCATTATTCTTAAAAGATAAAAAGAGTTTTTTTATTGAGATAATGAAACCGATAAGGAATAGAATTCCAATCGGCCAAAGTAATTGCGGTGAGCCGGAAAGATTATGCCTCCAGTTAAAATCGCCTGATATGTTAAACATAACAAGGTGCCTCCCCAAACTTTCGGCAAAAGCAATGATAAAATTCGGTTGAGAGAAAATAGATACTGCGCCTAATCGGCCGAAGAAATCAGCAGGATGAGCCATGAAATAGAAAGCCAGAGGCAGGGCGATTATTATAGTAGACATAGCAAAGGCAAAAACAAATAAGAGAAATTTTTTCTGCTGTTTTTCTTTGTAATATGAAATCCAATAAGGAATTAGAGCAAAGGGCAATACCAGAAACACTAAACGGAATGAAGAATAAGTATAGAATCCCAATCCCAAAATAATTCCAGACAAAATCAAGAGAAAAATATTTTTTTTGCGCAATCCTTTGAATAGGAAATAGAAACAGAATATTAGAATAAACGGCAAGAGTATTCCTCTGAATCCGATTCTTGAGAAATTGATATGCCAAAAACAAGTGGCAATAAAAAAGCTTGCCAACAAGGCAAGGCAATCCGCATTTTTGTCGCCTTGGTTAATGTTTTTAAGCAGCTCTTTCATCAAGAGATATAGGCCCAGAACAGAGATTATTCCGATAATCGCAGAAATTAATCGCAAAGAAAATGGGCTTGGTCCAAATATTTTAAAACTCAAAAAAGCAAGATTCATAAACAGTCCTTCACGCCCTCCGTTTTCCGGATAAAATACCTTGCCTGGATTGGTGAAAGCGTCATTGGCGTTCATCGCTTCGTCAGGGTATAGTCCCGGCGGAACACTGTGGAGACCGTATAATCTTAGAAAGCCGGCAATCAAAAGAATCACTAATAGAAAAATAGTTATTTTGATTTTATATGATTTAGACATTAAAACATTATAGCAAAGATTTTGATTGCCAAGTATAGCAATAATCCACAGATATAATTTTTTGAATAATTTTTATCTTGACAAAGGGGATTATTGGTGTAAAATAAGCATATTAAAACTTGAACCAAATTCGTTCTGATGGAAGAAAAAACTAAAAAAAGATCTGCAAAGGATCATTTTTCAGATAAGGAATTAAAACAAATCAGAGAAGAGAGAGACAAGTATTTAGCGGGTTGGCAAAGAAGCCAGGCAGATTTTTTGAATTATAAAAAGGGAGAGGGAGAGAAATTTCAAAGAATATTTGATTATAAAAAAGAAGAATGGATTTTGGAATTATTGGACATACTTGATTTATTTGACCAAGCAGAGAAACAGAACAAACAAGACAAAAAAGAGCAAGGCAAGGCCTATGTTCTTGAGGGATTTCTGCAGATTAAAAAGTATTTTGAAGATTTTTTAAAAAGACACGGAGTGCAAGAAATAATCATTGAGTCAGGCAAAGAATTTAACCCGCATTTTGAGGAAGTGGTGGAAACAGTTGATGGCAAAGAAGACGGGATAATCATAGAGGTTGTGAGAAAGGGATATCAAATAAATGAAAAAGTTATCCGCGTGGCGCAAGTCAAGGTTACAAAGACGAAAAACAGTGAACAATAATTGAATAATAATTAATCATCTAAACAATATGTCTAAAATTTTAGGAATTGATCTTGGAACAACCAATTCAGCAATGGCTATCGTTATCAACAGCGAACCAGAAATTGTAGAAAACAAGGAAGGAGCAAGAACCACGCCTTCCATCGTTACTATAACTAAAAACAACGAGAGAATGGTTGGTGTTTTGGCTAAACGGCAGCAGATTACCAATCCGGAAAATACCATTTTCTCTATCAAAAGATTAATGGGCAGAAAATTCAGCGACCCATCTGTGCAGAAAGATATAAAGCTTCTACCTTATGAGATAAGAGAGAGCCAGGATGCTGGAGTGGAAATCAAGATGGGGGACAAATGGTATCGTCCTTTTGAAATTTCAGCAATGATTCTTCAGAAATTAAAAAATGACGCAGAAGATCGGCTTGGAGAAATAATAGAGGAGGCCATTATCACTTGTCCTGCCTATTTTGACGATTCGCAGAGAAAGGCGACAAAAGTTGCTGGCGAAATTGCCGGCTTTAAGGTTAGGAGAGTTATTAACGAACCAACAGCAGCTGCCTTGGCTTATGGTTTGGCCAAAAAAACTGAACAGCAAATCGTTGTTTATGATTTTGGAGGAGGAACTTTTGATATTTCTATATTAGACATTGGAGAAGATACAGTAGAGGTCAAGGCAACCAACGGCGACACTCATCTGGGTGGAGACGATTTTGACCAGGAAATTATTGATTGGATAGTTAATCAATTTAAAAAAGACCAAGGTATAGATTTGTCTAAAGATAAATTAGCTCTTCAACGCCTGAAAGAAGCAGGAGAGAAAGCAAAAATTGAACTTTCCACTACTTTGGAGAGCGATATAAATCTTCCGTTTATCACATCTGACGCTTCTGGGCCGAAACATCTTAATTACAAATTATCCCGCGCCCAATTTGAAGATATGGTCAAGGATTATATTGATACTTCAATAGAGTTAGTGAGAAAGACCCTCAAAGATGCCAAGCTCGAGACCAAAGACATTGAAGAAATTGTTTTGGTTGGCGGGCAGACAAGGATGCCGAGAATTCAAGAGGAGATAAAAAAGATGTTTGGCAAGGAAGCGAGAAAAGATATTAACCCCGATGAAGTTGTTGCTGTTGGAGCTGCGATTCAGGGGGGCATTCTTCAGGGAGATATGAAAGATGTTTTGCTCTTGGATGTTATTCCTCTGTCTTTAGGCATAGAGACCTTGGGAGGAGTGAACACAATTCTTATTTCCAAAAATACAACCATCCCGACTTCTAAAACACAAGTATTCTCCACAGCTGCTGACAATCAGCCATCAGTGGAAATAAAGATTCTTCAAGGGGAAAGACCAATGTCAAACGACAACAAATCACTGGGGAGATTCATATTAGATGGAATACCTCCATCTCCTCGTGGAGTTCCGCAAATAGAAGTTTCTTTTGAAATTGATGCGAATGGAATTCTTCAAGTTTCCGCTACTGATAAAGCGACAAGCAAAAAACAATCTATAAGAATTGAAGGTTCTTGCGGAGCATCTGATGAAGAAGTTGAAAAAATGAAAAAAGAAGCGGAAGCGCACGCTGAAGAAGACAGAAAAAAGAAGGATTTGATAGAATCAAAAAATCAGGCAGATGCGCTGATTTATAGTTGCGAGAGGACATTGAAAGATTCAAAGGACAAAATTCTTTCTGATGCTGTCAAGGAAATAGAGAATAAAATTTCTGAATTGAAGAAAGTAAAAGATAGTGATAAGATGGAGGAGATAAAACAAAAGAGCGATGAGCTCTCAAGCGCTATCCAAAAAATCGGAGCGGATTTGTATAAGAACCAGCAAGAACAGACAGGTCCTAGTCAACCCGAGGAAGAAAAGAAAGAAGAAGATAAGCCAGAGGAAGGGGAGACCACGGAGAAATAAAAGTTAAATTTTCAATTACCAATTTACGAATTTTCAAGTTTGAAAATTGAGATTTGGGATTTCATTGAAAATTAGAAATTGAAAATTGTAAATTTCGTGATTATGGCTGAAGATTATTACAAAGTTTTGGGAGTTGAGAGGGGCGCTTCACAGGAAGAAATCAAGAAGGCGTATCGTAGGTTAGCGCACCAGCATCATCCTGATAAAGGAGGAGAAGACAAAAAGTTTCACAAAATCAGTGAGGCGTATAATATTTTGTCTGATAAGGAAAAAAGACAGCAATACGACCAATTCGGCTCCGCTTTTGACAATATGGGTGGGCAAGGCGGTTTTAACGGATTTTCTAATTTTGATTTTGGGTCGTTTTGGGAGCAGGCGCAGCAACAGGGCGGAGGAAGAGAGGGTTCTGGTTTTGATAATTTGGGCGATATTTTTGATGAATTTTTTGGAGGAAGGAGAACTAAAGGTGAGGACTTGAGAAGGGGAGATGATATTCAAATAGATGTTGAGATTAATCTGGAGGACACGCTCTCATCTGCAAAAAAAGAATTTAAGATTTATAAAAATGAAATTTGCGGGCGTTGCGCGGGGACTGGCGCTGAACCTGGAACAAAATTAAAGCAATGCCAGACCTGCCGTGGAATTGGACAAGTTCAGGAGATAAAGAGAACGGTTTTTGGAACAATCAGCCACAATACTATTTGCCCCTCATGCCAGGGACAGGGCAATATTCCAGAAAAAATCTGTAATGTCTGTAGGGGTGATGGCAGGATAAAAAAAGAGGAAATAATAGAAATAATTATTCCTGCTGGCGTGGACTCTGGGCAGGTGCTGAAATTTAAAGGAAAAGGAGAGGCAGGCAGGCGAGGTGGAGCCTTTGGAGATTTATATGTAAGAGTTTTTGTGCGTGAGCATAAAGTGTTTGATAGAAAAGGAGATGATTTATTTACTGAAATACCTGCGCAATTTTCCCAAATAGCTTTAGGTGATGACATTGAGGCGCCTATGTTGGAAAAAGGAAAGAAAATATTCCTTAAGGTTCCAGCAGGCGTAGAACCAGGGAAAATATTTAGAATCAGCGGTAAGGGAATACCAAGATTTTCCAGCTATGGAAGGGGTGATTTGTATGTTAAAATACGAGTGGATACGCCGAAAAGATTGACAAGAAAGCAGAAAGAGTTGTTAAACAAATTAAAACAAGAAGGGCTCTAATTATTATTAATCATTAATCATTAATCATTTCTGCCCCCGTAACTCAATTGGTAGAGTAACTCCCTTTTAAGGAGGCGGTTCCAGGTTCGAGTCCTGGTGGGGGCACATAAATTTTTGCCTTTACAAAAATTTGAGTAGTTGGCCCGCCCGATGCGGGCGAGTAATTAGTAATTAGTAATTAGGACAAGAAATCAAACAAGAAGTTAAAACGCGCTATGACAGATTTGCTAAAGAAGGTGGTTCGGCTGAAGGATGTTGCCCCGTAGGGGGAGAAAGTACCGAGAGTTTTGCCTTGGAGCACGGGCTTTACAGCAAAGAATATCTGCTGTTTGATTTTTTCATGTACACATGTTAGTGTTTAATGTTACGAAAATAACTTGGTAGTCCCTGCCACGAGGGTGTCGTGGTGAACGCACATTTGCAAAAGGAGGGTACCATGCCCAAGAGAGCGGTAGTAGCTGTACCGAAGAGCTTAAATGAGGCGGCTCAGTTTTTGGCGGAGATAGGGCAAGAGCAGCGCGCCACCGATAAGATTCGGTCAGGCCTTAATGCCAAGGTGGACGAACTGAAAGCCAAGGCGATGGTCGAAGACGAGCATCATCAGGAAAAGATTTCACAGCTTGTCGAAGGTCTCTTCGCTTTCGCTGAAGCCCATCGCGATGAGCTGACCGATCACGGCAAGAGCAAGACAGTTGAAGTGCCAACGGGTACCTTCGGCTGGCGCATGACACCGCCAGCTGTATCGCTTCGTGATGTCGAAGCAATTCTGGAGTCTCTGAAGTCGCTTAAACTGAAGCGCTTCATCAGAACCAAGGAGGAAATAGACAAGGAAGCGATGCTGAAGGAACCTGACGTAGCCAAAACCGTCAAGGGTGTCTCTATCAGCCAGCGTGAGGAGTTCGTGGCAAAGCCGGCAGAGTTGGAAGTAGAGATAGCGACTCAGGTCGACAAACTCAAGAAAGCTGTGGCTTAAGAAGTTCCTCAATCAACGGACTGAGCAGTCCAACTGCTTCCCGCTATGTCTTCGGACCTCTGGCGGGTTTCCTTTTCTTATGCTTTTATGAAAGAACAATTGTGTGCACTCTGTGCACTCGAAATTTATTTGCAGCCAAAGAAAAACTTGAAATTGTCATTCGTGCGGCTCCGCCGCATTTTCAGAATTTCGTGGGGGGTTTTCCTCGCCGCCGCAGGCGGCGAAATGCGTTCGGACTATTTTCAATATACTGCACATAAATTTTTGCCTTTACAAAAATTTGAGTAGTTGGCCCGCCCGATGCGGGCGAGTAATTAGTAATTAGTAATTAGGACAAGGAAACAAACATTTGCTTCCAAGCAAAAATTTATTCCTAACTACAAATTACTCACACAAAATACAAATTTAATAAAAGATTACGAGGCCCGGCCTCGTTGTTTTTATTCAGTGCGTTTTGTTGTTTTTGGAGTTGGAAAAGTATATAATAGAGTAAGTTAATCAAAATAGAGTAAGTTAATCAGATAATCAAAAGATATGCGTAAAGGGTTTTGGCTTCTAATATTTTTTATTTTGGGAGCGGTTCTTTTTTACTTCACGCTCCGAGGAGTAGGAATTGAAGGCGTAGTTTCCATTTTATCTATGATTAGGGCTTGGCAAACGCTTTTAGCTATTTTCATTTTATTTACAGGCATAGTAATCATTGGTGGCTATAAATGGTGGATGATAATTCATTTAAATAAAAAAGAAGACGCAAAACTGTCTAGAGTAATGATTGCGAAGTTCATTGGCTATAGTATCAGTTATGTGACGCCTTCATCGTTAGTCGGAGGAGAGCCAGCAAAAGTTCTTTACTTAAAAGAAGAAACAAAGCTTTCCACAAGCAGGATTATAAGTTCCATTATATTAGACGAGATAATACTGTTCTTTTTAATAATCATGGTGTTTTTTATGGGCATTTTCTTTCTGTTGATTTATATGCATTTATCATGGTTGGCAGAAATTATCGGACTTGGGTTAATGGCTGGGGCAATATCAGCAATCTTATTGATAATATGCAAGACGAGGAAAATGGCGTCTGGCAAGGGCTTGTTCAAGACATTCGCAGAGCGATTTTATTTAAATAAACTCAAAATAATAAAACAGAATATGGGCGCGTTGGATGAAATAGAAAGAGATATTATAAAATTTTTTCGCAGGCCAAAAAAAGAGCTTATAGAAATTTTCATATTGGCTATAATGGAGCTTTCAGCTCTTTTATTAGCTGCTTGGTTAATATTGGCATTTTTGGGAGTTCGGCTTGATATTACACGATTGTTCGTGGTAAGAAGTATGACAGATGTTTCTGGTTTTTTTCCGCTTCCAGCATCATTGGGCACATTAGAGATTTCACAAGCGTTTGTTTTTGTAGGGCTTGGGATGGATTCTGCTGTTGGGGTCGCATTTAGTTTGATATGGAGAGGGTTAAACCTGATTATGGCCGCTTGCGGACTGATAGTATTTATGTTTATTCAGTTCGGTTTTTTGAAAAAAAGGATTATTGTATTTATAGAAACATTAACGGATAAAATAAAAAAATGAAAAAAACATTTATTTTGAAAATTCTATTTGGCATAATTTTAATTATTATCGGTGTTTTCGTTTTTAGCTTTGGTTATCGCTATGGCTATAACCAGATTCCGCGACCGCCAGTGGGTTTGCCAGCAGACGCTGATTTTACCTTATTATGGGATGTATGGTATAAGCTTGGAGAAAAATATTCGGGCGAATTGGATTATCAGAAAATGATTTATGGCGCTGCCCAAGGACTTGTGAGGGGATTGGGTGACCCTTATACGGTATTTTTTAATCCAGAAGATAGCCAGATATTTAAAGATGATATTGCCGGCTCTTTTGAAGGCGTGGGAATGGAAATAGGTATTAGAAAAGGGGAGTTGACGGTAGTGACTCCGCTTGAGGGTACGCCTGCCCAGAAAGCAGGACTTTTGCCAGGGGATATTATTATGAAGATAGACGATTCATTTTCACGAGACATTGCTACAGACGAAGCGGTCAAGCTGATTCGCGGACCTAAAGGAACTGCAGTCAAGCTTACTATTTTCCGCGAGGGATGGAGTGATACTAAAGTATTTGAAATTTCAAGAGATGTGATAAAAATTCCTAATTTTCAATGGGAAATTATTAATGGAGATATAGCAAAGATTAAAGTTTATCAATTTTCCAGCGGACTGGATTCTGATTTTTCAAAGATAGTTCCAAAGATTTTGGATTCTTCTGCGAAAAAAATTATTCTTGATTTGCGCAGTAATCCAGGAGGTCTTTTGTATGAAGCGCAGTTGATGGCTGGCTGGTTTTTGAATAAGGGTGATATGGTTACCATTGAAAGCTTTGGAGAAGGTAGAGATGAGAAAGAGTATAGGGCAATTGGTAGCGGAGCTTTGTTTGAATATCCGACAGTTATACTTATCAACCAAGGAACAGCATCTGGCGCAGAAATTTTAGCAGCTGCTTTGAGAGATAATAGAGATGATGTAAAATTAATAGGAGAAAAGTCATTCGGCAAGGGCTCTGTTCAGGAGCCAGTGGATTTGCGTGGAGGAGCTCTTCTCAAGGTTACAGTAGCTCACTGGCTTACTCCTAACAGAGAGATGATTAATGAGATTGGGCTTACCCCGGATATAGAAATAAAAATAACTGAAGATGACTATAAGGAAAACAGAGACCCACAATTAGATAAGGCGCTTGAGGAATTGAAATAATAATTAGGTTTTAAAATAGCAGGATAGAAATATGAAAGTAATTCTACTCAAAGACATAGAAAATTTAGGCAAGAAATACGAGGTAAAATCCATTAAAAATGGCTATGCCAGGAATTTTTTGATTCCAAATGGTTTAGCGAAGCTTGCAACCTCTTCAGCCATAACTGAACTCAAGGAGATAAAAAAGAAAGAAGAATTATTAGCAGAAAAACATTTGATTGAAACCCAGGAAATTGCTTCAAAGTTTGATGGTCAGGGAATTGAGTTTTTCGTCAAAACAGGGGAGGACGGACAATTATTTGAATCAATTACGCCTTTGAAGATTTCTAAAAAATTATGCGAAATGGGGTTTGAAATAAAAAAAGACCAGATTATTCTGGAAAAGCCGATAAAAGAATTAGGAGAATTTCCTGTGAAAATAATGCTTGACCACCATTTGGAAGCCAAGATTACTCTTATTGTTGAGCCAGAATCACCAAGAGAGCCATCTGAAGAATAATTATTCCACAGATACTACTTTTGCTCTTCGCTGGGTTCCGTTGAATCTTCTTATCCGTTTGGTTGAAAACTTAACCAAACCTTCTTTGTTTGCGTAGAGAGTGTCATCTTTCCCTTTTCCAACATTTTTACCAGGCACATATTTGGTTCCTCTTTGTCGTATAATAATCATTCCTGGCTTGACGCTTTGGTCGGCGTTAACCTTGACCCCTAAATATTTGGGCCTTGAATCTCTTCCTAAACTTGTTGAACCAGAAGATTTTGTTTTAGACATATTAGAAAAATTTAACGAGTAAACGAGTTTTAATTTTTCTTATACCCGCCTTGGGCGGGTGGCTAAATTAAAAATTAAACGAGAAAAATTAAAAACAAAAAACTATATTTGTATGCTATCAAAAATTGTTAAATTAGTCAATAAAAACAAAGATGTTATCTTGTTGGCTCTGATAATATTTTTGGCAAGTTTATTTATTTTTTCTCTGATTTGGATTTTCATAGAACTTGGGTCAAGCAAACCGATTGAGATATATTAAATCCACTCAATGCGCCTTAGGCGCATTTTGGTTGATAAAAATGCGCAAATATGCCAGAATTTAATCAATATGGATGATTTGTTTGATAAAAATTTAGAAGAGGCGTTAAGGAAAGATGCCCCTTTGGCAGACCGCATTAGGCCTGAGGATTTTGACTATTTTTTCGGCCAAGAAGAATTGGTAGGGGAAAGCAGTCCTTTGCGCCGGGCTATTCAAAATGATAATCTAACTTCTTTGATATTTTGGGGACCACCGGGTTCGGGCAAGACAACTTTGGCAAGGATAATCGCTAAAAAAACAAAAGCAGATTTTGTGAAATTTTCTGCTGTTGTTACTGGGATAAATGATGTTAGGAAGGCGATTGAAAAAGCTAGAGAAAGGTTAAAATTTAAAAGACAAAAAACAATCCTTTTTATTGACGAGATTCATCGTTTTAATAAAGCTCAACAGGACGCTTTTTTACCTTATGTAGAGGATGGCACGATTGTTTTGATAGGAGCTACAACAGAAAACCCTTCTTTTTCAGTGATATCACCGCTCTTATCCCGTTCAGCGGTCTATGTGTTAAAGCCATTATCAAGAGATGCGTTGAAAAGTATTTTATTGCAGGCCTTGAAAAATAAAGATAGGGGATTCGGCAATTCCGAGATAAAAGTTGAAGAAAAGGCGTTTGAACGATTGATTAATTTTGCTGACGGAGATGCGCGGGTTGGATTAAATGGCTTGGAGTTTATAGTTAACCATTTGAAAGCGGAAAAAAAGAATATTATAAAAGCGGATGAGGTTTCTGAAATATTAAAAGAACATGCTCTGCGTTATGACAAAAAAGGAGAAGAGCATTACAATATAATCTCTGCGTTTATAAAAAGTATGAGGGATTCTGACCCAAATGGCGCGCTTTACTGGTTGGCGAGAATGGTGGAGTCAGGGGAAGACCCAAGATTTATTGCGCGTAGAATGGTAATTTTTGCTTCCGAAGATATTGGCAACGCTGACCCGCAGGCGATACAAATGGCAACAGCTATTGCTCACGCTGTTGAATATGTGGGTTTTCCTGAAGCACAAATTAATTTAGCCCATGGAGTGACTTATCTTGCCACTGCTCCTAAAAGCAATGCTTCTTACTCTGCTTTGTTAGAAGCAAAAGAAGATGCTAAAAAAGGCGCTTTTGGGGTACCTCTGTATTTGCGAAATGCAGTCACTAATTTGATGAAAAAAATTGGGTATGGAAAGGGTTATCAATATGCCCACAATGTACCGGGCAAAAAGCCAGAACAAACTCATTTCCCAGAAGAAATAGGGGAAAAACAATATTACCATCCAGAAAAATAGCATTCTTTTTTCTAAGGTGATAGAATATAATAAAGGTCAAAAGATAATTAATAAATTACATTAAAAAAATGATAAATAAATTATTGAAGAATCGTTTGTTTATGTTGTTTATTGTTATAATACTCTTAGCATCAGCAATCTTTATTGCTATTGATTTCATTTGTTGGCCTGAAAAAACAGTTTCACCAACAAGTAGCGAGAACTATATTTTCACCGAGGCAAATGAGGGTGCTGTTCAGGTTTCGGTTGGACATGAATTTGTAGTGTTGCTTGAAACAAACCCAACTACTGGCTTTCAGTGGGGATTACAGCTGGACCCTAATTATATTGATTTTAAGGGGAAAGAATATATTGCAGATGAATCAGCAGAGGAAATAGTCGGAGCCGGAGGTCATGAAAAGTTTACATTTACAGCAATGACCATAGGCCAGTCAGAAATAATCTTTGCTTATACTAGGCCGTGGGAAAGCATAGAGCCGAAAAAGGTTATTACATACAGCATTGTCGCAGTTGAATAATAATATATGGATAACCAATTTATTGATTTAGAATATCAGAGGACTAAAATTGTCCGATATTTGGACAGTTTGGATGATGAAGAGAGGAGAAGGGCATTTCGTGCAATGGATTTGGCAGAGGAACAGCATGCCGGACAATTTCGTTCAAGCGGGATTTCTTACATCATTCATCCTATCCGCGTTGCCCTTATTTTAGTTGAAGAATTAGGGATAGATGATAATGATTTGCTATGTGCCGGTTTTTTGCATGATGTCATAGAAGACGGGGTCTTGACAGTTACACGTCTAAATAATCTATTCGGTCCGGAGGTTAGCCGTATTGTTGAAAAATTAACGCGTTATAAGTCGGTGGGTGAGTCGGAAGAAGAAAAATTAGAAAATAAGAAAAGAAAAGCGCAGGAGATAAGCAAGGCGGACGAAAATGTGCGGATAATAAAACTTTGCGATGTTTTGGATAACGCTCGGTCAAATAACTTTATTCCCGAAACATCTCTGGATTTCCATAAGATTTTCCGTTGGAAGGAAGAAACAAAATCTTATCTTCCGATCGCCGAAAAAACAAATCAAAGGATTTATGAGTTATTAAATCAGCTTGAATAATATTATGATAGAAGAATATCGTTTTGGGAAAATGATGATTGAAGGCGATGAATATAATTATGATGTGGAAGTTGACTGGGAGGGAGAGGTTTTGGAATGGACGAGAAAGAACAGTCATATAATAGATAAGGAAGATATAGAAAGGGCGCTGGAAAAAGAGCCAGAGATAATTGTTGTCGGCACTGGCGAGTCAGGAGTCGCGCAGGTGACAGAGGACGCAAAACAAAAGTGCAAGGAAGCCGGAGTGGAGCTGATAATAGATATCACTGAAGAAGCAGTAAAAACATTTAATGTAATCTGCGCAGAGTCATTGGAAGAAGATGGTGAGCAAGCGGAGGTCATAGGGCTTTTCCATTTGACCTGTTAATCATTAAGCAATTTTAATATGAAGAAAATTATTTTTGAGATATTAATTTTACATTATGTCTGATTATTACAAAGCAAAAAGGGATTATAGGATTTTTAAGCCGGGACAGTCGGGAGCGTTTAAAGTGAGCCGTTCAAAAATTGGCTTATTTATGGAATGTCCAAGGTGTTTTTATATGGATTGTTGCTTGGGCGTAAGCCGTCCGCCGGGATTTCCTTTTACTCTAAACAGCGCAGTTGACAAGCTTTTGAAAAAAGAATTTGATGTCCATCGGATTGCCAAAACCAGCCATCCTTTAATGGAAGAATATGGGATTGACGCAGTGCCGTTTCAAGACAAGCGGATTGACGAGTGGCGGGATACGAGGAGGGGGATTCAATATATCCACGAGCCGACAAATCTTTTGATAATGGGCGCAATTGATGATATCTGGGTTAATCCGCAGGGAGAACTGCATATTGTGGATTACAAGGCAACATCAAAAGCTGGAGAAATAACATTGGATGCAGAGTGGCAGATTGGGTATAAAAGACAGATGGAGGTCTATCAATGGCTTTTTAGACGAAATGAATTTAGTGTTTCTGATACATCATATTTTGTTTATTGTAATGGGAAGACCGATACAGAGGCATTTGATAAAAAGATTGAGTTTGATATTTCAGTAATTCCATACAAAGGAGATGACGCTTGGGTAGAACAAGCTATTCATGATATTAAAGAATGCCTTGAAAAGGACGCGATTCCGGAAATGGCGTCTGATTGCGATTATTGCAGTTATAGAAAAGCAGCTGCTCAAGAAAGCTACAAGTTTTCAAAGAAAAATAAATGATAAAGATTTCGCCTAATTCTTTGAATCTGTATTTTGAATGTCCGTTTTGTTTTTGGCTGGAAAAGAATAGGGGAATCAAAAGACCTGCGCCGTTTCCTTATGAGTTAAACTTGGCGGTTGACCAGGTTTTGAGGCGTGATTTTGACAAACATAGAGCAAAAGATAGAAAGCATCCTTTACTTGAAGCAAACAATATTCCTGCCAAGCTTTTTTCAAACCAAAAACTTTTGAACGAATGGCGGAACAAGTCCAAGGGATTGGAATATTATGACGAAAAAACAGGGGCAGTCATTTTCGGAGTGCTTGATGATGTGTTGGATTTTGGGAAAGGGAAACTGGCGCCGTTTGATTATAAGTCAACAGGAAGCAGTGTGCCCAAGGTCTATGACAGGTTTCAGCTTCAGATGGATGTTTACACTTTTCTTTTGGAGAAGAACGGATACGCCACTCCAAGAAAAGGCGTTTTAGTATTTTATACTGTTGATAAGGACGATTCTTTTGATGACCGATTGCCGTTCAAAAAAGAGATTCATATTATTGATACTGACCCATCATATATTTTAAGAACATTCCGAGAAGCGATTAAGTTTTTGAAAAAACCTGCTCCATTGGCTCACAGCCCGGAATGCGAATTCGGCAGGTGGGCCGAGCTTTTAAAATAATCTTTAGAATCACAATGTTTAGAGGTTCAACCTCTAAACATCGAATGATTTTGGAAACCAGGTTTCCAAAATGGTGGTTTCCAGAATGGCAACAAAAACCATACTTGACACCATTTTTACCATTTTAATTATTTTAATTAAATATTAATATATGAAAACAAAAAGTAAAATCATTATTCTAGTATTTACGTTAATTATTTTAATAATTGGGACAATTGTTTTTATAGAAGACTTTAAATATGAAAAACATGGTAATGGATGGAATGTCAGTCCGGCATTTGGAATAACAGAATTTTTATATAGAAAAATGTGTATCATCCAGAATGGGAGAGGAGTTAGCCTTGGATTTTCTGCTCGTTATTACTGTGATTTTATGTTTGAAGATGCTGGCAAAGAATGCATCAACCATGAACAATGTAAAGGAATATGTACTATGAGTAAAGAGGATGCTGAAATCTATTGCCCCGATTATGCAAGTGCCATTTTTATTACAGAGCCTAATTGTGAGAATGCTAAAGGAATATGTTCCAAGTACCCTAGTCACGGATTTGGTGAGTCTATTTTAGTTAACAATGGGTTTGTGACTAGAAACCTTTTAAATTATGATTAAATTGTCTTAGAAATAGATTAATTTAATTATTATGGAAGAAAAAATGGTGTTAACTCTGGTTTTTAACGCTATTTTTTAATAAATTGCGCCTCGGGAAAACCCGAGGAAAAACCATAATGTTTTTTTGAAATCTGAATAAGCTTAATCCGATAAAATATCATGTTATCAATCATTATTTCATATATATTTTTTATAATCGCTCTAATATTTTTGTTGTCTCTTACGGTTTCCAGTTTTTCGATTGCTCCGTGGGTTCCTTGTAAAAAGAAGGACTTGGAGCGGATTAATCGTTTGGCCGGATTAAAATCCGGTGAGTTATTTTGTGAATTGGGCTGCGGTGATGGGCGAGTTTGTAGATATATTGCCAAAAAGAATCCCGAATCACGAATAGTTGGCATTGAATTATCTCTGCCGATTTTTTTGTGGGCGAAATTGATAGAATTATTTTTTAAGTCAGATAATATGAAAATAAAATTTGGCAATGCTCTTAAGTATAATCTTTCAGAAATGGATGTAATATATACTTATGCTTTAGTACAATCTATTAATGGTAAATTAAAAAATAAATTTGAGAAAGAAATGAAAAATGGGGCAAAAGTTTTGTCTTATGCCTTTATCATTAATGAGTGGAAAGGGAAGACATATTTTGATAGGCCTGATAGCAAAAGCTTGCCGATTTATATTTATGAATTTTAAATTGTTGTATGGAACCAAAAAACGCCCTCCCAGCGTCTTTGGACAAAGAACTATTTGAAAAAATCTCCGATAAAATCAGAGAAATATAATTGGCTCAATGTTTAGAGGTTCAACCTCTAAACATTTTTCTCTAAACATCTCGAGTCAGAGAAGGGTCAGAGGGTGAATGCATAGCATCCACCCTCATTAACACGCGCGTTGCGCCGAAGCGCAATTCAAAAGAACGGTTGAGTCGGTCATGCCTCTCCAGGCAGTGGTAGATTGAGAAAAATAGGACAAAGGAGTTTAGGGTGAGGCAGGGGACCGATTCAATTATATTTTAACTTATCAACAACATCTGTCAAGCGGAATAATCCACAATAATGACCAATATATCTTTTTAGGTCATTTTTTGTTAGAATAAAGGAAATAATATTGGAATTATGAAAAAAGCGCTTTTAACAGCAATTATTTTTGTTTCTCTGTTTGGAGCAGGTTTTGTGATGGCTTATGAGGCAATAGATAGTTTTGATGTGATTATTAAAGTTAATTCTGACAGCACTCTTAATATTGAAGAACAAATTAAATATAATTTTGGACTTGCTGACAAACACGGCATTTACAGGGATATTCCTATAAAGTATCAGGCAAGGGGAGGAAATTATAATCTTAGAATTTCTGATATTGAAGTGGTCAATGAAAATGGGCAGCCATATAAATTTGCCATTTCCTCTGAAGGCGAATACAAGAGAATCAAAATTGGCGATGCAGACAAATATGTTACTGGGCAGAAGACATATATTATAAGATATAAGATTGGGAGGGCGATAAATTATTTTCAGGACTACGATGAAATCTATTGGAATGCCACAGGCAATGAATGGCAAGTGCCTATTTTAGAATCATCAGCAAAAGTGATTTTGCCGGAAGCAACTAATATTCAATCAATTAAGGCAGATTGTTTTGCCGGAGCAATTGGAAGCATAGAGAAATGTTCCAGCGTTATTATCTCATCAGAGCCATCAGGAATGATTGAGTTTTCCCAGACAGCGCTGTCCTCATATCAGGGCTTAACCATAGTTGTTGGGGTGCCGAAAGGAGTAATTACGCCACCTTCCAAGTTTTCTGGAGCAATAGAGTTTTTGCGAGATAATTTGATTTTATTCCTACCAATAGTAGTATTCATTATTTTCTTCACTATCTGGTGGAAAAAAGGCAAAGACCCGAAAGGCAGAAAAACAATTATTGCTCAATATTATGCGCCTGATAACTTGACTCCCGCAGAAGTAGGAACAATTATTGACGAAAGGGTTCATAATAAAGATATTTCAGCAGAGATAATACATTTGGCGATTAAGGGATATTTAAAAATTAAACGGAATGAAAAAAAGATTTTATTCGCCAAATCAATTGATTATGAACTTATCAAACTCAAAGAAGATGATGGCTTGCAAAATGATTTTGACCAAAAATTGTTCAAAAGCATCTTCAAGACAAAAAACGAAGTAAAGCTTTCTGATTTAAAGAAGGATTTTTTCAAAAGCGTTAAAGAAATCAGGGACTTGATTTACAAATCAGTTACAAAAAATGGCTATTTTGTAAGCCATCCGAATAAGGCGCGTATAAGTTATATTTCTATTGGCATTATTTTTCTTTTGCCCCTTATGTTCGGAGCTGGGCTTCTTAGCAAGTCCACAGTAGTTATCAGTTTGTTAATAACAGGTCTCTTAATAATGGTTTTTGGTTTGATTATGCCGAAAAGGACATTAAAAGGAGTTTTAGCCAAAGAACATATTTTGGGATTAAAGGACTATATAGAAACAGCAGAAAAAGAGAGGATTAAGTTTCATAATGCGCCTCAAAAAAATCCAGAATTATTTGAAAAACTTTTGCCAATGGCAATGGTCTTAGGAGTAGAAAAGGAATGGGCAGTTCAATTTAAGGATATTTATCTTAACCAACCAAGCTGGTATGAGGGGCCAGTTGGTACTGGTTTTAACTCTATCATTTTTGTCGGAAATCTTAATTTTTTCGCATCAGCAGTTCGTGGGTCAATGGCTGCTCCGGGCGGGGCAGCAGGTGGAAAGAGCGGTTTTGGGGGAGGTGGTTTTTCAGGAGGCGGATTCGGTGGCGGAGGAGGTGGAAGTTGGTAATAAAATAAATGCGTATGTTAGATAATAATTTCAGGCAGTTTATAAAAGAGCAAATTGCTTTGCCGGAAAAGAAATGGAACAGCGTTTTTGTTGATTATATTCAAAAAAAACATCAGGAATTACATAGAGAAGTGGAGAATTTTTCTTCGGAGCAGAAGCTGGAAAAAGAATTCCAAAGATATCTTGAATGTCTCGATATCAGCAAAGATGATTTGATAGGTAAGCGCATTCTTGATTTAGGTTGCGGGGAAGGGGATTTTATTAAGCATTGTTTGGGGCAAGGGATAAGTAAAGAGGCCTATGGTTTGGATATTCTTATTGAGCCAGAGGAGATAAATTCCGGCTATCGTCAATTTTTTCTAAAACACGATTTTGAGAAAGCAATTCCGCTTAAAGATTTTGACTATATTTTTTCAGTGTCAGCTATTGATGCTCCTTATTCTAAAGAAATAGACGGGAACTTAAGGGAAACAATAATTTTAGCATTGGTTGCCTTGAAGCACGAAGGGGAAATTAGGATTTTCTCTGTGCGCAAAGCTCCGCCATCTAGCGGTTTGACAGGAATTGATTTTTCCCGAAAAAAATGGATAGAGCTTTTAGATGATTTAAAAACGAAAAATTGGATTAACTATGAGCTAAGGCCGATTGATATTAGAGTGGCTGGCAACAAGCCGGATGTTTGGCTTGAAGAAGTTTTGATAATAAGAAAAGAGCTGGTGAAAATTGATTTTTAAAATAATTATCATAAAAATATGAAAATATATTTAATAATAATTCCATTAATTACTGTAATAGTTGCTTTGTCTGGAAGTTTTGTGACAAGCAGGGGAATGGATTGGTATAATCAGATTAACTTGCCTGCTTGGACCCCTTCTGGCGATATTATCGGAATCGCTTGGACCCTGATATTTATCCTTGCAACATATTCGGCTATTTTATTTTGGAACAGGGGATTTAGAAATAAAAGATTTTGGATAGTCATTGCTTTATTCTTGCTCAATGGGGCGCTGAATGCTCTTTGGTCGTTTCTTTTCTTTGGGTTGCATTTTGTGGGCGCGTCTATTTTAGAAATGATAGCGCTTGAGACAACCATTATTTGTTTGATATTTCTAATCAAGCCAACTTCAAGATTGGCATCAATTTTATTATATCCCTATGCCATCTGGGTTGCTTTTGCAACATATTTGGCTTATTCTATTTTAATGCTTAATATGTAATTGATTTAATAATATGAAGAAAAACTTTCTAATTTCTTTAATTGTTCTTTTCTCTTTAATCATCATTGCCTTTATTGTTTGGGCAATATTGTCAATGAATTCTTTGAAGTGTGGAGAAAACAGAGCCAAGGAGATAGCGGCCAATTGGATTTTAGAGAATTCAATGACATATAAGTTTGATGGTTATGGTCTGGCGCTTGATAGCGTAGAGGATATGGATTGTGATAAATGTTATGAGTTTTCGTTCTGGTTCAATGCTCGTCATTCCGGCTATGGCAACAGGATAAATATGGTTTTAGCTCAAATTATTACTCCGCATAAAATGGTAATTAAAATTAATCAATGCAAAATTATGGAAGCAATTACTGATGGTCAATTTGATGAAATTAAAAATGAGCCAATTATTCCTTCTTCGCTCGGGATAGAGATTTTAAAACAAGGACAAGGAGCGCAGGCAAAAACAGGGGATAAGATTAGCGTTAATTATTCTGGAAAGTTGTTAAATGGAGAGGAGTTTGATTCCAATTTTGGCAAGGACAGTCCTTTTGTCTTTACTCTCGGAGCAGGACAAGTTATTCAGGGTTGGGATTTTGGCCTGCTTGGTATGCAGATTGGAGAGAGGCGAAAAATCACAATCCCGTCGGACTTGGGTTATGGCAGCAGGGGCGCTGGCGCAGGACTTATTCCTCCTGATTCAACATTGATTTTTGAGGTTGAACTTTTAAACATTAATAATTAATTTTTACAAAAAAATGAGCGATAAAAATTTATTAATATTAGGAATAGCAGGCATAATTGCGATAATGGTTTTATCTTATGTCTTATTCCCCGGAGCCAAGCGGTTTGTTGACGAAGATAGCAATGGGCTTAATATTGCTAATCAAGTAGGGACGAGCGATAAGATATTGACCACAGAGAATCAGGAGATTATAAAAGAAACGCCTATTTATACTGAAAACATTTCTTATCCCAAAATTGTAAATATGCAGGATATTAATGCGCAGGAGAAAACGAATAAGGCCATAGAGGATTTTGTTCTTGAACGGGTAGCTAATTTTGAAGAGCAGATAATGTCAGAAGATGTTTTTGAAGATTTTCAGGATTATTTACAGATACAGTATCTTGTTACTCTTTTAAACGAATCATTGGTTAGCATAAGTTTTTCAGCATCAGAAAATTTTGGCGGGGCGCACCCCAATAATTATGCAATAACTTTTAATTACGATATTACTGGCGCTAAGAAGGTTGAATTATGGGATATTTTCAAGAAAGGAGTGGATTATAAGGGAGTTATAAGCGAAATTTGCCAAGAGAAACTATTGGTCCAATTCGGCGAGGATGAAGCGCTGGAATCGTGGATAAAAGAGGGGACAGAACCGAAAGAAGGAAGTTTTGAGAATTTTGTATTGACCAATGCTTCATTAGTAATTTCTTTTAATCCATACGAAGTCGGACCATATGCCATAGGAATCCAAACAGTAGAGATATTTTTCACTGACATAGAGCAGTATTTGGATACACAGGGATTGTTGGTAGATTTGATATAAAGACAACTCAACTAAAAATCACAGATTATAAAATGCCAAGTTGCTATTGACGCTTGGCGTTTTTAGTGTTATGATTTAGACATCCTTTGTGTATCTAAAAATCAGAGGACCATAAGGAGGTTGAACTTTGAAAATTGATAAGGTTATAGAAGAAGCGATATTGGGCGCATTAAGAGACCCCGAACTTTTTAAAAAGATGTTTCGGGCGTTTTTGCAAAAACAAAAGCAGGTAGTTGAGGCGCTGTTTGCCTTGACGGACACAGAGCCGGAATTCGTAGAAGAAGAACCAATGTTGGGAGTGTTATTGTATGCGTTAGAGCATGGCGAAGACCTGTTCAATGACCCTTTAACAAGGGTCCGAGACGGACGGCTTTTCAGGGATGGGGTCTATGATAAGCTCATTGCTGAAGCCGAACGATACAAGCATCCGTTGAGCGTAGTAATCATTGATGTAGATGATTTTAAGGCCATCAATGACACCTTCGGCCATTTGGCTGGAGATAGAGCGTTGGAACGAGTTGCTTCAATCCTTTCCAAGGAAGCGAAGCGTGGCATAGATATTGTTATTCGCCACGGCGGAGATGAGTTTTTGCTCATTCTTCCTCATACAGAGGCAACAGGCGCTGGAGTCCTGATGGGCCGAATAGAGAAAGTGTTATCAACGCTATCTCCGAGGGTCTCAATCAGCTTCGGAATTAATTCCTGGATTCCGGGAAGTGATTCGATTAGCCTGGGCGCGATGGTGAAGGCAGCAGATATGGCCATGTATAAGCATAAGCAGGGCAAACGCACATAGCGGTTCAACCCACACACAATGCGGCGGAAGAGATTTTATCTCCCGCCGCATTATTCTTTTACATATCTATATTATGCGACATCACTAATAAAATAGGTGGTCGAGAGTAGTGGGGAATAAGTCATATTTTATCCGTGATATTTTCTATGTATTTCTTTTAAATGAGGTCTGGTGACATGGGTATAAATCTGGGTGGTGACAATATTCCTATGTCCCAAGAATTCTTGCACAACCCTTAAATCAACGCCTTTCATTAATAAGTCAGTGGCAAAGCTATGTCTTAATGTATGCGGAGTCGTGGTTATTGGTAATCCTGCCAGCACAACATATTTTTTTATTATCCGCTCAATTGTTCTAGTGGTAATCCTCCCTTGGACTTTTGGCCCCCTATAGGTCACAAACAAAGCTCTTTCTTTGTCTGCTCGTTTCACAAGATATTGTTGAAGCCAATCAATTGTTCTTTGTGACAGGAAAACTGTTCTTGGATGGCCTCCTTTGCCAACAATGCCAATTTCCAAGTCCTTTGTGGTCGGTTTAATAGTTATCTGGTCCCGATTAAGAGCAACTAATTCAGCAACCCTTAATCCAGTGGAAAATAGTGTTTCTAAAATTGTTCGGTCTCTTAATCCGTTTATGTCGTTTAAATTAGGGATTGCTAAGAGTTTTTCAACCTGTTCTAATGTAAGAAAATTAACAGTCCGCTCCTGTGATTGTTTGGTTAATTTTATTTTTTCCGGTGGCAGGGAAATGATGTCCTTATCAGCGAAATAGGTTAAGAGTGAACGCAGAGCGATTAAGTAGTAGTTTTGAGTATTTCGCTTAAGCGGTTTTTTGTCTTTTTTTAGGTATTGGCGCGATAAAAATGTCTTATATTTGAAAATATGGTCAGGAGTCATTTGGTGGGGTTTAAGGTTTTCTAATTTGTTTATTTTTGACCATTCTAAGAATTTTTGTAAAAACCTAGAATAGTTTTCTTGCGACTTATATGCAAGTCCTTTTTCAATATCAGTCCAGTCCAAAAAATCATTTATATGTTTTATAATTGGTTTTTCTGAATTATGCATATGTGTTATTTTTAAAAATTATGATAGGGAAGTAATTTGCGACTCACAATCAATATAGAGCACATTTTGCGATGTCAGGGCGCCATATTTTGCGACGTTTTAATGAATGTCGCAAAATATGGCGAACCTTAACGGACAAGCATTGTCCGTTAAGGTATATTGTGCGACAACCATATATCTATAATAATCCCTTATGATAGGGGTTGTCAAGAAGCTTTATATCACTCCCCTTATAATTATCAGTTATTTTAAGTTCAAAGGGGATTATTGTATTCTGATTTCTTGATTTAAATAATTATTCAAATCATACCAGCTTTTATTAAACCATGGCTTTGCCTGAAGAGACCACCAAGCGCCAATTTTTTGCCCAATATTTTCAAAAAAGGACTTAAACCATCCATTCCCCTCTCCAAATCGCTTTATTGTTTCAAAAGTTCCTTTAAAGCTGTCTTTTATTTTTTGCCAGAATGACTGGGCATCTTCGCGACTTGGTGGAGACAAGCTTAACCCAGTAGTTGTTGCATTTTGGGCTGCTGACACGAAAGATACAAAATAAGCATTGCCGAATAATAATGCTGCGCAAAACAGCGCAAAAAGAGTAATTTTTAAACCACACTCCCCTTTCATATTTAAATTTATTCTAATTTTTCCTTTGCTTGTTTTAATCTTAGCAATGTTTTTTCTTTTCCCAAAATTTCTGCTATGGCAAATGGCGGGGCTGAGGATTTTTTGCCAGAAAGAGCAACCCTAAAAGGCCATAAAAGATAGCCCTTATCCCCTTCTGGACCCATTTCTGTCGCCTTTTCCACGAGGATTTCCTCAAGATTGTTTCTACCCCAATCATTGGGCTTTATCGCCTCTACGACCCCTTCTAGGGCATCTATTGCCTTCTTAGTGTCTGCCTTTGCCATGTCTTTCCAGAATAGCAATTCCATCTGGTAATCCAATTCTTTTTTAAAGAAAAAATCAACCAATTCTGGCAGTTCAGATAAATATTTTAACCGTTCTTGATATAAGGCAATAATATTCTCCAGCGCAATTGGGTCTATTTTTTCCTTGGTTTCTGTTACCAGATATGTTTCCTCAATTTCTATTCCGCCTATGCCTGCCAAATGTCCACCTGTCTCAAAAATTGGCTGAATCAAATTTGCCTCTATTAAATAAGTGGTAGATAATTCCGTAAGCTTTTTTGGCGACTTGTTACGGATATAAAAGCCGTTTATCCAATCAAGTTTTTGGATGTTAAAAACAGCGGATGATTTTTGACAGTGTTCTAAAGAAAATTCTTCTACCAAATGATTGATTGCGTATATTTCTCTATCAGTATCAGGATTCCACCCCAAAAACGCCATAAAGTTTATCATTGCTTCTGACAAATATCCTTTCTCTCTATATTCATTTACCGACACAGCCCCATGTCTCTTGCTCAATTTACTCCTGTCAGCCCCGAGAATAAGTGGCAAATGCGCGTAGTCGGGATGAGGCAATCCAAGAGCATCCTGTAAAAGAATTTGTTTCGGCGTGTTTGAAATATGGTCTTCGCCCCTGATTACATGGCTGATTTTCATTTCATAATCATCAATCACCGCAGCCAAGTTATATAACGGCGTTTTGATGTCTTTAGCAATAGCCATATCTCCCAATAGAGCGCTGTTGAACTCTATTTTTCCTTTTATTAGGTCTTGAAAAACCACATTTTGAGCTGGAGTTCTGAATCTTATCACTGATGGCCTTCTCTCTTTTAGATATTGTTCAGCAGTTTCTTTTGGAATATCGCTGCATTTTCCGTCATACTTTGGCGCTTGCCCAATACTCATCTGGTATTGGCGCTGGGCTTCTAAGTCCTCCTTACTGCAAAAACAGTAATAAGCAGTCCCCTGCTCCAACATTTTCTTAATATATGATTCGTAAATATCAATTCGTTCGCTTTGTCTATAAGGACCAAAATCCCCGATATATTCTTTAGCGTCATCAGGATTGACTCCTTCATCCCAAGGAATTTTTAGCCATTTTAATCCCTCAAAAACATCGTCTTCATATTCTTTTTGAGAACGCTCTTTATCCGTGTCCTCTATGCGCAAAACAAAACTGCCATTGTATTTTTTGGCAAAAAGATAATTGAATAGCGCAGTCCTGGCTGTTCCAATATGTAAAAATCCTGTTGGCGAAGGCGCTATTCTTACTCTCGGATTTTCAATTTTTTTAGCAATTGCTTCCATAGTTTCATTCTATTTGAATTATCGTTATTTTTCAAGCGCATCTGGATATAAGTATTTTGTCAAGTGTTCAGCGATCGTTTTTGCCGCATCTGGCTTAGCGAACCCCAGGGCTGCCTTGCTCATTGCCAGAAGTTTTTCCGGCTGTGAGAAGATAAGCATTATTTTCGAGAATAAAAGAGCTGGAGTAGGATTTTTGGGCTCCATAATAATTGTAGCTCCAGTAGAAGCATAAGCATTGGCATTTTTCGCCTGATGGTCTTGAGATGATTCTGGCAAAGGAATAATGATGCTCGGCTTTCCTGTTGCAGCGATTTCAAAAATAGCGCCCGAGCCAGCCCTACTGATTATCAAATGAGCTGATTTGTACGCTTGTTTCATCTCGTCTTCTGTTAGGAAATCAAAAAGATGGTATCTTTTCGCCAATTGTTGTTCTTTGATTATTATGTCTGCCATTACTTTTGCTTCTTCGTAATTTTTTAATCCGCATTGATGGATAATCTCAAAGTTTTTAAGCAAATCAGGAAGAGCAGTAAGAGCCAATTCGTTCATCTCCTTGGCTCCTTGCGACCCACCACATATAAATATCACTGGCTTATCTCCGGACAAATTAAATAATTTCTTACCCTCTTCCTTATTGCCTGAAAGCAAATCGCTTCTTATAGGATTGCCAACGCATAACACCTTGGACGGAATAACATTATCAATTTTCGTTTCTTGGAAAGATGTAAAAATAATTGTTGCTGTTTTGGCAAACAATCTTGTTGTTTTGCCAGGCACCATATCTGATTCATGCAAAAACAAAGGGATTTTTAATGCTCTGGCAACGATATTGACTGGTACTGCCCCATAACCACCTTTGCTGAAAACAATATCAGGAGATATTATTCTGACAAAAATAAAGGACTGGATAAATCCAATAGGAATTTTGAATATTAGGTCAATTATATTTTGAATAATGCTTTTTGGAGTGATATATCGTCTGATTTTCCCTGCCAAGATTGCTTTCATCTCAACATTTTCTTTTCTAAGAAGTTCCTGCGTGATTTTTCCATTAGGACCGATAAAATATATCTTGATTTTTTTATCCTTTAAAACAGGACTGTTTTTCAATTCTCTAATAATAGCGATTATCGGGAAAAGATGACCTCCAGTTCCTCCGCCAGTAAAGAGTATTTTCATGTTTTTTAAATTTTTAATTTAAAAATTATTTTTAGGTTGTTTTGATATATTCAACAACAAACCGATTGCTATTAGTTCCATTACTAAATGAGAGCTTCCATAACTCACTAATGGCAACGGAATTCCTGTGAGTGGCAAAATTCCTATCATAGCGCCGATATTAATAAATGCTTGGAGTGTTATCCAAAATGTAATACCTATCGCTATAAGCTTAAAAAATATTTCCGAAGATTGTTTTGCTATTTTAAAACCCTGCCAAGCAAATATCAAAAATAATGATATTAATATGATGGCTCCAATAAATCCTGTTTCCTCTGCAAATACAGCGAATATACTGTCAGTCATTGGAGCAGGAAGAAATCCAGATTTTTGAACGCTCAATCCAAGTCCCTGCCCTATTATGCTGCCAGAGCCAATAGCTATAAGCGCTTGTTTCATTTGGTACCCGATTCCTAATGGTTGGGCGTCAGGCCGCAGGAAAACCAAGAGCCGATTTAGTCGGTATGGCGCGGTCTTGATTAATATAGCCAAGGCCCCGATTCCAGACAAAATCAGCAACCCGGTTTGCCAAAAAGGGGTTTCAGCGCTGAAGTACATTACCAATGTAATCGCTGCGATTGTGGCTAATGTGCTGATGTCCGGCTGTTTGATTAATAGAACGCAGACAACAGTTAAAATTATTATGAATGGCAAAAACAATTGGACCCTTTTTTTATTTTGCTCCTTATGCTTAGTGAGCCAGGCAGCAAGATAGACAATAAAGATTAATTTTAATAATTCGGACGGCTGAATCGTAATTGGTCCCAAGGAGACCCAACGGTTTGCCCCGCCTATTGGTACGCCGATTTTTGGCACGAATACAAGCATCATTAATATTATCACCCCGAAGAGCGCTGGCAGGGATATTTTTCTTAATGACTTTAAATTGATTTTATACGCCAGGAAGCCCAGTATAAGTCCTGGAAAATATCCGTATTTTATTTGGTGCATCAGGTATTGGAAAGAATTTCCATAAACTTTTTGAGATACTGTTAAGGAAACGCTGGCAAGAATCGCAAATCCTAAAATCAATAAAAGAGAGATAGTGAGCGAAAGTATTAGGTCGGGCTTGTTTTTTTGTTTTTTCATTTAGCGAATTGCTTAACGAATTTTTGAAATTGGTCTCCCCTGTCTTTATAGTCCTTGAATATTCCAAAACTTGCGCAACCCGGAGACAGCGCGCAGATTCCTTTTCTGGCAGTATGTTGATAGCATGCCTTGACCGCATCTCTCATATTATCTACAAGAATAAATTTTGGTTTTTCATCTGTTTCACCCATTGTTTCCATAATGGCTTGCTTGATTCTCTTGCCTGCGGGCGGAAAAACAATAATTGTTTTAATGCGGTGTTTGATAATTATTTTGGCTAATGAAGAGAAATTCAGTCCCCTTTCATGGCCTCCCAATATAATGGTCTGTGGGTTGATGGCTTTTATAGCGCTTATGGCAGCGATTGGCTCGGTTGCAAAGCTGTCGTCATAAAAAATAATTTCTTTAAATTTTCCTATTTTCTGTAAACAATGCTTTTGAGTTCTGTAATCAGATATTGATTTTTTGATTTTTGAAAAAGGAATATTAAATAAGCGGGCAGCGCATATTGCAGACATTATATCATATATGAAATGTTCTCCTTGCAGATGAATATCCTTCACTTTTGTAACCTTTTTTCCTTGATAAAATATTGCCTCTTGATTAAAATAGCAGTCGTTTGAATCATCTTTGCCAAAAGTGATTTTTCTGGCTTTGGTTTTTTCTGCTAAAGTTTTCAACCGAGGAGAATCAGAATTGAAAATAAAAAAATCGTTTTTTTTCTGCCAAAGGGTAATATTCTTTTTTGCCGCAAAGTATTCTTCGGTGTCTTTGTAATAATCTAAATGCCCCTCATGAATATTTAAAAATATTGCGATATATGGACTCACTTTTATATCCTCTAATTGATGAGAAGATATTTCAAAAATAAATGTTTTTTTGGATTTTCCGTCTTTAAAATAGTTTAAAACCGGCTTCCCGATGTTCCCGATAAGCTCTGCCTCATGATTGCTTTCTTCAAAAATTTTATAAAGCAAGCTCACAGTAGTGCCCTTGCCTTTTGTGGCGGTTACGCCGATAGTTTGTTTTGAATAATTTTGTAGAAAAATATCAGTTTGAGAGGCGATAGTTTGATTATTAGAAATATATGGGGCGAATATTTTTCTAGAGATGCCCGGGGTTTTGATTATAACATCATAATCCCCTATTGATTTCAAATAATTATTCCCTAAATGCAGCTTTGTATTCTCATCTTTCTTGATTTTTCTTTTCAGAGTTTTTGATAATTCTCTAAACTCTAATTTATCTGCTAAGCCAATAATTTTATCAGGAAAAATTTTCCGTAGAAACTTAAAACTTGACTCTCCTTCTCGGCCAAGCCCTAAAATCAGAATTTTTTTGTTTTCAAGCTGTGTTAGCTTCATCTCTTTATTGTTTCGCTTATTTTTTTCAGAACAATAGGTAGGTTGTGCCTTTCTTTTTCAATACAGGACTTAATTATTTTCTTTGATTCAGAGATTGTTCCCACGCATTCAAATGGCTTAAACGCTTTTTCCCCAATCAATTGCTCCATCAATGGGACAAGCTTTTTGTCTTCAAAAAGGTTTTTTCCAAATATTTTTATCATGTCTTTTTTTTCCACAAAAGCATAAAGAGCGCTGAACACAAATAGGCATTTTGCGCACTTCCCGCACCATCTCTTGGATGCGTTTTTTGTTTTATACGCATTATTGCAACTTAAAAAAAATGGGTGATATTGTTTTAATCCAGCAAATTTTTTGATAATCTCTATTTCTGACAACTTCCTCAATGGGCTGTAAATCTTAATATTTTTCAAAAGATATTTTTTAGCGTAATTTTGCATCATTTTTTCAAATTCAGATGACTTTGACCATTGATGGTTTATCCATTTGCCTTGGTATTTTACATTTCCTTCGTCAGCGCTTTTTTCCCATGAAAAAGCAATAGTCCCGTAGTCAAATATTTCCGCCAAAAGGATAGACAAGAAAGAAAGAAACGCTGAAAAAGGCACATGGCCATTTAAGAGCCCTTTCTTGTTAAGGGCGAAGAGCTTGCTATCTAACTTTCTTTCAATAAAAATATTTTCTTTAAGCCGAGCGATTCTTATAATATCTTTTTGCGGTTTAATAGCATTGAGGACAAATGAGCCAATATTCTTTTTTTGTTTGTCAAGCATTTTTAGCGTTACTGGAGCGTCTTTTCCCCCGCCAATAGGAACCAGAACCCTTTTATTATTCAGCTTTTTCTCTAATGGTTTGAATTGTGGTTTGTTTTTATTTACTATTATTTCTAAAAATTTTGGTTTTCTGAAATCAATTTTATTTTCATAAAAATACTGGCCCATTCCATTGATAATGATTCTTTTTAAAAAAGTAATCTGTTGTTTATCAAGATTGCCTGCCTCAATCTTTATTATCGGAGAGCAGGTCAATTTCCAATAATTGAGCATTTCAATCAATCCAAGATGGAATACTAAATTATCAATATCTTTGAGTTCTGATTTCTCAATGTTCTTGATTATGATTTCTGTCGTAAATTTCAAATCCGGGTTAATTGAAAAATTAAACCAGATTTTCAAATCTGTTCCGACTGTTTTATAGTCAAATCCCTTATAAACAAATTCTTTATGCTTTTTTTGGATTTCTCCGGCGTTCATTTTGCCTTTTTATTTAGTTAACTATTTTTTAATTCTATCATTTTACCCCTAAATGTCTATTAAGATTGATATTAAAATAGAATTGCCCCGACCTTGCGTCGGGGCAAAACTATTTTCGTAACTTAGATTACCGATTAAATTCGGGTTACTTTCACCGCATTTTCTCCTTTTGGAGAATCAGCTTTTTCGAAAGATACTTTATCACCTTCTCTAAGCTCATCATAGCTTACGCCAACGAGCTCATTACCGTGAAAAAATAAATCTTTCTCTTCGCCTTCGATTGCAATGAATCCGAATCCCTTATCAGTAAGTTTTTTGATTGTTCCTTCCATATAAGTAAAGATTAGATTAATTTATAATTTTTTAAGAGTTCATCCAAAAAGGATTCACTCTAAAGATTAGCGTCCTCAAGAAACTCGACGACTTTTCACTAGACAACTATACTTGTACGTACAGGATAGCACAGCAATTAAATCTTGTCAAATTTTTTACAAAGAAATACCCTTTTTAGCCCAGCAAACGGATGGCGACTCCGATAATGGCGGCAATTAGGCCGATGACCCAGAACCTCATTGTGATTTTGTAATGTGGCCAGCCCTTAGCTTCAAAGTGATAATGAAGCGGAGCAGCCAGAAAAATTTTGCGTTTGAGAAATTTTTTTGATAATTGTTGAAGTATAACTGAACCAGCTTCTGCCACTAAAAGAAGTCCAATAATCGGCAAAACCAAAACCGAATCAGTAAGAAAAGCTACGACCGTAAGGGCAGTGCAAAGCCCCATTGTCCCTGACTCTCCCATATAGAATCTGGCAGGAGGGATATTAAACCAGAGAAATGCGAGTAAAGCGCCTGCAACTACTGCGCAAAAAGCAGCGACATCTATCTGCCCTCTGAAAAGAGCAATAATAGCGTAAGCCCCAAAGATTGTTGAAAAACTGCTTCCAGCCAGACCGTCTATTCCATCTATCACTCCCCCAGCATATACAGCCATCATTACAAACACGAAAAATGGAATATACCAAGCGCCTATTAATAATTCTCCATTTCCAGGGATGTGCAAACTTATCCATCCGAGCTTTGAGTAAAACCACCATCCGCCTATTAGCCCTATTAAAAAAACTGAACCTAAGCGGTATTTTAAACTTAATCCACCGCCAATGTATTTCCCTTTGCCCCTCACCTGAAGCAGGTCATCTACTAATCCAACGATTGATGCTGCTACCATTGCAAATAAAGGCAACCAGGTCTGGGAACGGCTTAAAAAATTTAATTTTTGGATAAATGTGCCGTTAAATTCAGTCAAAAGAAAAAATACAACTGCCAATATCGGCGGAATGGTCCAAATCAAAATTCCTCCCAACCGAGGAGTTTTTACTTCTTGGTCTGAATGAAATTTTTTAAATACAGGCATTTCTTTCCCATCAATAGATTTCTCCCTGCCTGTTTTTTTCCAAAGTTTGTACTTATAAAGAAAGTGAGTAAGAAAAGGCGTCGCTAATATTGCGACGATAAAAGAGATGGCTCCTAATGTTAAAATTTTAAGCACACTAAATGTAAGGTCAGCATTCTGAAGGTTTTGAATTATGCTTATCCCTACCATACGAAAGCAGTATTAATCCAATTAATAATATTTTCCATATCCTTGAATCGGTCGCTTGACCCTAATACTATATTTATAACATGCCCACCATTTTTCGGTTGAGGCATTATCACTAACAGGCATTGCCCGGCAATTGGAGTTTGCCCTGTTTTGGCTCCGAATGTATTGGGGAATTCGCTAAGTAATTTATTGGTGCTTATCGCTTCATGATGAACCCGTCCGTTAGCAAGAGTAATTGGGTATTTTGGGTTTCTAGTAATCTCAAATATTCTTGCTATCTCGGGATTCGTATCTGCTTCTTGAAGAATATGTCTTACCATCATTGCTAAATCATTCGCAGTTGAATAATTATATCCTCCTCCAAAAAAATCAGGGTCCAGACCAATCGGGTCTATAAAATGAGTGTATTTCAAGCCGATTTCCTTAACTTTTTTATTCATAAGATTGACAAACTGTTGTTCTCCCATAATTTCTGCTAAAGCTCTGGCAGCATCGTTGCTTGATTCAATAAGAATTGAGTGAAGCAATTGGTCAACAGTGAATTTTTCACCCACCCAGAATCCGCCAATAATTTCTTCAGTGTCAACAGCTCTTTGGGATATAACAACCTCTTGGTCAAGCTCATAATTCTGCAGAACAATATAGGCAGTGAGCAGTTTAGTCAAGCTGGCGATTGGCATTATTTCGTCAGGCGACTTATCAAATATCATTCGTGGGCTCCCAGAATCAGTCACTAAACTTATGGCTGATTTGGCTTTCAGTCCCTCCAATTCTCCTGTTTTCCAATTCCTAAACGGTTTTAAAAAAGAATAATCCACTGGCGCGCTCACCACGGCAGCAGTATAAATATCTTTCGTTTTTTTCCAATAAAGATATTCATTGGCAATTTTTCCCAAAGCAATACTCCCTGAAATTGAGGCGAGCAATAATCCTCCTGCCACAATATTTTTGGTTTTTGGTAGGTTAAACTTAAATTTTGCCTTTGGATACCAGGTTTCCAAATTCATTTGGTCTAATCTTTTTTTATTATTTTAATTCCGAGTTCTCTTAACTGGTTATCTGAAACAGAAGAAGGAGCGTCCATTACAGAGGTGATGCCAGAAGTAGCAGTTGGAAAAGCAACTGTTTCCCTGATGCTCTTTTCGTTGAGTATGGTTTGTAATAGCCGATCAAATCCCGCGGCAATTCCTCCATGAGGCGGAACGCCATATTCAAATGCTTCTAAAATGTGTCCGAACCTTTCTTCTACTGCTTCTGGTTTATGCCCCAAGACCTCAAATGTTTTCTTTAAAACTTCTCTCTCGTGGGTTCTTATTGAACCGCCCATTACTTCCACTCCATTTAATGCCAAGTCGTATTGTTTAGCAATCAACCCAAGAACCTCTTTTCTTCCTTTTGGGCTCCTCAATTCCTCAACGCTCATTGTTTTGAATTTTTTAAGGTCTTCATCGCCAAGCGCAGTAAATGGGTGGTGGACTGCGTCGATTGAACCATCTTCAAGAACCTCAAACATTGGAAAGTCCAATACCCAACAAAAAGCTAATTCTCCACTCTCCTTATCTTTCCTTAAATCCGGTTTATCGCTTTTATATTTTTTCATCGCTTCTGCGTATGTGATTCTTGGGAAAGGTTTTTCTTGTATCTTTTTATTAAAAATATTTTCTGCTAAATCAATCATCATTTCTTCTATTAGGGCAAAAACATCTTCTTGTTCCACAAAACTCATTTCTATATCCATTTGCGTATGTTCAAATAACCGGTCAGCCCTTAAATCCTCGTCTCTAAACACATGGGGAAATTGGAAATATTTTTCAACACCAGCCACCATCAGTAATTGCTTATATTGCTGTGGGCTTTGAGGCAAGGCATAAAATTTTCCTGACTGTAGGCGGGAAGGCACCAAAAAATCCCTTGCTCCTTCTGGCGTTGACTTAGTCAAAATCGGGGTTTCAATTTCAAGAAATCCCCTGTCACTCAAAAAGTTTCTCATAAAAATAGCTGTCTTTTGGCGGGCAATCAGATTGTTTTTCATTCGCTCTCTTCGCAAGTCAAGATACCTGTATTTTAATCGCTTTTCTTCTTTAATTTCATAGCCATCATTGTCAATCGGGAAAGGCAGTGTTTTTGCTTCAGACAAAACATTGATTTCTTCGGCACATAATTCTATTGCCCCTGTCTCAATATTCTTATTCTCGGTATTGCCTTCTCGTTTTTTGATTGTTCCAGTTATTTCAATCACCCATTCTGGCCTTAATTTTTTCGCTGTTTCTAAAATACTTCCGCTTAAGTTGGGCAAAAAAATCACCTGCAAAAGCCCAGACCTGTCCCGCAAATCAATAAAAATCAGTTTTCCGTGCGAACGGTATGTGTGAATCCATCCTGATACTTTCACTTTTTCGCCAATATGTTGCGAGGTCTCTGCAATAAGCGTCCTTTTCATATTGATGTATTATATTAAATTAATTTTTTAACTAATTCCACAAGTTCTGTCGGCGTATAATCGGTTTTTAGGAAATAATCAGTTGCGCCCAGTTCCTTGGCTTTCTGTCGATATTCCTTGCCTTCTAAATTAGAAAGAATGAGAACAGGGATTTTATTTCCGGACTTGCGTAATCTTTCCAGATACAAAAGACCATTTTCTGCTGGAAGAATGATGTCCAAAACCATTAAATCAATATCTTCATTTTTTAAGATTTCATCCCCGTCTTTGGAGGTTATCGCAGTGATGACTGTTATGTCTTTTGTTTCCCGAAACTTAGTGACATAAATATCTCTCGTCATCTTTTCATCCTCAACCAAAAGTATCTTCTTCATATTTTTGGACGCTCCCCCAAGCGTTTGCTAATGTTTATTTATTTTACACGAAATCAAAAAAAACGCCAGTACAATTAAGCAATGATATTGCGAAAATTAGGAGTTTTGCTATAATTGAATTACTTTTGAAAAATATGCAGAAACAATATGATTTTAAAAAACAGGAACTGAAATGGCAAAAGTTCTGGGAAAAAGAGGGCTTATACAAATTTAATCCTAAAAAATCAGGCAAGATTTTTTCCATAGACACAGACCCGCCTACTTTGAGCGGGAAAATGCATATTGGCCATGTTTCTTCATACACACACGAGGATATTATCGCCCGCTATCACAGGATGAAAGGAGAAAACGTCTTTTTTCCTTTTGGGGTTGATAATAATGGCCTGCCAACTGAAAAATTGGTTGAGTCTATTAATGGCGTTACTTTGTTTGAGGTTGGCAGGAAGAATTTTGTTCAGCTTTGCCAAAAAACGATTAGCAAGATTTTGCCGGAATTTGTCTCTGGTTGGAAAAGAATTGGCGCATCTTGTGATTTCTCAAACATTTACTCAACCATTAGTCCAGAAGTACAGAAAATCAGCCAACAGCACTTTTTGGAACTTTTTAAACAAAATAGGATATACCAGAAAGAATCCCCTACTCTTTTCTGCCCGTCTTGCCAAACCGCCATTGCGCAGGCAGAACTTGAAGACAAGGAAAAGCAAACTATTTTTAATGATATATATTTTGAACTGGAAAACAAAAAGAAAATAATAATTTCAACTACTCGGCCAGAGCTTTTGCCAAGCTGTGTTGCTCTTTTCGTTCATCCGCAAGACAAAAGATATATGGATTTAGTCGGAAAAACCGTTATTGTCCCGCTTTTTAAGCAAAAAGTTAAAATTTTACAAGATAACAAAGTTGATAGAGAAAAAGGAAGCGGAATTGTAATGTGCTGCACATTTGGAGATACCGCTGATTTGGATTGGTATTTTAAACATAATTTACCTTTAAGAATATCAATTACCAAGCAGGGAGAACTTAATGAGCTTGCCAAAGAGTTTAAAGGATTTTCTGTAAAGTCAGCGCGCAAGATGATTATAGAAAAACTTAAAGAAAAGGGACTGCTGGCTTCCCAGAAGACCATCAATCATTCGGTTAATGTCCACGAGAGATGCGGGACAGAAATAGAGATTCTGCCTACCAAGCAATGGTTCATAAAGTATCTTGATTTAAAGGAGCAGTTTTTAAAACAATCGGATAAATTGAATTGGTATCCCAAATATATGAAAATCCGATTGGATAATTGGATTAATGGCCTGCGTTGGGACTGGTGTATTTCAAGACAGAGATATTTTGGTATTCCAATACCAGCTTGGCATTGCAAAAAATGCGGAAAAGTTATTACAGCGTCAATCAATGACTTACCAGTTGACCCGCTTCACTCAAACCCTACAAAAAAGTGCAGCTGTGGGAGCAATGAATTTGTTCCAGAAACAGATGTTTTGGACACTTGGGCAACAAGTTCTCTTTCCCCGCAAATTGCCTTGTCTTTAGTAAAAGACAAGAAAACAAGAGAGAAAATATTTCCAATGTCTTTGAGGCCACAGGCACATGATATTATTAATTTTTGGTTATTTTATACACTTGCCCGTTCTTATCTGCATTACAAAAAACTTCCATGGCATGATGTTTTTATCTCTGGACATGTTCTTGATTCAAAAGGAGAAAAAATGTCTAAATCAAAAGGCAATACAATAGACCCTGAAACGATTCTGGAAGAATATGGCACTGATGCTGTTCGCTATTGGGCAAGCCAAGCAGGAATGGGAGATGATTTTAGATTCAGCGAAGAGGAAATCCGACAAGGCAAAAGGACTGCTACCAAGATTTGGAATGCTTCCAGATTCGCGCTTATGCATTTGACAAATTATTCATTGAAAAGCAGTGATGCCAAAAATTTGGAAGATGAGGATAAATGGATTCTCACAAAACTAAATACTACTGTTAAGGATTATGTTAGCAAAATGGATTCATATCAATATCCGAGAGCCAAGGAGATTATAGACAGCTTTTTCTGGAAGGATTTTTGCGATAATTATCTTGAAATTGTGAAAACAAGGGTTTATGAGCCGAAAAACGAGGAAACATTAAAAGCAGCACAATTTACGATTTATATCGTTGTCTTAGGAATATTAAAACTTTATGCGCCAATTATGCCTTTTGTAACAGAGGAAGTGTATCAGGATTATTTCAGAAAAACAGAAAAAACAAAAAGTATACATTTAACGCTTTTGCCGAATATAGAGAAACAGTTTAATTTCCCAACAGTTGCCAGCGATTTTGAAACAGCGGTTGATGCTATTGCCCAAATCAGAAAATACAAATCAGAGAACCAACTCTCAATGAAGGCAGAGATTGAGTCGGTGTCAATAAAAGTCAAAAACAAAACAAAAATAAAAAAATACTTGCCCTTGATTAGCAAATTAATGTCAGTTAAGGCGATAAAATTAGTATAATTTCCATATATTAATATTACAAAATAAAAACAGCGGAGGACCCGCTGTTTTTATTATTTCATCTTTTGATAATTCAGTATTTCATTTTCATTGATTGTTTGACAAGCGATAGGGTTTCTGTTGCTCTTTATTGATGTCTGTTGAGGAAATAAGGATATAGTTAAAGTAGTTTTTTCCTGCCTTTTTGGATTTGTGCCACAAGTGGTTTGAGCGGAGATAAATCTTCTTTGATCGTTTTCCAAAGAACTTTTTTATCCACGCCGAAATATTCGTGTACTAATTTATTGCGCATTCCGGTCATAATTTTCCATGGAATATCAGAATGTTGTTTTTTTATATCTGAAGGGATACGCCTTGCAGCCTCGCCTATTATTTCGAAGTTTCTAATAGTTGCGTCTACTGTCTTAAGGTCTTTTGAGAATTCGCTAAAATCTAATTTTTCCGTATATCTTTCTATTTTTTCTATTGCCTCAAGAATATCATCAATATATACTTTATAATCCCTTTCAGACATAAACAGTTTCTTTAATGATTCCGTCCTTGATTCTGGATTTAAGCGCATCTTTCATTACTAAATCAACTTTTAGTTTTAGTTGTATTTTTAGATAATTTTCAAGCCCGATGAAGCTGAACAAACTGATTGGTTCCGAGAACTCTACTAAGAGATCTAAATCGCTAGATTTTTTCTGTTTATTTTTTACATAAGAGCCAAAAACACCGATTTTTTTTACTTTAAACTTGTCTTTTAAAATCGGCTCTAATTCTTTAAGGTTTTTTTGAATCTGAATAAGCTTAGCCATACTACTATTATAACTTAATTAAAGGCGATAATCTATGCTCATTGCTTGTTTCACGAGCGCTAGTGTTTCTACTGCTCTTTTTTGGGTCTTTTTTCTCCCTTGTTCCAAAATCTCTTTTATCAAATTTGGTTTTTTGGCAAATTGGCTTCGCTTCTTGCGAATTGGGTCTAAAAATTCGTTCAACATCTCTGCCAACTGTTTTTTGCAGGCAACGCATCCGATTTTGCCTGTTTCGCATAAGGATTTAATGTCCAAAGCTTTTTCTGGGAAAAAAGCTAAATAATATTGATAAATATTACAAATTTCTGGTCTACCCGGGTCATCTATTCGTATTTTTTTAGTATCAGTAATTGCTTTCATCACTTTTTCTTCCACAATCTTGGGACTGTCAGATAAGAATATGGCATTGTTTCTTGATTTTGACATTTTCTGGCCATCTAATCCGGGTAAAGTTGGCGTTTGTCCGATTATTGCTTCTGGGACAGGAAACACTTTGCCGAATAAACGATTGAATGTTGTAGCGATTTCCCTCGTAATTTCAATATGTGGCAATTGGTCTTTGCCCACTGGTACTGCATCAGCTCTTACGCACAAGATATCAGCTGCCTGGGATACAGGATAACCAATAAATCCCAAACTCGCTTTTTTAGTGCCTGACGCTCTTATCTCGTCTTTGACGGTCGGGTTTCTCTCCACTCGCGCCATTGTTATCAGCATTGAAAACAAAAGTGTTAATTCCGCGATTTCCGGTATTTGGGATTGGATAAATATGGTTGATTTACTCGGGTCAATGCCAACAGATAAATAATCCAGCACAATTTCTTTGATGTTTTTTTCTATATTTTCAACCTTAGACAATTGGTCTGATAGAACCTGATAATCAGCAATGATAAAATATGAGTCGTATTTGTCTTGAAGTTCCACTCTGTTTTTAAGCGAACCGACATAATGGCCAAGATGTAATGGTCCAGTCGGCCTATCCCCTGTTAAAATCGTTTTTTTCATAAAATTACTTGACAAATTTTTATTTATTTATTAGGCTTATAACATTACGGAGGTAGCTCAGGGGTAGAGCACTCTTCTAACACCGATTAAGGTAGCGCAATTCTAATCCACCAAGACTGTTGGTGCGAGAAAAGGATAAGCGAACCTAGCTTGATGTCTGGCAGTCACCATGAAGGACTGATAGTCCCAGCTCAAGTTCGGAAGAACAAGAGAGGCCCGGGATTCGAATTCTCGCCTCCGCACCAGCACACTACTAAGAAGTGGCGATAGCTCGCTGGCAAGAGCACTCGGACATATCCGATAGATTGAAGGTTCAAATCCTTCTCGCCACTTCAGCGCATTACAAGGGATCTCTATGAGATCCCTTTTCTCTTTTATTTAAACAACTTAATTTTTTCTTCTACTTTTTTCTGAACTGCTTCAATGACTTTCGGATAAACTTCGTATGGCTTAATTGTTTTCTTTTTTAACTCCTTTTGCAAGGCCTGCTTCCAAACAATTCGCAATTCAGTATTGATATTTATTTTAACAATTCCATTTTTAATGGCTTTCTTGATATCGTTCTCATCAGTCCCTGACCCCCCGTGCAGAACTAAAAATACTTTAATCTCTTTATTGATTTTTTTCAACAAATCAATATTAAGCCTTATTTTATTCCGATATGTTCCGTGAACATTACCAATATTTATTGCCAATGAATCAATGCCAGTGGCTTTTACGAATTTCTTCGCCTTTTCTATATCCTCATAAAATGACTCTTTTGCCTTGAAGCTTTTTTTATGGGTTTCCGAGCTTCCTTTGATTGATTTTATCTCGCCCTCAACCAATACCCCTTTTCTATGCGCATATTCAACGACTTTTCTCGTTTGTTTTATATTCTCCTCGAATTTCAAACCAGACCCGTCAAAGTGAACAGAGTCATATCCGTATTGAATCGCCGTTTTAATGATGTTTATGCTTTTCCCGTGGTCTAAATGCAGAAAAAGATTAGGGTAAGGTTTTCTAAAATTGTCCATAAATTTTCTGATTCCTTCTATGCCCAAAAAATCCGCCTCGCTTTCGCTGGTTCCAAGTATAACAGGGACATTTTTCTTCATTGCTGCCTTGACTATTCCATTAAATTGAACAATTGAGGAAAAATTGAATTGACCTATCGCCCATTTCTCCTTATGAGCTTTCTGTAAAAAATATTTAAGAGAATTATTTTTAGAGCTCATATTTTTTGATTTTAATTTTCTGATACTTCTGACCCTTTTTCAATAATCCGTCTTTTGCTCCCCATTCTTTGACACAAGCAACAGTATTTGCGCTTCCAAATTGGATTGCTTCTATCATGTTTTTCTTTTTTATGAGCCATGCCACAAGGCCAGAACCAAAAGCGTCTCCTGCTCCAGTCAAATCAGAAATCTTACTTTTAAAAACATCCCCTTTATAAACAAATTTTCCGTCAAAAGCCATAAGTCCATTCTCCCCTCCTGTCACGAATAATCCCTTTAAAAATGGTTTGATTTCCCGGAATATATCCTCTGTCTTGCGGTTTCCAAAAAGCATTTTTGTTTCTTTTTCATTAGTAAGCAGGATATCAATTTTTGGCAACAGGGCTTTAAAAGATTTTTTGTACATTTCAATTTGTTCTCTGCTAGGGTTGATAGCCACCTTTATTTTATTCTTATGCGCAAAATCAATAATTTGTTTTGTCTTTTTGGCGCATTCGCCAGCAAGAGGGGCTAAATAAAACCAGTGCGCTTTCAATTTATCAAAATTAAAGTTTTTAGGGATATAATTTGAGGCATCCCTGTAAGCAAGAATGACCTTGCCCTTTTCTTTTTTACTAAGAATAACAGAATGATTTGTGGTTTTATTGTTTAAAGAATTTAGAAATTCTGTTGATATTTTTCGTTTTTTCAAGTCCAAAAGCACAGAAAAACCAGCATAGTCCTTGCCAACGCTCCCACAAAAAGCGACTTTCAATCCTTGTAGGGCAAAAGTCGCTGCAGTATTAGTCCCTCCTCCGCCAGTGCGAATAATCAAATTTTCTACATCCATCTTATCGCCCAATGGAAAGCAGAATTTCCGGTCAAAAAACTCCTTTGAAAAAACGAATATGTCTTCGCTGGCAGACCCAAATGTTATTACATCATATTTTTGCATAATCCTTATATTTATTCATAATCCTTTTTGCTTTTTTCTATTTCCGCCGAGATCGTTTCTCGGCGGATTTCAGTTAGATTCTCCTATTCTATTACTACCTCTTCAAAATCAACTAATTCTTTTTTAAACTTAAGCCAATTATTAACAAATTCTCGGCAACCATCTGCACCTTCCATTATTTTCTCTAAAAATTCCCTATTTGTCAAAGAAGGGAAATTTTTCTTTCCTAAATAATCTGGATAACTTGACCATTTATATTTATTTTCTAAAAAATCAATTGCCGCATCTATGTTTTCTATTTGCACTCCTTTGTTTTTCCATTCCAGAATTATTAATGACATTGGATTTGTGTGTATATAAACAAACACAGTTTCTAATCGCTCTTCTGTCTCGATACGAACTATCCTGTATCTTCCTTGAAAAAGATGTCCATTCCTCTCATATTTTTTATTATAGTAACCACTATAACCTGCTCCAATCTTATGCATTAATTTGCTGATTCCGTTATCGCAAGTTTGTTTTATTAACAAATGAATATGATTTGGCATTAGGCAAAATGCCAAAATTTCTACCAAAAGTTTCCTTTTCTTTCTATTCTCGCCGAGATCGTTTCTCGGCAGAGATAGCGGAGATAAGTTTCTTCTATAATCTCTGGATACTGGATTTTCGTCGTTAAATTCAAAAAGGTTGTTTATCATTCGAAAATAATCTTTATCGCCACGAAAAAGGTCTATCCCCTCTATTGTTCGGGTGACGATATGATATATTTCTCCATTTACTATTTCAGGTCTTTTTGATGGCATTCATCTATTATTGATTCAATCTTGCCGAGAAACGATCTCGGCAGATTGTTTTTTATCTTTTAAGCTTATCAGTGTTTTGACCACAGCGTCAGGGCTTAAAGACATTGATTCAATCCCCTCTTTTGCCAAAAATTCCGCGAAATCAGGAAATGTAGACGGCGCTTCTCCGCAAATGCCCACATATTTTTTCCTTGCCAAACATTTTTTTATCACTATTTTCAATGACTCCTTCACTGCCTCGTTTCTCTCGTCAGCAATATGCGCAATTTGGGCATTGTCCCTATCTATTCCCATTGTAAGCTGGGTCAAATCATTGGACCCAATGCTCATTCCGTCAAAAATATCCAAAAACTTATCAGCTAAAATTACATTAGACGGAATTTCACACATCACATATATTTTCAATCCGTCCTTTTCTTGCTTAAGACCGAATTTCTTCATCAACTCAATTACCCTTGCTCCTTCTTCTGGAGTTCGGCAAAAAGGAACCATCACTGAAACATTTTTTAATCCGAATATATCTCTTACTCTTTTGATTGCTTCGCATTCCATTCCAAATGCAGGCGCATATTTTTCGTCATAATACCGCGAAGCGCCTCTCCAGCCAATCATTGGATTTTCTTCTATTGGCTCGTACTCTTTACCACCTATCAATTGAGCATACTCGTTTGTTTTAAAATCAGAAAATCTAACTATCGCTTCTTGCGGATAAAAAGCAGCTGCAATTTGAGCAATGCCTTCTGCCAACTCCTTTACAAAATATTCCTTTTTGTCCTTATGCTCTACGGTTAATTCTTCAATTTGCTTTTTTAATTTTCCATCCCTTATTTTATTGAAATTATATAGCGCCATTGGGTGACATTTTATTTTCTGTGCGATAATAAATTCTTCTCGCGCCAAACCAACTCCATTTACTGGCAAAAAAGATGTCTTGAAAGCTAATTCTGGCGCTCCGATGTTGACGCTAATTTTTATTTTCGTTTTAGGCACTTTTTTAAGATTGTATACTTTGACTTCATAAGGAATCTTGCCAGCATAAATCCTGCCATTTAATCCTTGGGTGCAGTCAATTGTTATGTATTGTCCGTTCTTTAAAATCTTAGTAGCTTTTTCTGTTCCCACAATACAAGGTATTCCTAATTCTCTGCTTACTATCGCTGCGTGTGCGGTCTTAGAGCCCTCGTCTGTTACAATTGCTGATGCCATTTGCATAACTGGAACCCAATCAGGGTCTGTCATCTTAGTAACCAGAATTTCTCCTTTCTTAAATTCGCTCATCTTCTTTACATCAGAAACAATCCGCACTTTTCCTTCGCCGATTTTATCTCCAATAGCAATACCCTTGAGTATTGGCTCTACTTTGGCATGAATTGAATATTCTGTGTATGTTGTTTTCGTTTCCGAGCGATGAACTGTTTCTGGCCTTGATTGGACAATAAAAAGTTTTCCTGTTTTTCCATCTTTCGCCCATTCCAAATCCTGTGGCATCCATTTTTTATTTAACCCGGAATAATAATCTTCAATCGTGCATGCCCATTTCGCCAAAGTAACAATATCATTATCAGATAAAGAAAATTTTAATTGCTCTTCCTTTTTTACAGGAATTTCTTTTAGTCCGCCATTAACACTATAAATTAGTTTCTTCGTTTTCCTGCCAAGATTTTTGACAATTATGGATTTGTATCCTTCTTTGAGAGTTGGCTTGAAAACGAAAAATTCGTCAGGAGTTATTTGTCCTTTTACAATCATTTCTCCCACTCCCCAGATAGAATTAATTAATACCACATTAGGAAATCCTGTTTCCGTGTCCAATGTGAACATTACACCTGAAGAGCCGATTCCGGAATTGACCATTTTCTGCACACCAACGGATAAGGCAATCTGCAAATGGTCAAAACCCTTCTCCTGCCTGTAAGCAATTGCTCTGTCTGTGAAAAGCGATGAAATACATTTTTTGACTGCTCTTAAAACCTCTTGTTCTCCTTTAATATTTAAATATGTTTCCTGCTGACCAGCAAAACTGGCTGTTGGCAAGTCCTCTGCAGTTGCAGAGCTTCGCACAGCAACAACAACATCTTTCTCTTTGTATATTTGGCAGAGTTTTCTGTAATACTTAATAATCTTCCTTTCCAATTTTTTGGGGAGTTCCGCTCCTAAAATCAATTCCCGAGATTTCTTGCCAGTTTCCTGCAAGCTCTTGATATTATTGGGTTTAAAGTTTTTGAAAACTTTTTTTAATTGGTCATAAACGCCGGTCTCTTTTAAAAAGAGAAAATAGGCATGAGAGGTGAGCGCAAACCCATTCGGAATATTTATTCCTTCAGGAACCAAATGTCTAAACATTTCTCCAAGAGAAGCATTTTTTCCTCCGACTAAAGGAACATCCTTGATTCCAACATTTTTAAACCAAACAATATATTTTTTAAGCATAGATAATTATTAATTACTGATTAATGATTTTATCGCAATCACTGCCCTTCGCGGGTCAGGATAATTCGGGATATGATTCTTTTCCAAAATTTTCACTGCTGGCTCGGTTAATTCACCTCCTATAAAAGCAGCAACAATCGGTTTTTGGGGCCATTTCTTTTGCGCCTCTATTATAATTTTAGCATTTTTAATTGGTTCAGTCATTGTTTGCGGAGTTTGAATTACAATTAAACCATTAATATCTTTTTGAGCCATGATCGCGCTTATAGCAATTTCGTATCTGTTAGAAAGCGCATCCCCGACTATATCCATTGGATTGCTTTTAGAATATCCGGGGTGCATTAGTTTTGAATTCTCTATTTTTTTTAATGTTGCCTGATTTGGTTTAGGCAAATTTATTCCAAATTGATAGCAATAATCAGCAGCAAGGATTCCAGCCCCTCCGCCATTAGTTATGATAGCAATTCCATTTTTGCATTTTGCATGCCATGATAATACCTTGGCAATATCTAAAAGTTCTTCTATAGAGGAGACCTCTATAAGTCCAGCTTGTTTAAAAGCAACAGAATATATTTGGCTCTCTCCTGCCAAAGCGCCAGTATGTGAAGAAACCGCTTTTTTTGAATTAGGATTTTTTCCTCCTTTCAAGATTAAAACTGGTTTCTTTATGGCTGTTTCTTTTGCTGCTTCAAAAAATTGTCTGCCGTTTTTCAGTCCCTCTAAATACAGGGCGATTACCTTTGTTTTTGAGTCGTTTTTCGCCCAATTCAAAAAGTCCACCAAATTCAGGCCAGCTTCATTTCCATAAGATATTATGGCAGAAAAACCCCAGGACTTGCCATTTGAGGCATCAATAATAGCGTCTATAAGAGCCCCTGATTGGGATATAAGGGCGATGTTGCCTTTGCTCGGGGTTAGCGGCGCAAAGGAGGCATTGAGCCCTGTACAAGGCCTTAAAATGCCCAAGCAATTAGGGCCCACAAACGCTGTGTTGGCGCGGGTTAAGGCCTGTTTTACCTTATCCTGTAAAACAGCACCTTTTGTGCCTGTTTCAGCAAATCCAGAAGAGATAATAATGACTGATTTTACCTTTTTTTGAATGCATTGTTCTGTTACTTTCAACACGACTTGGGCTGGCACAGCGATTACTGCCAAGTCAATCTCTCCTTTTATTTCCAAAACAGAAGGCAATGTTTTAATGCCAAAAACTTTTTTCCTGTTGGGGTTTACTAAAAAGATTTTTCTCCTCGCCCCGGCTTTGGCGGATGTCTCTTTTCCTGATAATAGATTTTTCACCAATCCCCTGCCCACCGAGCCAATTTTGTCGGTTGCACCGATAACAGCGATTGTTTTTGGATTGAAAAGATAATTTAATTTCATAAGATAATTTTTGCATCAATAACCATTGCCCCTTTCTTGTTCGCTATTACAGGATTCAGGTCAATTTCCTTGATTCTTTGTTCTCTTGAAATCATCAAAGAAAGTGATAATAAAATCTCCTCTAATTTTAGGAGATTAACCAACTCTCTATTCCTATATCCCTTAAGAATTTTATTTCCTTGAATTTCGCTTATCATTTCTTTCGCCTCTTTCTTGTTAATGGGCGCGAGTCGGAACGAAATATCTTTCAATATTTCTACAAATATTCCGCCAAGACCGAAAGCCACTACTGGCCCGAAAACAGAATCTCTTTTGGCGCCAATGATAATTTGCTCTCCAAAAATCATTTTCTGAATAATAATTTCGGTTTTTTTGGCTTTAGCGATTTTCTCAATTTTTACCCACGAAGTTAATAAATCCTTTTCATTTTTAATATCTATAATCACTCCCCAAATATCTGTCTTATGGATTATTTTCGGAGAAAAAATTTTTAAAACCACTGGAAATTCATTCTGTTTTGAAAACAAAATTGCCTCCTTAACGGTTTTAACAATCTTGGCCTTAACTTGCGGAATTTTGTATTTCGCAAGCAGTTTTTTTGTTTCTTCAAGTCCCAGAAGCATATTTTAATTCAAGAGTATATTAATTTCTTTAATTGTATCTCATATTTCCAAAAATGAAAACAAAACCGCAAAATTAGCGGTTTTGTTTTTGTGTAATATAAATATAATTTAGGAAATCTTTTCTTTTTTTCTTTTTTTGTTTTCGGATTCTATGAATTTATGTTTTTCTAAAAATTTTAAAATGGGAGCTCCGCATTTTTCACAAAGTTCAACTATACGAAAAAACCCGACTCCAGCGGTCACCGGTGTTCCTTTAATTTGCTTTTTACATATGTCACATTTGATTATTCTCATAATTTTTTTCCCACAAGCTCCGCAAATTCGGCTAATCGAGCTGCGTAGGCATATTCATTATCATACCAAGCAATCACTTTTACCAAATTCTCATTAACTTTTGTAGATAAAGAATCAATAATTGCAGAATAAGGGTTTCCTTTGAAATCCATTGAAACCAACGGCTCATCTTCAACCGCTAAAATATTCTTTAACTCTTTTTTAGCAGCTGATTTGAAAACAGAATTGACATCCTTTGCTGTTGTCTTTTTATCCACAAGGCAAACAAAATCAATCAGAGAAACTGTTGTAGTTGGCACTCTTATTGCCATACCATCCAACTTGCCTTTCATATTTGGCATAATTTTGCAAATTGCATTTGTTGCTCCTGTTGTAGTAGGAATCATATTCATTCCCGCAGTCCTTGCTCTTCTTAAATCATTATGAACTAAATCAAGTATTCTTTGGTCATTGGTATAACTGTGGACAGTTGTCATAAAGCCCTTTTGAATACCAAAATTGTCATCCAGAACCTTAACAACTGGAGCCAAACAATTAGTAGTACAGGAACCCATATCAACAATATCTTCATCTCCTAAAGCATCGTCGTTCACTCCCATAACATAACCCTTGATATCATCTGTTTTGGCAGGAGCGGAAATAATTACTTTTTTAGCGCCTGCTTTTATGTGTTTTGAGGCGAGTTCTCTTGTCTTAAAAGCGCCCGTGCATTCCAAAACAATATCAACGCCCAAATCCTTCCAAGGAAGTTTTTCTGGGTCTGGTTCAGAAAAAAACTTGGCTTCCACTTTTTTGTCATAGATTCCGTAAGAAGAATCATACTTAAAAAGATGAAGCAAAGTTTCTCGGTCTGCCAAGTCATTTATAGCAACGACCTCAATGTTTAAATCGCTTTGCAGAATATGGCGCAAAGTAAGTCGGCCAATTCTTCCAAAGCCGTTTATAGCTATTTTTACCATGGGCGTTTTTACGAGACCCGGCCTCATCAACGAGGCCGGGTCTCGTTGATTAATCTTTAAGGCGGAGTAACTCCATTATTTTTTGCTTATCAAAACCAATCACAATCTCATCATCAATTTCTGTTACAGGCACTGCCATTTTGCCTGTTTTTTCAAAGATATAGTTTTGCGCCTCCTCATTGTCGCTCACATCAATAACTTCAAACTTTACACCCTTCTCATATAGGAATTGTTTCAATATCTCGCAATAAGGACAACTTGGAGTTGAATATATCTTCACAATAGCCATAACAAATAATTAATAATTATTTATCATTTTTATTCACAGCTTCCTGGGTCAACCGCATTCCCGGTTTCATCTATTATTTGACTGCATTCATCAGGAGCATTATTAAAGGCAGAACAAATAGCATTTTTGTAGTCCTCTGCGCCTCTGGCGCCATCATAAATTATTCCATTGATGACTATGGTTGGAGAACCCGCTATCTTATCTGTCTCCAAACCTTTATGACTAGCTGGATTTTGCACAGAATATTGCTGGCTTGTAAGCTCGCTCTCGTGCGCCAATATATCTGTTGCTTCATTCAGCTCGCATCGCTTAATCCTATCCACATCAACCCCTGCTCCTCTGGCGATTGATTCCCATTTGCTATCAACATCCTGATAAGTCGCTTGGTCATTAATCGCTTCAATAAAATTCCACAATTTATCTGGCTGATATTTCTGGACGCATAATTCTCTTATTCCCTGATTTAACTCCTGAATTCCATGCATTGAACAATACTGTTCTTCTTTATCATAGCAATAGTCGGGAAAATTATAACCTTGATCTTTACTATAAAGGATATAATGAAGCTGTATGTCCACCTTGTCCCCCAAAAGCTTGGCAACAGGACTCATCAGAGCTTCTGCCTGATTGCCATAAGGGCAAAATGACATCACAAACAAACCAACTTCCGGCTTGTCTGTTTGGGTGAGCTCCTTTTCTTCAGGAGGATTCATATCAAAAGAATTGAGAAATAAAATTTTTCCGTCTTTTGTGACATAGACCTTTTCGTTCTGTCCCATAACATCAAATCTTATTTCATAAACGCCGTTCTTTTCATCGCTCCCAGTCAAAGTAAATTCCGTGCCCGGAGAAGCTAAATTTTCTTCAATGTAGGTAATTGCTTTCTGCGCCGCATCATCCTTAGTCAATTCTCCGCTTACTCCTGTGCTATTATTGAAAGTTAGGGCGCCAGGAACGAAATTCTGATACAGCAAAATCGCTAACAAGATTGCCGAAATTCCTCCCAAAAAGATAGTTGATGACCCCTTTTCTTTGTCCATAGTATTAACAGTTAATGATTATTAATTAATTGTCGGTTAATTGTAATTGATAATTTTAACACAATACCTAATTTTTGAAAACCTTTCCTTGATTAATCACCTCTTTGGTGGCTTGCTTAATCTTTTGCGAATCGCCGAGATAGTAATGCTGAATCGGTTTTAGATTTTCATCCAATTCATAAACAAGCGGGATGCCAGTGGGGATATTTAATTTCGGGATTTCTTCGGGAGAGATATTATCAAGATGTCTTATCAATGCTCTCAAGCTGTTCCCATGCGCGCAGATTAAAACCTTTTTTCCTGATTTAATCGCTGGAATTATTTTCTCTTCCCAATACGGGAGCAATCTTTTCTCTGTATCTTTAAGCGATTCAGCTAAAGGGATTTCTTCTTCTTTAAGGTCTTGGTACAAAGGGTCTTTGCCTGGATATCTTTCATCCTCTTCTGTGATGGCTGGCGGTCTTTGGTCATAGCTTCTTCTCCATAACAGAACTTGTTTTTCTCCATATTTTTCAGCTGTATCCGCCTTGTTTAAGCCCTGCAATGCGCCGTAATGCCTTTCATTTAAACGCCAGGACTTTTCCACAGGCATATTTTCCAAACCCATCTCTGCCAAAACAATCTCCAATGTTTTAGTTGCCTTTTTCAAAACTGATGTGAATGCCATATCAAAAAAATATTCTTCTTGCTTAAGGATTTTTCCTGCCTCAATCGCTTCTTGCTCGCCTTTTTCTGTTAGACCAACATCAGTCCATCCGGTAAAGCGATTTTCCTTATTCCAAACACTTTCCCCATGCCTTAATAAAACCAATTTATACATTTTCATCGATAAATTTAAGAGTAAATCATTCTATTATTCTATTATTACATCGTCAACGGAATAAAGAAATTGAGAACTGTCAATCATCAGATTATATATGTCTATATACTGATTGTCTAAAAGCGTAATTTCTAAATAGCCGTTTTCCACGGGCACAATGACATCTGTAATGATATCCCCTGCCTTGAATCCCATAGACGCATCGCGGAGATATTCTGTTTTATACTGCGGAACTTCTACCTCTAAATCGCCGACCATAATTTTGTCTAAAACAACATTTTTGTCCTCATCTGTCTTGCGAAAAGGAACAATAATTTCCTCATATTGCTGAATTGTCCGGAAATTAATAGCAAACATCAAATCCTTTGCCATAGTAATACTACAATCATTGGCCTTCAGGGCTTCAACTTTTTCCTTGGGTCCGAACACTATGGTCTTGGCGCATTTATCATTTGCCCAGATTTCAGGATACTTTATTTCATACCCATACTCTTCATTGGTATATGTCTGCCAATTTGTAATATCTTCTACTATTGGCGCTGGTGTTGGATTTGGTGATAGAGTTTCTCCCTCTGGCCAAAACTGCCAAATTAAGAAAGCTGTAACAATAATTCCGAAAACAAAGACAAGATACAAAATGTTTTTACTTTTCATTTTCTTTTTCTTCAATTAATAATAATCTATTATACTTTGCCAGTCGTTCAGGCATAACTGGCGCGCCTGATTTAATGAAATCAGCGCCAACCCCGATTGCAAAGTCAGCAATGAAATCATCCATTGTTTCTCCTGAACGATGAGAAACCATTATTTTCCATTGATGCGCTTTTGCCAATTTTATTGCCTCTATTGCTTCGCTAACTGTTCCTATTTGATTTACTTTAATAATTACTCCGTTGCAAGCTGTTTTTTCAATCGCTTCTTGTATTCTCAATGGATTTGTGACCAATAAATCATCCCCGATAATTGTCATCTTACTCCCCATCTTATTATAAATCCCTTGAAATCCCTGCCAATCATCTTCTGCAAAAGGATCTTCAAAACCAATAATAGGATATTTTACAATCAAATTATTATAAAATTCAAGCAATGCGCTTCTGCTGAAAGGCAGGCCTTCAAGCTGATAATTTTCTCCATCTTGGAAATGAGTGGCAGCACAATCAAGAAGAAATCCAACTTCTTTTTTATTAAACCCAGCTTTAACCACCGCTTCTTGCAAAAAATCCAATGCTTCAATAGTAGAGGGAATCATCGGAGCAAATCCTCCTTCATCCCCTATCGGAAGTTTATCAAACTTCCTGCTTAAAATTCCTTTTAGTGATTGATAAATATCTTTTGCTGACTGAAAATTTTCTGAAAAACTATTCATTTGGGGAACAATCATAAACTCTTGAATATCTAAATCATTATTAGCGTGAGCTCCCCCATTGATGATATTAAAACAAGCTAAAGGCATCTTAAAATTTTCAATGTTTAGAGGTTCAACCTCTAAACATTGGGAGATGTGTTTGTAGAGAGGGATGTTTTTAGTTTGAGCGCCGAGCTTGGAAATTGCCATTGAGACCCCGACAATTGCGTTGCCACCAAGCACCGATTTATCAGCTGTTCCATCAATCTCAAGCATTAAATTATCTATTTCTTTTTGATTTGTTGGGTCCTTGCCAATTAATTGCGGGGCAATGATTTCATTTACATTTTTAATCGCTTTTGGAACATCTATGACTTTTGCTTCCAGCTTACCAGTGGAAGCGCCAGAAGGAACCCCTGCTTTAACAGAAAAATCAGAGGTTTCTGCTATAACCTCTATTGTCGGATTCTTTCGCGAATCCAATATTATCTGCGCTGTAATTGATTTAATCTTCACCATTTTCATTAATAAACTTAAATGTGGAAAGGATTTGTTCAAATGTATTAAGCTCCGGACTACAGTTTGGATAATAACTAATTTCAATTATATTAATGTCTTTTTTGAATAACACGATTATATTATCGTTGGGATATCCTCCTATTTGGTAAAATTTTAAAGCTTCTTGGTCACTAACGATTGTTTTTTCGAGTTGCGCTTCTTTAGAATTGAAATAAGATTTACCGCTTTCTTGATGCACATCGGTCCCAAATTCAGCCTCAGTAGAATTATCTGCGAACCACTCTTCTAAACTCTTATTTAATGGGTTTGACTTAATATAAATAATAAACTCGCATCCTCCAGATGGATTCTCTTTGTATTCTTCGTTTCTAAAAAGAACATAGTCAGATTTTTCGCTGATATAATAAAAGTTCGGATACCTTATCTCATATCCATATTCCTCGTTTCTGTATGTCTCCCAATCCGTGGTTTCGTCAATGGGCGGAGTTGATGTTGGTGTAGTTGCGGACACTGGTGGTGTTGGGGACGGTATTTCTTCTCCTGGCCCTGACCAGAACTGCCAGACCAAAATTCCGCCGATGATTACGACAAAAAGACAAATGATTAAAATGCCGATAGGTTTAATCATATTATTATTGATTATTGATAAATGATTATTTATTAATTATTTATTCAAGTCGCGGAGATAATCATAAACAGAAAGCGCTGCCTTGGCGCCTTCTCCTGCAGCAATAACAATTTGATTGTATTTCACATCCGTGACATCCCCGGCGGAGAACAGTCCTGGTGTTTTTGTCTGGCAGGTCTTGGGGTCAATAACAATCTCGTCTTTCTCATTGAAATCAACCATTTCTTTAATAAACGAAGTGGCTGGCTGAGTGCCGACTGACACAAAAACCCCTTCCACATTAAGATTTTTCTTTTGTTTGCTTTTCACATCCTGATAAGTTATCTTTTCAACCTTATTCCCTCCTTCAATGCTTTTAAGCGCAGATGAAGTAAGAATTTCAATTTTCTCATTATTCCGCGCTCTTTCCTGTTCCAATTCATCCGCAGCCAATTTGTCTTGAAATTCAAGCAAATAAACCTTGGAAGCGTAATTGGTCAACTCTATCGCTGCCTTAACCCCAGAGTTGCCTCCGCCAATAACAGCCACTGGCTTGTCTTTGAAAAACGGAGCGTCACAGGTTGTGCAATAAGTTACGCCCTTACTGATAAACTCTTTTTCTCCCGGAACTTCAAGCGGTCTTGGGTCTGCTCCTGTGGCAATAATCACAGAAAGAGAAATAAATCGGTCGCCTTTTTTGGTAATAAGTTCAAAAATTTGATTTTCCTTATCAATCTTGATAACTTCGTCGTCAATGATTTTCGCTCCATATTTTTTAATATGGTCTTCAAATTTCTTAGCCAAATCCATTCCATTAATATCAGGCATACCCGGATAATTTTCCACAGACACTGCCCACTTCATTTGTCCTTGAAAATCCTTGGAAATAATCAATGTTCTTAATTTCTTCCTTAGAGCGTAAATACCGGCAGTGACGCCTGCCGGACCTCCACCGATAATTATTAAATCATATAAAACCTGATTTTCCATATTTAAATTAAATTATTTTCTTTTGCGAATTTTTTAAGTTCCGCTCCGTAGCGCGGGTCTTTTAAGGTCAAATAAAGGTCGGTTTTCAGCCAAGCCATTTTGTTCCCGCACTCAAGCCATTTTCCCTCAAATTCATAGCCATATATGCTTTTGCCTGCTTGAAGCATTTTGTCAAAAGTATCAGCCAAAATAATCTCCTGTTTTTCATTGGGTTTGGCTATTTTTAGAAAATCAAAGACCTCTGGAGTTAATATATATTTCCCAACAATAGCCAAGTCAGACGGTTCTTCGCCTGGTTTGGGTTTTTCAACAATTTTCTTTACCTTATAAACCCGGTTAGCGATTTTTTCCACTTGGACTACTCCGTATGAAGGAAGTAATTCTTTCGGCAGACGGCAAAGCGCTAAAACTGGTCTTTGGCAGGTTGCGTAAACATTTATAAGCTGCTGTAAGCAAGGAACATCTGAATCAACTATGTCGTCGCCAAAAAGCACTCCGACTGGCTCTTTTCTTATTTTCGGAAGCGCCTGTAATATAGCATGCCCATCGCCCAACGGCCTCTCTTGTATTACTGAAGAAAATGTTATGCCTTTAATCAGTTCTTCTAATCCCTCCAAAGCGTCAATTGCTTCTGTTTTTTTTCTGCTGTGAAGAATCTTTTTTAATGATATTGGAGAATTCTTAAAATAATCAAGAATAATTTTTTTGTCTTTGTTGGTTACGAAAATTATTTCTTCAATTCCTGACGCTTTTGCCTCTTCAACAATAAACTGTATTGCTGGCATATCAACAACTGGCCAAATTTCTTTTGGCATTATTGTTGATAACGGTAAAAACCGTGTGCCTAATCCTGCAATCGGCAGAATCGCTTTTTTAATTTCGCTGTTCATATGTTCATAAAAGATAATTATTTATAAATTACAGAGGTCAGTCCTTTATTATGTTATCGATTATTGACCTTGCGGAGGAATGCTGGAATTTCCCACTTATTTTCTTCTTCAAGCATCTTTTTTTCATCATCAACCGCCTGCTTCTGCAAATCCAAAGCATTCCTGCGAATATTTGTCTTTTTGACAATCTGAAGCTTTTTAACCTTGTTCTTCTTTTTTATTATTTTTGGCTTCTCTTCTTTGTTGTCTGGTGCCTGTGGTATTTTTACTTCCTCTAATTTTTCCTTAGGTTTAGCGATACTTGCTTCAGAGGGCATTTTTTCTTCTTCCTTTTTCTGCTCCGACTCATTAATCGCCCCTGCTTTGATTTCATCTTTCTGTTTTCTTATTATTTTCTTTTTTGGCTTGGGCTTTTCCTTTGCGCCGCAACCAACAGCCATTAAAGTAATTTTTAATTTTCCTTGATGTTGAGCGTCCTGCATTACTCCAAAAATGATTTTTGCCTGCGGGTTATAGGCCTCAATTTTTTTGCAGATTTCCTCAACTTCGCTCATCTTCATATCTTTGGAGCCCACGATGTTGAATAGCATTCTTTCAACCCCTGAAATATCATAATTCATCAAAGGATTATTTAAAACCGCTTCTGCCACCTTTTCTGCTCTGCTTGCGCCGCTGAACTCTTGCGAATTGAGATAAGTTAATTGGCCTTCTTTTTCTAATACAGCCCTAAAATCGGAAAAATCAAGATTAATCAGACCAGGGAGATACAATGTTTCAATAAAGCCCTCTAAAATCTCGACTAATGCATTATTCATCACTGACAATGACTTATGAATCGGTGTTTTTTCGTCAATAATTTTAAAAATCCTTTGGTTTGGAATTATGGTAAAAGCATTTATGTTCTGCTTTATTTTCTCAAGAGAAGCCCTAGCTATTCTTCCCCTTTCATTGCCTTCAAATGCGAAAGGCATGGTAAATATCCCGAGTGATAAAATACTCAAACTCTTAGCAATTTCCGCAAACACTGGCGTTGCCCCAGAGCCAGTTCCTCCACCTAAGCAGGAAATGAATATACAAAAATCACAATTTTTTAAAAGTTTCTCTATTGATTTCTTATCTTGTAAAGCGGATTTTTCTCCAAGTTCAATATTCATTCCACAGCCAAGCCCTCTTGTTATCTCCTTGCCGAAATAAAAAGCTCCTGCTTGTTTAGGAACCATTTTGATTGCTTGATAATCAACATTAGCAACAATGAACTTAATCTTGTTTAAGTGAGGCAATTTTTTTCTGTATATTGTTTTGGCGATTTCTCCAACAATGGAACCGCCTCCCCCGCCAATTCCAATTATACCTATCCTTGGATGGAAAAATGTTTCCTGTTTCAGCTTCTTAGGCACGACACCCACAACCTTGGCCTTTGCTCTAATTTTGGATTTTTCGTTTTGGATTTTGGATTTGGACATTTATTTGGACATTTATTTGGATTTTGGGATTTGAAATTTCTATCTTCAATTTAACCCTAAAAATCAATTCAGTCAATGTTGTAGGCCAATTCGAGAAACCCATTTTGGAAACCTGGTTTCCAAAAGATATTAAATAAGGACTTTTTGCTTGATGAGATTCTTTTTTTCCAGTTCAGAGAAAATTCTGACTTTTCCGAACACGCCATCATAACCCGGTTCAATATTCACCCTTCCTTGTCTTGCCCTTATTATTCCTTCGGCGATATGAATTGAAGCAATGTTTTCCAAATCGCTTTGCTCAACATTAAGCAGGATATTAAATTCATTTTTAAACTCGTTTATCAGTTTGTCATATTCAATAACAACTTTCTTCGCGCTTACTCCGCAACCAAGGGCTTCAGCAATAACCTCTTTCAGTGGAATCAAGCTCTTGAATGGGACAGCTCCTTTAGGAATGAATCCTTCTTCTTTGTCAGATAGTTTGCTTATCCGGTTCACAACCCCAAGAGTAAGTGGCTTTCCGCAGACAGGGCAAACATTATTGTATTTTTTTGATTCTATTGGGGACAAAGAAATTTCGCAAGCCCTATGCCCGTCATAATGGTATTTTCCCTCTTCAGGGAAAAACTCAATGGTGTAGAGAAATTTTTTAGGGTCCTTGGATTTAATCGCTTCAATAATTCCGGCATAACTCAAATCCGTGTCAAAAACATTTGCCTCTCTGCCTAATTTTTCCGGCGAATGAGCGTCAGAATTTGAAATCAAAGCCACTCGCCTGCCATCAGGAATCCTCCATATCATTGAAGGGTCAGCAGACAGGCCTGTTTCTAAGGCGAAAATGTATTTAGAATAATCGTCAAAACATTCTTCTATTGAATCAAATCCTGATTTTGAGCCAAAAATAGCAAACCACGGAGTCATACAATGAGCTGGCACAAAAAGGCAATTCTCATCCGCTTCCAATACAATTTTTAAAAGTTCTTTTGAATTTAATCCCAAAATAGGCCTTCCATCTGAATGAATATTTCCTATTTTTGAAAGCGTCTTATTGATCTTCTCAACTGCTTCCAGCGAAGGAGCAAAAATAATATTATGGACTTTTCGCACCTTTTCCTTATATGAATAAATACAGCTTATTTCCGAACTTAATAAAAAACGAATCTCATCTTGAGATTTTTTTAACTTAAACAGACCTTGCTCTGCTGGTTCTAATTTTTCTTCAATTTCTTTAATCCATTCAGGATGAGTAAAGTCCCCTGTGCCAACAACCCGTATCCCCTTAATTTTAGCTGATTCAGCAATATGCTCTAAATCCGCGCTTGGAGAAGTGGCGCGAGAGTATTTTGAGTGGATATGGAGGTCAGCTATAAACATAGAATATGAATTTCTAATTTTTAATTTTTAATCAATGATTTAATGACTTAATGTTTCAAAATTCAAAATTCAAAATTGTAAATTATAATTCAATCTCTTTGCTTATTTCCTTCATCGCATCTAAAGAAATCTTTACAAACTCTTCCAGCGACAGTCCGAGAAGCAGTTCACATTTTCCAATTATCTCTCGGTTAGCTCCTCTGGCAAACGCCTTTTCCTTAAATCTATTCAGCACATTTTCCGTGGTAAGCTCTTTGATATTTTTTGACGGAAGAACCAAGGTAGAGGCAACAATTAATCCGCTTATCGGGTCGCAGACAAACAATGCTTTTGCCATAAGCCCTTCTGGCGCGATAGAGTGCGCTTCATTATGCGTTTTAACTGCCTCACAGATTTCTTCGCCGAAGCCCAAGTTCTTGAGCATTTCTGCGCCAATTAAAGAGTGCTTTAGCGGAGCGTCTTTTGTCTTTTCATAATCAATATCATGCAACAATCCAGCAATCCCCCATTTTTCAGAATCTCCGCCCAATCGCTTGGCAAGCCCTCGCATAATCGCTTCAACTGCCAAACAATGCTTGAGAAGATTGTTGTTAAACAAATTCTCTTTTAATAATTTATGCGCTTCCTCTCTGTTCATAATAATGACTGGATAATTTTTGTTTTTGGATAATTTTCTATTTGTTTAAGATGGCTCTTGTTGCACCATTCCCAAAGCCGTTTAGCGCCGATAAACCCATCAATATCGTGATTAAAATCCTTCAATTCCTTAAACTCAAACTCCCCTCTTGCTGGCGAAAATTTATGATAGCAACTTGTCTTGCCTCCTCTAATTAAAATTTTTCCTCCTTTTACTCTTTTCTTTGCTCCACAAAACTTACATTCCTCAAATTGGTCTAATCGAAGAATCCATCTTGTTTTTGCCATCCTTTTTGAAGGAACGGATTTGTTATAGGCGCCCATATATGCGGCAAGTTGCAAGGAATATTCGTCCCAAATGCCAGAACCGGTCTTAATATCTAAGACCCCCAAAACACCTTTAATTTCAACTAATGCATCAAGAGTGCCTGCATACCGGTCTTCTAAATCATAAACCTTTCTTTCTACATCATTTTGGACATCCAAAATTTTTGCCTTGTACTCTTTTTTCCATTTTTTAAACGCTTGAATTGACGGAATAATTATCGGGTCAACTTCATATTCCTCCCCAGTTAAAAATTTTTCCACTGCCTGATGTGTAGCTGTCCCCCAACTGGCTGCATTATCAAGTGTTTGTTGCGCTGCCATAAAATTTGGCTGTTGGGCATAGTACCTTAAAAGCCCGGGCTTAAAGACCACATTCGTGATGCTCGTTACTCTTGGCAACCAATAACTCTCTATATCATATCCGTTTTTTTCTTTGAATTCCTGTAGGGACACGTTCCTTCGCTTCGCTCAGTCAAGCGCAAAGTGCAAAACGCAAAATGCAAAACTGCGAAGCAAAAATTAAAAATTAAAAACAAAAAATAAAAAAGAAAAATTTAATCTTTTTTCTTGATGATGATTTTATAAACATTGTCCAGAAAATCTCCGCCTGCGTAGCCGACCACAAAAGCAATGGAAGCGGAAAAACCAATGGTCAAAATATCGTTGCTGATATTATTGATTGCTATCGCGCACAATGTTCCCACTATTCCTGATAAAAACATCATTGAAAAAAAATAAGGCAGATTAAAGCCAACATTTTTATATGAATACTGGTGCTTAATATAGCCCATTAATCCGCGCACCACTCCCCCTCCAAACCCAGCAATGATAATTAAAAAATAATCCATAATCGATGGTGTTAATTATTAGAATATCTTATCATGGTTTCTCAAAAAGAAAAACCGCCGACTATTCTGTTTCCAAAGATTCAGAAATTGTCGGCAGTCAGATGAGGCGGAGTTGGCCTCTTTCTCGCGAGTATGCAATCGCTGCTGCTCGCCTGAAGGCGCTTGTAGGGATTTTGTACGACATGTTCCTTTTGCCACTATCTGCGCTACTTGCGACAGAGACAGGCCTAAGCTTCCTCCCCCACGGCTTCCAAAAGGTGACGGTTACAGGATAGGGGTTTTTATAGACCTCCATCTTGATGAGAATGCCTTCTTCCGTTTTATCAACAGATAAAACATCAGATAATGCCATGACGATCACCTCCTTCTGGATTTTTCCAGATATAGTCCCAATGATCTGTCTTCATTATACACCCAAAATCCCCATTGTCAACCAAAATTACGAGGCCAGGCCTCGTAATTTTATCTCTTATCTTAATGGTTTTTTGAAAAGATGTTTAGGATAAATTCTTTTAAGGAAATCTGTAAAGTCCTGCATTTCTTTTCTATAAGCTATTAATTTTTCTTGCGCTTTTTCTTCATTAAGCCCCTTAAAAACTTCTGCTCCGTTGCTCTCGATCTCAAAGCCATAACCAACTCCTCTGAATCCGAGCATATCTTCAAAATCACTTTTTCTTTCTCTATAAAAAAGGTTCAATAAATCTATAAGCTGTCCTTTCATTGCCATGCTTTGAGCTGTGACCCTTTCTCTAATCTCCTCATTGTCATACCAGTCCTCGATTTCAGGGGTTTCGGGCTGAACCATAATCCCAGGGGTAAGCCTTGCGCCTTCTTCCAAGTGCCCCTCACAAGATTGAGTGGTTTTTATATCAAAGGCGTTAAACATAACTACTGCTTCTTTGATTCCTTCGTCAATCGGCATTCCGAGTTTATCCGTCATTTTATCAATCTTCTCTCTGATGCCTTTTAGTTCCTTATCAGCTTCTTTTTGCTCGTGTTCTCCTAATTCTTCCTTGGTCATTGTAAGTTCAGGCTTGCCGTCGTCTCTGCTGCTCACACCCTCATATTGTGGTTTTTCTAGACTTCTTGGCATAAATATTATTTAATTATCCTCGTGTAATTTATTAAAATAATTATTTAATTTAATATTTCTTATAAGTTTGACCTTTTAGCAATCTCTCTTTCCACTAAACTTTTTAATTTCCCGTATTTTAAACTGGAGATCTTTTTTATGGACTCCACCTGTTTTAAATTACCATCTTTCGGCTTATAGGTCATAAACTTGAATGCATTAGAAACCTTACCGTCAATTAACATTTTAATTACTAAATTGAAATTATCTAAATTAACAAGGTCAAATCGTGAAAACTCTGGTTCAAACTGTTTTTCTAAAAGTTCTGCATCATCAGCGCTAATCCTGTATGCCCCTATCGTCCCCACATTACCAAGCACAGCGTCTCTAATCTTATCTTCTAATTGAGGGATATATTGATGCGCTAAAATAAGGTTTAGCCGATATTTCCGGGCTTCGGAAAGAATAGTGGTGATGCTGTCAGTGGTAAAATTCTGGAACTCATCAATATAAAGGTAGAAATCAGCTCTCTCCTCTTGTTTAACCCTTGCCCTTTTCATTGCTGCCATCTGCATCTTGGAAACCAATATTAAACCAAGTAAGGAACTATTTACTTCGCCTGTTAGTCCCTTGGATAAATTAGCTAAAAATATCTTCTTTCCATCCATGATTTCCCCCAAATCAAAGCCAGAGTGAGATTGCCCTATTATGTTTCTCATCATCTCGTTCTCAATAAAGCGACCGACCTTAGAGACAACATAGCCCAGCATATCTGAACGAGTGGCTCCTGTTGTTTGTTTCCATTCTTTCAACCAGAAATTTTTTACTATTGGGTCTTCAACCTTCATTAATTTCTTTTGCATAAAGTCATCATCTGTGAACATCCTCGGAATCTCCACCAAAGTTCCTGGGTTATCTTTATCAGCCATTAGGGCTAACATCGCATTTCTCATATAGTGTTCAAACATCGGACCGATTATTTCTGGCGGAAAAAGTTTGTGAAAAATAGCAATCATTTCTTGAACAGCAAAATCTTTCTGTTCCGGAGTATCGTATTCAAGCATATTAAGTCCAATAGGCCTTTCCATATCAGATGGCTCGAATAGCACCACATCATCTACTCTTTCTTTAGGAATGTTGGCTAAAGTGGCTTCAATAAGCTCACCATGAGGGTCTATTATTCCAAGGCCTTCGCCATTAAGAATGTCTTGGCGAATCATCTCCTGTAATAAACTGGTTTTGCCGGTTCCGGTTTGTCCGACAAGATAGAAATGGCGACGCCTGTCTTCCCTGGTTGAAAAATATATATCTTTTTCCTCGCCCCTGAAAGTGACTTGCCCAATCAGATTTAATCCCTTGTCCGGGAGCTCGCTTGGCGGAGCAGCCACCCCCGACTTAGCTGTTTTGATATAGGGGGTTTCAATATAATGAGTGGGAAAATGATAAATACTAGCTAACTCTTCAATATTGAGAATATTTCCTTGAATAGGACTAAAGTTTCTAAAACTAAAATCATAAATGAGCTTCTTCAGCCGCTTCTTTTTGGCCATTACAACATCAAAGCCATTCATAGAATAAAGAGAGAACTGTCCGAATGCTCCTCGAAGATGGCCTAAAATTTCTTCAGCCCTTATCTGGGTCTCGGCTGCAGCCATCAACCTTATATTCACATCAAAAACCTGTTTTTGAACTTTGCTCTGGATGGCCTCAATAATTTTTTCATCTACTGGCAGTTCTTTTTTATTGTCTTGTTCTGGTTTATTTTTTTTCTGGCCAGTGATAATACTGTTCAATTCAAATAAAAATTCCACCAACCAAGAGCGGGAGGATTCTGCGATAGCCAACTTGATAGGTTTTCCTTCTCGGATATTACCCAATATCTTATCGCCAACCTTGGACCATTTCTTTTTGGTAAACGGTCTTATAACCACCTGCACTGCCGCGCCTTCATCGTGGCGAATCTTGCTTAGGGTATTGGTTATTGTGGCTAATGCGTCTTTCTCTAAATTCTTATAAGTGCTAATCGGGAAAAAAGAAGGACCAGATAATTTCAAATAACAACCAGCTGTAGCGCCGGCAGGTTCAAATATAGTATAGTCCTGGGGCACTTTTTCCACCAAAGCCCTTGAATAAACTCCTTGAACATACTTCTCAAACGCTGTTTCTAAAAATGTAGGGACTGCGACATAAAAAGATATATCTGACCCTCCAATTTGAGAAGCTATTTCAAAAGCCATTCTTGGCGGTCCGTAAACAGTTCTTTTCCAAAAATTCGGTGTTTTCAAAGATAAAAAGGTGCTGAAAATCTGCTCCATTTGGGCAATCAATACTTCTTCTCCTTGCTCTATCATTTCCTCTTTCTTAAATTCGTATTTTGGCATAGTCACTAAAAAAAGAGCCATATCAAAGCTCTCTAAAAGTCGCCCTTTATTCTTTATCTTATTATAGAAAAACATTCCGACTCCTAACGCGATTATGGCTAAAATAAATATTATTAGAAAAACCATATCATTTACTTGGTAATTTTTTTATAAAAACCATCCTTGATTAGTAAATCATGAAAAATGTCAAGCATATAAGCGTCATCCATTGCCCGAGCAGTTGCAACTGCAAAAGGAATTCCCTTTGTTTGCGCCAAGCCGAAAAGGCCCCTTAGCTTACCCTCTGCATCAAGCTTCTTGATATCCTGCGCTTTCTCCTCGGCTTCATCCTGCAATTGCGGAGTTGACTCTATTAATTCTATTTCTTCTTCCAATTTTGCCATTATTGCCTTTTCTTCTTCCGGAGAAATCTTCTCTTTCTTTCCTTTTTCTATCTCCCTCTCAGCGGTCTCTATTTGTTCCGATTCAAAATCCTCGGCTAAACGCCTTTTAATTTCTTCTATATCACTAACTTTGCCCTCTCTTTTTTCAGGAATTTTCTCCATAAATTTAACAGCTTATAAACTATTCCTGCTCTCCTCCTTTTTCCTGTTCTGCCTGTCTCTTAACGACGCCTTCATTAAAAATCTTCAACACGACTTTATTCTTACTTTATACCATTAAAACCCTGGAGTCAATAATCCTATTAAGCCCCTGTCCCTAAGTCCATCTCTCACGCCTTCTGAATCAAAAAACTTAGACCCTCTTTCTTTTATGTCTGCCAAGATGCTCTCTGCGCTCATTTTCTCTTCCCTCGTCACCTCTTGACTGACATCTTTATCCAAAAATCGGAGCTTCTTTATCTGGATTAAATTGTTCTCTGTTTCTCATAATATGTGAATAATATGATTAAAAAATATAATTATTTATCTGTAAGTACTCGCTTCCCGAGCACTTGTTCAACAAGAAACCTTACGCGCTGGACATCAGTTTTATTCCGAGTCCTGCAATTTTGCCTCCACCCAATATTAATATCCAGGCAAAGATAGACCAACTTATCAAGTTCATTAATTTGAACAAAATCCCCGGAGGAAAAATCTTTGTCAATTGGTCGCTTATTGTCTGCTCCACCTGCTTTTGAATATCCTGCGCGCTCGTTGTGCTTAATGAACCATCCTTGTCTAATCCAAAATCAATCTCATCAGAACGGAACACCTGCGGAAGCGCCTGATTGCCTTTAAAAATATTATACGATGAATACAAACCCCAAGAGATAATAAGGAGGCCTAATATCAAAAGAATAATTCCAATAATTTTATTGCCTACCATAATTTTGATTTAATAAATGATTAATAATAAATAATTAGCCCGATTTGCGGAACTCGCAAATGTTTTTAAAGTCGCAGGATTGGCATTGCCAACCCGGAGCTGCCTTGAAATCGCTATTCTCAATCTTTTCAATTTTACATAAGACCTCTTGCTTGAATTTCTCTCTCTCTCGCTCATTGCTTTGAAAGGTAATTTTTTCGTTGTTCTGAAGATAATAATAACTTAAATATTCCGGCATTTTGCCAAAAATCTGTTCTCCTGCCAGTTGGTAAATAAGCAATTGTTCTTTCTCATCTTTCGTGAGCTTATCTTTGCCTTTGCCTGTTTTGTAATCAATTATTTCAAGTTCTCCATCAGGTAATTCATCAACTCTGTCTATTTTGCCTTTTATGCTATTATCCTTAATTTTCAAGAAAAAATCCAATTCTAAACATGGCTTACTATTCAAAGATAAAATCTTTGGCTGTTCTTTGAGAAATTTTTCCAAAAAATCTTTTAAAGTATCTTTCCCTAATTTAAAATATTCCTGCTTCTGTTTTTTATCCTCATACCACTCATCAATCCAATTTCTTTCATAAAAAACAATCATCTTCTTAAATTGCTCGGAAAAATCAATCTCTTTCTTAGCGCTTGGTTGAGCCGAGTTTTTGAAAAGCCCTTCTTGATTTTCTTCTTTGTTTTCAAGATAATCTCCTAAAAATTGGCGTAAAGTATTGTGTATTGTTTTTCCAAAACTGAAAAATGCTGTGCCGATTCGCGGAATCTTTAAAATGTGGGAAAACTTGTACTGTAGGGGACATTTATCAAAAGCAGCGAATTGAGAATAGGAAAAATGCGGAGGGATATTATATTTTGTTCTTCTCTTCTCTTTTGTTTCTACTTGTCCTGATTCTAATGATACTTTCTCTCCAGTTTGCTCTTCTGGCTTTTTAAAATTTATCTCTTCTAAAAATCTAGATAATTTTTTCTTTCGCGCTCCTCCATAATCATCCGCCGAGGTAAAGAACAGCCCTTTTTTCGCCCGAGTCATTGCTACATAAAACAATCTTCTTTCTTCCTGTAAATGGACATCTCCGCTCGGCACAATCTCTTTCACCAATTTACATGGAATTTCTATCGCCTCCTTTCTTTCATTGGTTGGAAATCTCCTATCCACAAGATTGATTATAAAAACGAATTTGAATTCAAGTCCTTTGGCAGAATGTATGGTCATTATTTTCACCGCATCAGGACCCTTCTCTATATCCATTTCCAACGACCCGGCTTCCCCTGATTCAAGCTCCATATTCATTGCCATCATAAAATTGGCAAGGGTTGGCTCTGGGTTGCTTTCTTCAAATGATTTTATCTTTTTATAAAATTGGGTTATCAAATTAATATCCCTCTCGCTCTCCTGTTTTACCATTTCCTTTAAATATCCTGAATCGTTCAAAAAAGCGAGAAAAACATCCCCTATGCTTTTCTCCCTTATCAATTTAGAATGTTTTTTAATCAAATCCATTAGAAATCCAATTTTCTGTACTGTGTTTTTTGAAATCCCTGACACCAAAGGCAAATCCTGCAATGTTTCGTATGTTGATTGGGTTTTTTTCTTGCTGAATTGATTTATTTTAACCAATTCTTCAATCCCCACTTCAAACAATGGCAAACTCAAAAGCCGATTCAAGGCAGAACTTTCATGATAATTATCAAGTAATCTGAAATAGGAAACAATGTCTAAAATAACTGGCTGGGAGTAAAGTCCTTTTGAAGCCAAAAATTCGTATGGAATTCTTTGTCTTTCTAATTCTTTGAAAAATGGAGTTGCCGAATCATTCGCCCTTACCAACACAACAAAATCAGAAAAACTTGTCTCTTTGTCTTTACGCATAATTTCAGTAATTTTCTTTGCAACGCCCTCTGCTTCTCTTCCAAGGGTTGCGAAATGAAGATGCTCAATCAGTCCCGCTGAATCATCTTTGGCTCTTAACTTTTTATCTATCTTTTTAAACGAGGAAAGCTCAATACCTTTTTCCTTTGCCTCAACAGCAATTTCTTTATCTTGATTCAATTGGTATTCAAGCCGATTTGGATTATTCAACTGGATAAAATTATACGCTAAATCAAGAATATTCTGGGTTGAACGATAATTCTCCACAAGGATTATTTCTTTTGACTCTGGAAAGTCCTTTTTGAATTGCAGGACATTATTGAAAGACGCACCCATGAAGCGAAACACACTTTGGTCATCGTCTGCGCAAACAGTAAGATTATTTTTCGGCTTAGCCAAAATTTTAATCAACTCATATTGCGCCCAATTAGTATCTTGAAACTCATCAATCAAAATATATTTAAATTGGCTTCTATATTTTTTCAAAATAGTTGGCCTCTCCTTAAATAATTTCAAGCAATAATTTATCAAATCCCCGAAGTCCAAAGCATTGTTTTCCAAAAGCAAGCGTTGGTAAATATGATAAGCGTTAGCCAGTTCGCTTATTCTCTGCTGTTCTATTTCTATTTCTTTTTGGGATTTTTTTTCTTTTTTATCCATTACTCTACTCCCGAAAATACCATCATCAAAATTCCTCTTAATATCATCTGCGTATTGGAGATAATCCTCTGGAAAAATAGCTTCGTCTTTGCACTTGGCAAAATGATTAATCAAAGAATGAATAAATTTTGAAGGATTCCCAAGAGGACGGTAATAATCAAGATTAAATTTATCTAAATTTTGCCTCACTAAAACCCAGCCCCCTGTTTGGTCAAGCAATTTGAAATTAGTAGGCAAGCCAATGTCTAATCCATGCTCTTTTAAAACTCTTTCGCAAAAAGAATGGAAAGTGGAAATCCAAAGGTCTAAATAACCAAAAGGCAAAAGCCGGTCAACTCTTTCCTCCATCTCGCCTGCTGCTTTTTCAGTGAATGACAGCGCTAAAATTTCCTGTGATTCTGCTAATTTGTTCTCTATTAAATTGGCTATGCAACGAGTGATTACTGTGGTCTTGCCAGTTCCTGCTCCTGCAACAATTAAAAGAGGCCCTTTGTTATGCAAAACCGCGTCTTTCTGCTCTGGGTTCAATTGCTCAAGATATTTTGATTTTTTGTTTTCAAGAGGCATATTATTGCTCAATATTACCTCAATTTCCCTTATGTTTCAATCAAAAAAAGTAGCGCTGCAGACCGGATGTCTGACAGCGCCATAGCAACCTCTTGCGCAGGCCTTCATGAGGATTTTGCGAGGAGAATCGTCTCCACGAGATCAACAATCTTCTTGAGCGTGGTACATTCTTGAGCCTGCTCATCAGGGAGATAGATAGAGAGCTCATCTTCAATCTCCATGATGATTTCAACCGCATCCAATGAATCAGCGCCGAGATTTTCTCTCAAGTCGTCTGAATCTCCTGGCTCCTCTGTGAGATACAGTTGAGCCATAACGATTCCCACAACTTTTTTTCGGATATCTTCTCTGGTCATCACTCACCTCCTTGGCCAATGGTCCTTGTTCTGTTTATACCCTAAAACAATTTTGATAATCTGTCAAATTAAATTCTTTTGCTTTTTATTTTATCCCTTATCCCCTCAAGCTTGGTTTCCAAAAAGAAAAGATTGTGTATTGTTAAAAGTTTTCCAGCCAACATCTCTTTTGCCCTGAAAAGGAAATTAATTTGGGCGATTGTATATTTTTGGCAAACAGGACATTCACAGTTCTTGTCAATTGGTTCAAACTTATTCTTCAGCTTTCCAGCATCAAGATTCAAATATCCTTTTGAAGTCATTGCTGTACCGTGCCTTGCAATTCTGGTTGGTAAGGCGCAATCAAATAAATCAATTCCCAATTTGACAATTTCTTCCAAAACATCCAAGTCCCCTATGCCCAAAAGATGATGAGGTCTCTGCCAGTCAATGTCCTCATTGACCCATGATATTGTTTTGTACATATCTTTTTTGCTTTTGCCCAATGCTCCGCCAATAGCAATTCCGAAAACAGGCAAATCATTTACAAATTTGGTTGATTGTTCGCGTAAGTCCTTAAAAACTCCGCCCTGAATAATACCAAAAATCTGTTGATTAGATTTATTGCCTCCCACGCCTGAGTTGGAAGCTGTTTTTAAAAACCTTTTAAACCATTGATGGCTTATTTCCATTTCTTTTTCCGCTTCTTTACGGCTATCCATTGGACTGCCACAAACATCTAAAAGATAAATAAAATCAGCCCCCAATTGCTTTTGAATTTTAAAAGAAAGTTCTGGCGTAAGCAAAATTTCCCTTCCATCTCTTGGGGATTTAAACCTTGCTCCTCTCTGGCTGATTTTCAAAAGATTTTTTCCTTTTTTGCGTAAAGCAGAATTTTCTTTCTGCCGAGAAACGATCTCGGCGGATTTTTCTTGAGGAAAAATAGAACCGATTTTCCCCAAACCAAACTCGCTTCCTTTGCCTAAAGAAAAAACCTGAAAACCGCCGGAATCAGTAAAAATCGGTTTATCAAAATTAAAAAATTTGTGGAGCCCGCCAATCTGCTCAACCTCGTTCGCCCTATCCAAGTCTAAAAAATGGAATGTATTAGTAATTTGGCATTGGGCTTTTGTTTGCTGTGTTTCCCCTGAACTCAAACCGCCTTTAATCACGCCCAAAGTTGCCACTGGAATAAATGCTGGTGTTTTTATCTTGCCGTGGGGCGTAATAATCTCTCCAATCCGCGCCCTGCTCTTTTTTGATTTCTCCTGTATTTCAAATTTGAACATAGAACTATTGACAAATTAAATCTCATGATATAGGATAATAATATCACAGCGGGAATCGATATGGGAGTTGCGGCGCTCGGAAGAACAGCGCTTGCGGGGTAGGCACTCGCTTAGCCGAATCTGGCAGGGGTTACGGCACCTCTTAAATAAAGCTGGCACACACAAGGAGCCAATGAGGCACCACACCGAGTCGGAGAGTATCCGGCCAACACCCATACCCGCTGCATCCGCGTCACCCTTTACAGGTTGGCGCGTTTTCTTTTATCTGAATTTCTTTTTTTCTAAATCTCTGACTTCTTTCTTAAACATTTTTTAAATGTGGATAACTGTTATTGACAAAAAACTGATTAATGATAAGGTATAAATAGTGCTTGTGGGCGTAAGCCCCGTTCAGCTAAGGTTTTCCTAAGCTGAAGGCAAGCACTACGAAGAAGCTGATACACATCGGCTTTTTTGTTTTTTATTGATCCTCTATCCCCTTGTCCGCTAATTGTCTGCATAATATAAAATTATTTGAATTTCTTTTTTTCTAAATCTCTGACTTCTTTTTCACTCATCCCGAAATGGTGGGCAATCTCGTGCCAAACAGTTCGCTTAACTTTTTCTTTTATTTCCTCTGGGGTTTTGGCAACTGTTTCAATACTACCCTGAAACAATGTAATCTTATCAGGCAAGACATTAGCGTAAAATGCTCCTCTTTTGGTTTGCGGAATACCCTGATACAAACCGAAAAGCAAACCGCCTGTTGGCACTCTCGCCTGCCTTAACTGCTCTGGAGATGGCCAGTCCTCAACCAAAATATCCACATTTTTCATTTTGTCTCTGAATTTCTCTGGAATTTCCGCTATCCCCTGCCTCACTAATTCTTCAAAATCTTCCTGCCTCATATTTATTTTATATTTTACATCTCATCTCTCATATTTCTTCGGTAATTCTAACCCAAATCCTTCCAAAAAGCAAAAATAGAAATTAATTTCTACATAGTTCTGTCGTAGCCAACATCTAATAAAAAATATCCGTGGGCGCCTCGAAAGTGAGGGAGGATACCTCAAGGCGCCCACGGATATTTCTTTTATGTTCTATTGGTTAAACAATCAAATAAACAAAAAACGCAAAGCCGAAGCTTGCGTCCAGAGACATTATCCCGGGAGTGATTTTATCAAATGACCTCCTCTTGCTTTTGTTTGTTGATAATAATGAAAAGTACTCCTTTGATTCGTATCATATATTGTATTGTATCTCCAAAACCAGTCAAGAAAGTTATCCACAACCATTCTGAATTCTAATTTAAGTAAACAATCGCAAGAAAAACCCGGCCTCTTTTGAGTCCGGGTTTCATTGCTTTATAAAAAAATGCTCATTCTATCGTTTTATCAAAAATATCCAAATAATCAATATTTTTGTCATCCAAAAGAAAGGGTTTTAATTTTTTCTTAAAATCCTTGATGTTTAATTTTACTTTTCTTTTATAAACATCAGTTAATTTTTCAAACAATTCTTTCTCTGTTTTAACTTTCATCTCAGAAAAAAGTTTTGGATGAGGTTTAACCCTATAAGACAGGAGCCAAGCAATATCGTAAAAATCTCTTGGCTGAATATCTTTTCTAGTGAGGGCGGCTCGAATCTTTTGAGATAAAAGAAAGCTTTTTGTGTTTGTAATAACAGGCCGAAGAAAGCCAAATCTTTTTAAAATAACGACTTCCGTCTCTGGTCTGGTCTTTGGTGTAGTGTAATTAATTTTAACATTTAATTTTTCATTCTTATCGGTGGTAATTCCTAAATCAAAAAGCAATTTGGGGAATTTAAAACTCCCAATTCCAGAATTATTTGTTTTCTTAAAATTGAATTCCGCTTCAAGATTCTCCTTTTTGAACTCCGAGGATATTTCCTTGAACAGCGACCTTATTTTCTCGTGAGAAAGACCTAAATTATCAAAATCTAAATCCTCGGAAAATCTATCTATATTCCTTAAAATTCTTAAACTAGTTTCTCCAATAAAAGAGAGCTTTTCCGATTTTGGCTGGTTATAGAGATGATAAATCGTCTTACATTGGAGATATTCTCTAATTAAAGCCCTTTTCTTTGTCTCGGGAACCTCTAAGCTTTTGCCTTCTTCTAAAATTGTTTGCCACAAAAATTCACTAATCATTTTTTATATTCTTTAAATAAGTTTTCCATAGATAAATGGAATTTTTTGTTATTTGAAGAAACTAATTTTTGCCACTTCTTTAAATCGCTCCATTTGAAATCCTCGCCAATATCCAGACGCATTTCCTTAAAACAATTCTTCGGATCAAAACCCTTTCCGAAGCTTCGTAGATATAAAAAATCAAATAGCGCTTTCTCCGGGACCGCTATCCTATAAGAGTATGGGGAATCAGCGTCTACCTTTCTATGACCAAAGAAAAGTTCTGGTTTGATATGACGATAAATAAATAAACCGTAGTTCTCCGTTTTGATTGTTAATGTTTTCTTAAGAGAGATAGAAGTGGTGGCAAAAGGAATATCTGGAATAATCCCATAATAATTTAAAGCGGTTTCGCAAGAGATATAAGAAGGAAAGAAAAAATCAGCCAAAACTAAAACATCTTTTATCTGATAATCGCTAAATTTATAAATCCCTCTTTTCAATCTTTCCAGATGCCCTCTTTTTGTCCAGACGCTCAATTGGAAAATTATGGTTCTCCTATTTTCATTGGCGAACCATTTAAAAATATCATCTAATCTAAAAATAGGATAATCTTGTAATTTTTTCTTTAATTCAAAATAGGTCATTTCTGAAAGTTATACTTTTTTATAACTAATAGAATTATATCTATTGTGTCAATATTAAACTAATTTTGGCTCTTTTTCTCCCTGATTCTAACCAAAAAATCCCCAATAACATCTTGGGCATAGACGATTTGACTTAACCAAGAGAGAAAAATCCCTGTGATAATCAATGAAAAGCCCAAATAAAGGGAAATCCCGTCAGCTCCTCTTAATTGCGAAATGGTTAATACTGTGAAACCGGATAAATAAAAAAGAAACTTGATTCTTCCCAAAATATTCGGCTCTGGAAGCTTCACTCTTCGGTCAAGCAAAATCCAGAGGCCGTAAATAACCAATAGTATCTCCGGCAAAACGATATGCAGTATTAAATTGGGAGCGATAATGCTTTTGGAAAATAAATACCACAAAACCCCCACAGCTAAAACTTTATCAGCAACAGGGTCAAAAACTTTTCCAAAATTAGTAATCTGATTTCTTTTTCTAGCTAATGACCCATCTATTAAATCTCCCAAAAACCCGGCTATTATTAGAAAAAGAACTAGACCTGTTCCGACTATTTTGGGGAAATAAAGAAGCCATGAAAAAGAAAAACGAATAGCTGTGATATGGTTTGGCCTTAACCAATAAGGGACAAATCCCAAGAACTTTATTAAAAAATCATCCCTTATTCGGGTTTCCGCAATTGTCCATCGCTTTATTGTTGAAAAACAATCATTAAACATAGCAACCCTGATTTTTTCTTAAATCATTGGCCATTGTTGTCGCTTCCGACAATTCAGGCATATTTATTATAATCCAAACTTTTTAAGATTGATTTTCTTAATTGGGCTATTTTATAGTCAGAAAGATTGAGTTCAGGCACTGCTCTCTGTAAAGAAACTATTTTTATCAATTCTTGGCCTAACTCCTGTAAATTATATTTTTTAATAATGCTTTTATATCTCTTCCAATCAATTATGCCAATGGATAGAAGCGAAAAAATATCAATCAAGTCCTTTTTGCCTTTATTGCTGCCTTGCCGCGAGGAAAAAGCATAAAGTTTTAACACAAGTAACGCTTCCGGCATTGGCACTGAAAATCCTTCAACATTGTGCGAATAATTTGATATTATGTCTTCAACGGGAATCGCTATTTCAGAAAAATGAGGAAGATAAATATCAATATCTATGTCTTCATTCTTTATCTCGTATTTTTTAAGCCGTTCGTTCTTAAAAATTTCAAACTTTCGTTTCAGCACCGCTAATTGGTCATAGTCAATAATAATATCAATGTCCTTTGATTTCAAATTTTTAGCATAAATAAAAATCGCCCAACCGCCAATGAGAATAAAATTAAATTTGCCCTTCAATTCTTGAAGAATCTTGAAACTCTTTTCGGTTATTAAATCGTGATAAAACTCAGGCATAATTTATATTTTTTACATTACATTTATGAATGGAAGAGCTTTTGTTTTAAAGCATTTAAAAAATCTTTAGCATACCATTCCGGTAAATTCCACAAATCAACAAATGTTTGGCAATCTGGCGTTATTTTGCCAAAATTCTCTTGCCATTCGTCAGATGATATGACTATAAGATTAGTTGTCCCTTTTTTGAATGGAAAGCGGGATTTTATATCAGCCAATTTCTCTTTTTCAGAATAAACATAGACCTTATCATAATCAGCAGGAGCGTCTTTGTATTTTTTTAAATAAGCCGTAAAAGCGCCGAACATTATATGAGGAGGCATTTCGCCTTCTATGTTCTTTACATTCTTATCTATGTGGGTTTGATAAATAATATCCTTTTGTAGGTTGCGGAAAGTAGCCCACAAATAAAGCCATTTTTCCACATCAACAACTTTAAATCCCCTGCCTCCTGTTTCAATACAACCAGAATTGCGAGGAACCTTTAAAGCATTAAAAACCGTACTCAAGGAAAATTTATACTTTTGAGCTATTTGTTTTTGGGTAAATTCAAATCTCTTGTTTTCTATGGCTTGAGATAGAATTTCCCGCCAAATTATTTCCTTTTTGTTCATCGTTTCGATAAAACAATCAATTATCAGCTTCGTTTCTATAATAATAGAAACGAGAATGGCTGTCAAGACCTTAAAGAGAGTTAGAATTTATCGCTGGTCTTTTAGCATTTCCCAACTTATGTGGAAAAATGGAGGCGTGTCAAACTTACTGATTTCTTCTGGCTTAATCCATTTAAAGCGAGTGTGTTCAAAATTCAATTTTATCCTCGGCTTTTCTTTCAATTCAACCAAGACCGGAAAACGGAGCCATAGCCGATGGACAGAATCATCTTTTATCTTATACGATTGCCCAAACTTAATATCAGAAATATTTTCTTCTGTAATGCTTGTCTCTTCATTTAATTCCTCCAGAATCTTTTCTCTAATTGGCTTTAGTTCGTCCAAATAACCTGCCACTACGCTCCATTTCTTCTGATAAGTACTTACTTTTTTGCTTCTCTTCAAAAGTAAGATTTCTCCTTGATATCTTACAAAAATAATCAAAACAGGCGCGCTGATGGAGTTTGTATAATCAATTCTGCCATCAGAAAACTTTGGTAAGCCCTCGCCTAATTTTTTAATAATCTCAAGAATATATTTTTCTTTCATAAAGTTATTTCAATTCCGACCGGACAATGGTCAGAACCCATTACTTTATTAAGAATAAAAGCGCCTTTGATATTGTCTTCCAGCAAAGCGGAAGCAAAGCAATAATCTATTCTCCAACCAATATTGCGTTCGCGGGCATTGGCAAGATATGGCCACCAAGTATAATTTCCTGCTGTATTATTAAATTTTCTAAAACTGTCTATAAATCCCAATTTTATAATCTCATCAATCCGCTCTCTTTCTTCTGTTGTGAACATTGTGTTATTTTTATTATCTTTCGGTCGGGCTAAATCAATTTCCTGATGAGCAATATTAAAATCGCCTACCACAACTACTTTTTTACTCTTAATCGTTTTTAAGCAATTTAAAAGATAATCGTACGCCTCTAATTTGTAATCCAAATTTTCTTTTTGTCTTCCTCCGTGGGGCAAATAGAGATTGATTAATATAAACTCTGGAAAATCCAATTGAATGATTCTCCCCTCTTTGTCGAATCTATCTAAGTCAATCATAAGCGTTTCTTTAATCGGAGTTTGTTTTGTATAAATCGCTGTTCCGCTATACCCGGACTTTTGAGCTGGATTCAAAAAAAGATTATAGCCACTGATTTTCCTCAATTCCTCTGGTAAGTCGGAATTATTAGACCTTATCTCCTGCAAGCAAACGATATCCGCTTTTGCGTTTTTAAACCAATCTAAAAAACCTTTTTTGTAATTCGCTCTCAATCCATTTACATTCCAGGAAATAATTTTCATCTTGCTTTATCGCTGGCATTGATGCTCTTATCTTTCCCTTCTTGAAGAACCCTGATTTTCTTTTTCAAAATCCTCATCTCTAATTCTCTCTGGATAATCATCTGATACCATGACTCAAGCTCCGCAGCCCTTGTTTGAAGGGCATCTCTGCTTTTTTGGAATTCCAAGGTTTGTTCCTCTAATTCGTCTCTGCCCTGTTTTAATTGTTCTGTCCTTTGCTGGACTTTCTTTTTTAAAATTTCCTCTTTACTGGATTCCCTTGCCGAATATCTAACCAGTAGAAAACCAATAATGCAATAGAGTAGGAAAACAATAACGCCGACAATCATTGCGTTCATATTCTCGGCTAAAAAAATCTGGGAAAAAGAAACAACCGCCATTCCAGAAACCAAAATAATTGTTATTGTAGTTCGCATTTTTGAGATTTCTTATTTCTTTATTTTACCAAAAAAAAATAGATTCGCATATATAAGGAAAAAAAGCGGGGCGCCTAAGCGCCCCATGTCATCCTCGCATCTACTTGGCTTAAACGCCAACATTAATAGTGAGGATGCTTTCTGAATCACAATCGTTTGCAGGTCTGCGGACGACCATATATGCCCTATATATCCCAGGGACGCTGAGAATACTCGTGTCAACACACACTCGCCAAACTCCGTCATCTCCTAGTATAAATGGCATATAACTACACTCTCCAGCTAAAACCTCGATTCTGTCATCTGGCAAAAGTCGGTAGAAGGCAATGTATGGCGGGAGATAATCAAGCTTGTCGTCTTCAGAGAGAACTCGAAAGGAAAAACATATTGTATCTCCCAACACAGGATTCGGATTGTCAACTTCGGGTCCCTCGATATCTATCTTGGGTAGTGGCTGTAATATCGGTGCTTCTACACCATCTTCCACATCTTCTATGGGGTCAATTGGATACAGTCCGTCATACCCGCCTCCATCTCCATCTCCATTTCCATTTCCATCTCCATTTCCATCATCGTCTCCGCTTCCATTTCCATCATCGCCACCGTCGTCTGGAGGAATGCCAGGATCTTCCGGCGGAGCCTCAAAATCTCCAAACACAACAATAGACAAACAGGATGCCAGTAAAACAGCGATACCAAAGACCAATGCCTTCTTCCACATTTCTACGTCCCTCCTTGTAATCCATTTTGACTATATTATACCCTTAAAAACAAAAAAATCAACACTCAATTTCAAATTTGGCAACACACAACTCTATGCGTCGGATTTGATTTCAATGACATCGCCGTCTTGGACGATATATTCTTTTCCTTCTGTGCGGAGCAACCCTTTTTCTCTTGCCATGCTAAATCCATTACAATCTAAAAGGTCTTTCCAATTTATAACCTGCGCCCTGATAAAGCGGGTTTCAAAATCACTATGAATCACTCCGCCTGCTTGAGGCGCTTTTGAACCTTTCTTTAAAGTCCAGCCCCTTGTTTCATCTGGCCCGGTTGTGAAAAAGGTTATCAATTCGAGCAATTTATAGCATTCTCTAATCAGGACATCTAATTGTGTCTCTACGGACAAGCCAAAACCAATTCTTTGTTCAGCAGTAAAACCAGCTGTCTCAAATTCGGTCAGAACATCAACTACCAAGAACGGCCAATTGTTCTTTTTAAATATCTCTGCTATTTCCATTGAAACATCTCCCTCTGTGCCATTGAACAGAAAAAATCGCTTTTTCATAGTCAACAACTGGTAATTATTCAAAATTTTCCTTTCTTCGTCGCTCCATTGAGATTCAGACAAAAGCTCTCCTTCGCTCAAAAATTTTTGCGCCTTTGTAACTGCCAACATTTCCTTTTCCAAATCCTTGTCTTTTGCTCTGGCTTTTAATTCTTTTTCCAGAGATTCCGTTCTTTTTTCAATTGTCTCTAAGTCCTTGAGAATCATTTCCATATCTAAAATTTCCTTGTCTTCCAGAACATCAATTTTAGACCGCGTATTAATGACATCTTCTTTATTAAAACATCGCAGAACATAAACAATTGCGTCAACTTCCCGAATATTCGCTAAAAATTTATTACCCAATCCCTCTCCTTGGCTTGCGCCCTTTACCAAACCGGCAATATCAACAAACTCTACTGTGGTATAGATTTTTTTAGCAGATGATGTTAGGTCTGCCAATTTGTCTATTCTTTCATCCGGAACCGCAACAACGCCCACATTTGGGTCTATGGTACAAAAAGGGTAATTCGCTCGGTCCACCTCTTTTTTGGTTATGGCTTGGAACAGCGTTGATTTGCCCACATTAGGCAATCCAACAATTCCTATGCTTAAAGACATTGTATTGTAAATCTTACAAGAGAAAACAGTTTTTGAGAAGCACAAGAAAGATAATACCATAGAATTTCGGCTCTTCTCTCGTACAAGTCCAAAACGCTCAATAAAATTGATATTAGCCCAACTCTATTATAAAATGCTTATCTCGGCATATCGCCAGTGATTGTATTGGTCTTTAAAAAAAACGAAGTTTTGATATCCATGTTCCTTCAGTAATGCGCTGATTCTGGCTTTCTGAAAAGAATCAAATTCAAGATAGATTTTTCCATCTGGCTTTAGATATTTTTTTGCCTGTTTGAGAAACTTCTTGATATAAAGCAAGCCGTCTTTGCCTGCAAGAAGCGCGATTTTGGGCTCATATTTTAAAACCGATTTTTGCGCCTTTGCTTTCCGCTCTTTAGCAATATACGGCGGATTGGCAAATATATAATCATATTGCTTCGTGATATTTTTAAAAATATCTGTCTCAATAATTGATGCCCTGTTTTTATTAAACCCATTGAGCTGAATATTGAATCTAATTTGCCACAAAAAATCCTTATTTATTTCACCGAAATCAACCTGTGCTGTAGGGATATGCTTCAGAACTGCAATCCCGATTGCCCCGCTGCCAGAAAACAAATCCAAACACTCTAATCCCTTTTTTTCATTCTTAATTTCTTTAATCGCCCCCTCTGTCCAGAACTCTGTTTCCTGTCTTGGTATTAACGGTTTTTTCCGCAAATCAATCTTAACCCCCAAAAACTCCACAAAACCAATAATATAATCCAATGGCTCCCCTTTTTTCAATTTTTCAATATCTTTTTTAGCCCCAGCAGTTAGCTTACCCTTATACTTCTCTTTCAAAAGCCAATTTATTTGTTTTTCAAAAAATGCCTGCGATTTATTCATTTTTAAAAATTTTAGCAATTAAATAAAATTCTCTGCTGTATTTTCTTACTGCGCTCGGGCGATACGACTTAACAAAGGTAAATAATGTTTTTATTTCTTCCAAAAATTCGTCTGTTCCATCTCCTTCAAATATTTTACAAACAAAAGTTCCTCTTCGTTTCAATGATTGCTTGACAACATCCAGGGCAGTTTTTGCCAATTCCAATGATTTTGCCACATCAACGAAATGAACGCCCGATGTTCCAGGCGCTGCGTCAGAGACAATCACATCAAATTTCTTGCTGAAACCATTTACAAGTTCCCTGATGTCAGCTTTGATAAATTTCATATTTTCTTTAAGAGGAATTTTCAAATCAACAATGTCAACGCCTGTCACCATGCCCTTTTTGCCAACTTTTTCAGCAAGATAAATCATCCAGGAGCCGGGCGCGCATCCAATGTCTAAAACAAAATCACCGGGCATAATAAATCGGTATTTTTTATTTATCTCCTGCAGTTTATAAACAGACCGAGCTGGATAGTTTTGCTCTTTGGCTTTCTTAAAATAAAAATCCTGCCTTGTATTTTTCTGTTTTTTCATTTTTATATTAAATATAGATATATTATTTCATCCTACCAGAAAACCCCTGATTTGTCCTCCTTAAAAATAAAAAAATTGACTTTTTGCCACTAACATAGTATCATAATCAAAACGGAATCTTCGTCCTGCTAAGGAGGCGTTATGAACATACGGAAATCCGAGCCTATCCCTTGTCGCGGGAAAAACGGGAACAAAAAAATACAAAAACGTTTTCTCCGGACAAAGCGATGCAATGAATGCGGGAGACCAATGCGATGGAATGGGCATTGGTCCTGCAATCGTTGCCGATACGCCAGATGAGGCCCAATGGGTCCAACTATCCATTACCACCCGTCAACGCTCCTCCCTTTACATTAGGGGAAAACCGATTCCGAAGGCGAGCAGTCCCTGCTCGCCTTCTTCTTTTATCAACACCTGAATCTAATCAAAAAACCGTCTTTTTGACGATTTTTAACTATCAATTTTTATCTCTTCTTGTAAGTAGTGGTGCTTCTACGCTCGATGCTTAAAACCTTGATAGAGCCATCTATTTTACGAAAAATAATGCGAATATCGCCCTTGCGAACACGGAAGACATCATCTCTGTCTATTAACTTCTTTAAATCTAAATTTTGGAAATCCCCCCTATCTATCTGAACTAATATCTTTTTTATCACATCCCTCTCTTTAGAAGTTAATCTATTAAAAGCTTTTTCTATTTTATCCATAAGGCCCTGTTATAACCGTTGCAATAACTCTTTAATATCAACCCCGCCCTTTCTAATTTTAGTAAAATCTATCACCCCTTCCCAGATATCAGCTTCAATCGGGGCAATTTTAAACAATGGCTTAGACCTCTTAAAAACAATAAAAGAATCGCCTTTTTGAACTTTTCGGGCGTATTCTTGCATATTTTCTCTTAGATTTTTTAGAGAAATAATATTTTCCATTTTTTTAAGTTAAACTTTACTTCAACTTAAGTTTAACTTATCAAGATAGTTTGTCAAGGGCGTCTGTGGAAAATCCACGCTCCCTCAATATACATATACATATAAAAATAGACTTGACACCATTTTGTGCTCATTAACAACATAACCTTTTAACAAATAATTTTTAAGCACTTGGGTCGCCCAAATTCTAAATTGCGTTGCAAGCCGAGAATTGACCCTATAGCCCACAGATATAATAGCATCCAGATTATAAAATTGGGTTTTGTATATTTTCCCATCTACAGCAGTATGTGCAATTTTTGCACATACTGAATCTCTATCTAATTCATTAGAATTAAAAATGTTCCTTAAATGCTTTGTTATTACACTTCTTTCAGAACCAAAAAGCTTCGCTAATTGTGATTGGCTAAGCCAAATAGTATCTTTTTTTATCTTCACTCTTAGTTCTACATCTTTTCTCCCTGGCTTATAAATCGCTATCTCGCCAGCATTGACCTTTTTATTATCTATTTCAAGCATAAAAATTTGATTATTATATCTAATTCCATTCTATCAAAGAATCCTTGATTTGTCCTGCCTAATTAATTGGCTTAATTGGTGCCTGGCACTAATTATCACTAATTATCACTTACTGTTTTTTCATTTATTTCTGTTTCTATATTCAACATATTTCTCAATAGTATCTCCATAAGATTCGCCTAAATTCATTTTCAATCCTTGCTCTGGGGTCACCCAAATATAATCAGCAATTTCTTCATTATCCAACTTTATATCATCACCATTTTCCAGCTTACATAAAAAGTCAAAATAAATAAAATGCGCGGGACGGTGAAAATCTCTTGAATCTATAAGCTCACCAAAAGAAATTATCGTGATTGGCTTTACTTCTAAATTTAATTCCTCTTGAATTTCTCTCTTGATGGCTTCGGCCATACTTTCCCCTGGCTCTATATGGCCCCCTGGCATTGTCCACTTATCAAACCATTTCGGTGATTTGACCAAAAGGATTTTTCCGCTATTATTTTCTATGGTCGCAGACACAACAACCTCAACCCCCTTCGAGAATTTATTGTTCATGTTTTCGATTCTATTTTCATTATTCATAGACATATTTTTATTTTATCCATAAGGACCTGTTATAACCGTTGTAATTTAATTGGTTTAATTGGTGCCTGGCACTAATTACTCATTGGTGCCTGGTTAATTAATTGGTGCCTGGCACTAATTATTTCTTTTTCCTCTTTTGGCATAAATATATTGATTTTCATCTGAATTTATTTTACCACAAATTCTCTAAAAAGTTCTAATGTTCACGCCCCCTCAATTCAAAAACCCTCTGTTTGCGAGGGTTTCTGACGCAGTTGCGGGGCTAGGTATCCTTCGTCATCTACAGATGACTACGGAATACCTTTTCTATCCCCTACACTTATCTTTCTTCAAGGCTACATTAATTAATCGCTTATACGCAAATGCCTTGCCTGATCCGGACTTAAGATAGAGCTCAAAATCTTTGGCTATTCTCTTGTCTCGGAATCCTGCGTAAAACAAAAGTTTCCATGGACAATGAGAGGCTGTTGATTTCGACAAACCGTCATTATGCTCCTTAATCCTTCGCCTCAGATCATCAGTGTATCCATAGTAGAATATTTTAGATTTTGAGCTCCAAAGTATATAGACGTAATACATAATAGTGAAACCATTCTGTAGCCTTGGCGAAAGATGGTTGCGGGGCTAGGATTCGAACCTAGAATAGACAGATCCAAAATCTGTTGTCCTACCATTAGACGACCCCGCAAGGTTGATAAATTATCAATGATAAATAATCAATAAATTGTTTCTATCACTTCCCGTCTGTAATTTCAAGGATTGCCAGTTCTAATGGCAATTGAGGAATCGGAGAGTATCTTACCTTTCCCTGCGCCTCTAAAAATGCTTTGAGCGCTTTGCGGATTTCTGGTCCTTGAAACTTAAGGGCTTGTTTTTTAAGCTCTTCTTTTATTTCCTGCGTAAGATTAAGGAAAATCGGACTTTCCAAATCAGGACTTATCTTTAGAATCAATGTCTGACGAAGATATTCAACAATCGCTTTTGCCAATTCAAGCGGGTCCATTCCTTTTTCTATTATCTCATTTAAAAAATTAACTGCTTCTCCTGATTTTTTTTCAAAAATTAAATCAACTAACTTTACAATTAATTCCACATCAATCACTCCTAACAACATTTTCACATCCTCTGCGGTAATCTCTTTTTTATCATCTTTATCAGCAACCTTGCTGAAACTCAAGACCTGGTCAAGCAAAACCTCTGCATTCCTCGCTGCCCCATCAGCATTCATCGCTATTAGTTCTAATGCCGACTTGTTGATTTTGATTTTTTCTTTTCTAACAATGGCTTCAAGTTTTTTCATTATTTCCGAAGCAGAAAGTTTGTGAAAATCAAATCTCTGACACCTTGAACTGATTGTGGGAATCATTTTATGGGCTTCGGTAGTTGCCAGAATAAACACAGCAAATGAAGGCGGCTCCTCTAACATTTTTAACAACGCATTGGCTGCATCTTTTGAAAGCTGATGGCTCTCGTCAATAATGAATACCTTATATTTTAACCGTGTCGGAGAAAACCTTATCCCTCCCTTCAATTCCCTGATGTCATCTATCCCTCTATTTGAGGCAGCATCTATTTCTACTAAATCAATCGCTCGCCCGCTATTTATTTCCATACACGACTGGCATTTATTGCACGGCTCAAAGCCCTGCAAATTCTCGCAGTTTATTGCTTTTGCCAAAAGACGGGCAATCGTTGTTTTGCCTGAACCCTTGGGCCCTGAAAATAAATAACAATGGGATAACAAATCATTTATTATCTCATTTGTGATTGTCTGAATAATATGTTCCTGCCCAACTACTTCAGAAAAGCTTTTGGGCCTGTATTTTCGATACAAAACAATGTTAGCCATTAGTTAATCATTAATCATTATTTATCATTTATCATTTATCGTTGATTATTTATCAATAGTCATTCGCTGATTATTTCTTGAAGATGAAAAATTTGTAGCCAAGGAAATTCCATATAAATCCAATTAAAACCCCTGCAAAAGGTGCTATTATCCCTGCCAACACATTTCCGGAAACAGCTGTGCCAGAGCCAACCATACTAACAATTAATGAAGCAATTCCAACATTAAGCAAGGCGCCAACTCCTGTTATGAGATAAAAGCCGGCAAATTCTTTTCCTTCTGCTTTACCGCCTTTTTCAAATGTCCAAGACCTGTTCCAGAAATAGCTATTAATAGAAGCAAATGAAAAAGATAAAAATTTGAAAAATGCGTATAAGGCGATTGTTTGTCCAGCGTCTATTTTGCTTACCCAAAGAAGGAATCCCAAGACACCAAAATCAATAAAAGTATTCAACGCGCCGACAAGAACGAATCTAGCAAGTTGCCAAATAACTTTAATCTTTTTTGCGAGCTTATCTGCTATAAATAATCCTGCCATAACCAAGAGCGGCAAGATAATTGGCAAGAGGAAGAAATAAGCGAATTTGAATCCTTGCCATTTGCTCAAAATATCCTGCTCAAGATTCTTAAGAGTTGGCAGAGCCAAAAGCCCGATTAGAAAACCGATAACGAGACCTAACTTGATGTCCTTTTTTATCATGGTTTAAGATTAATTATTCTTTTATATTATCAGAAACCATGATTATTGCCAAGCCAAAATTACCCGCCCCTGTCCGCAACAAAATTACGAGGCCCGGCCTCGTAGTGGGTTCATGGAAAATTTGAGTAAAAAGCGGAAATATATTAGAATAAACTAACGGTTAAATAAATAAATGATTAAGATATATAATTCTTTATCTAGGAAGAAAGAGGAATTCAATCCCTTGAAAGATAAAAAGGTGGCTTTTTATGTTTGCGGGCCAACGGTTTATGGGCCCGGACATATTGGGCATGCGCGTACATATATTGCTTTTGATATTATCAGGAGATATTTGGAGCATAAGGGCTATAATGTGAAATATGTTATGAATATCACTGATATTCACGACGACATAATCGCAACCGCCCAAATACAGAAAACCGATATTTTTACCCTTGGAAACAAATACACAAAGCTTTTTCTGGAAGACCAGAAAAAACTTGGCATTAAGCCGGCAACTATTTATCCAAGAGTGACAGATAATATAGAGGAGATTATAAAATTTATTCAAGAGCTGGAGGAAAAGGGCTTTGCTTATGAAAAAGACGATTCTGTTTATTTTGATGTTTCAAAATTCAAGGACTATGGAAAACTCTCGGGTATTAAGATTAAGAAAGCAAAAACAGGCACGCGGGTAGAGACAGACAAATACGAGCGCGAACAAGCAGTTGATTTTGTGTTGTGGAAAAAAGCCAAAAAAGGCGAACCTTTTTGGGAAAGCCCTTGGGGTCAAGGCAGGCCGGGTTGGCATATTGAATGTTCAGTAATGACAAAAAAACATTTAGGCGAACAGATTGATATTCACGCAGGCGCCATGGATTTAATATTCCCACACCATGAAAACGAAATCGCCCAGACCGAAGCGCTTGCCAAGAAAAAACCATTTGTAAAATATTGGCTGCATGGAGGGCTTTTAATGATAGATGGACAAAAAATGTCCAAATCACTTGGTAATTTTATAACCATAGATGAAGTTTTGAAAAAATGGGATTCGCGAACTATAAGAATGTTTGTTGCTTCAAGCCACTACAGAAGCACGCTTGACTGGACAGAAAAAAACATTCTTCAAGCAAAGCAGGGGTTAGAAAGGATTGACGATCTTGTGGAAAGGCTAAAAACGCAAAACGAAAAGCGTAAAACAACAAGTCAAAAGTCAAAAGTTAAAAGTCAAAATAAAAAGTTAAATTCTCTCATTAGATGTGCCGAAGGACAATTTGAAAAAGCGATGGAGGATAATTTTAATACTCCAGAAGCCATGGCTATTTTGTTTGGGATGATAAAAACAATAAATCCCCTGCTTGATAAAAACGAAATTGACAAAAATCAGGCAAAAAAGATTTTGGAATTCCTGAAAGAAATTGATAAAATTTTCAACTTTATTTTCCCGCACGAAAAAGAAGATATCCCAGAAAAAATAAAAGGATTAGCAAAACAAAGAGAGAAATTCAGAAAAAACAACCAATGGCAAGAGGCGGATGAAATTAGGAAACAAATTGAACGATTAGGGTTTACAATAAAAGACACGGCTAATGGAATAATGATAAAAAGAAATGAGGGCTAACTTTATCCACAGACAGAAATGTCCGCCACAGGCGGACATTTCTGTCCCCTTGCCAAAACTCGGAATTTGTTTAGAATGGAGGTAATGGTTGATTACTCAAAAAACAATCAAGCTCTGCCAGATAAAACTCCTCCTCAAAACATTGAGGCGGAAAAGTCATTGCTCGGCAGTTTAATGATTGACAGAAACGCGATTATAAAAGTCGTGGATTTTTTACAACCCCGCGATTTCTATAAAAACCAGCACCAAACAATTTTTGAATCAATGCGCGACCTCTTTGATAGAAATGAGGTAATTGATTTCCTGTCTTTGTCGTCCCGGTTACAGGAAAAAGGGAAATTAGCGTCAATAGGCGAAAAATCATATCTCACAGAACTCATAAACTCTGTGCCTAACGCAATGCATGTTCTGGATTACGCAAAAATTGTCCAGAAAAAAAGAATCTTGAGAGACCTTATCCAGACCTCCTATGAAATTGGCAGTATGGGATTCAATGAAGAGGAGGAAGTGGATGTTCTCTTAGACAGAGCGGAAAGCCGTATATTCAATATTGCCCAACGGTCTCTTTCCCAGCAATTTACCCCTATAAAAAGCGAATTAGAAGGCGCTTTTGAGAGAATTGATAATCTTTCAAAGCATAGAGGCATACCAAGAGGAGTCCCAACCGGATTTGTGGATTTGGATAAAATTCTTTCCGGACTTCAGAAATCAGACCTTGTAATCCTGGCTGCTCGACCTTCAATCGGTAAAAGTGGACTGGCATTAGATATTGCCCGCCACATCGGAGTTAACGAGAAAAAACCAGTCGGCCTATTCAGTTTGGAAATGTCTAAAGACCAAGTGATTGACCGCTTCATCGCCAGCCAATCAAATGTTGACCTCTGGAAATTGAGAACTGGGCACCTTTCTGGAGATGGACCGGAAAATGATTTTGAAAGAATACAACATGCTCTCGGAGTATTGTCAGAAGCCCCTATTTTTATAGATGACACTGCCGGGATTAATATAATGCAGATGAGGGCTATGGCTAGACGATTGCAAATCCAGCATGGCTTGTCTTTATTGATTGTTGATTATCTTCAATTGATGGAGCCGAGAATGGCTAATATGCAAATGGTTCAACAAATGACTGAAATATCCCGCTCGCTTAAAGGGTTGGCTAAAGAATTGGCGGTTCCGGTGTTGGCATTATCTCAATTATCAAGGGCTGTTGAGCAGAGAACTCCAGCAATACCGAAACTATCAGACCTTCGTGAAACCGGCGCGCTAGAGCAAGATGCGGATGTGGTTTTATTTATCTATAGAGAAGAAAAATACAGACAAGACACTGCCAGAAAAAACATTGCTGATATTTTGATAGCGAAACACAGAAACGGCCCTGTTGGCAAGGTCGAGTTGTTTTTTGACGAACCAAGAGCAAGTTTTAGAAATCTTGAGAAAAGAGAGCTTGAAGGTCCAGAAGGAATTGAATTAGAAGACATCCTTCCATAATTACGCTTCTGGAATCTCTTTGATTTCAACTAAGGTATAGGCCTGGCGATGTCCCTTTTTAAGCTTATATCTCTTTTTTGGGCTATATTTGAAGGCAATAACTTTCTTGCCTTTTTTTGTTTCCAAAACTTTTGCAACTACCTTCGCGCCTTTGACTGTAGGGGTGCCAATGCTTAATTTTTTATTTCTCTCCAATAATAAAACCTCGTCAAAGGTTATTTCCTCGCCATCTTTCTTTTCTAATTTTTCTACTTTGATTTTATCGCCGGGCTTAATAATATATTGTTTTCCGCCTGTCTTTATTACTGCTAACATATTTAAATTAATTTCCCGCCTGCATCGTTATGCGAGCCATCTCGCTTGCGAAGCATTGCGGGCAGGTTAATTTTTAATTTTTAATTTTTAATTTTGAATGAATAATTTATCATTGATCATTATCTCCAGATGGTAGCTGTTTTTCCTCGGGCACATTATCCAATAATCTCTCTACCCTATCGCCGAATAAAGAAATTCGTTTTTCCGAATTATCATAAGATGAAACAGCGTTCTTTAAATGATTCCCTAATTTCCTGAAGTCATCCAATATCTTTTTGCCATCTTGTTGTATTTTTGTCAATCTTTTTAAGATATCTTGGGTCTTTTTTGTTATCTGGACATCCTTATACCAATGGCTCACAGCAGAAAGCGTTAATAAGATATTATTTGGTGAAGCTAAAATTATTTTCTTAGAACGGGCATATTTTGCCAAGTCCTCCTCTTTCATCATTGTTATCTCATAATAGACCGCTTCAGCAGGAATATACATAATCGCTTGGTCAGTAGTCCCCTCTGCTGGCAAGATATATTTTGAAGAAATTTCCTGGATTTTTAACTTTGTGTCTTCTATAAACTTTTTGCGAAAAATCTTTTTTTCTTCATCTTTTTCCGATTCAACCATTTTCCTATAATTATCATACGAGAATTTCGCGTCTATCGGAAGAATCTTATCGTTCGGAAGCTTTAGCGCCACATCTACCTGCTCACCTGAAGAAAATAAATGCTGTGTTGTGTAAAGTTCCTTGGGAAAATATTCGTTTAAAATTTGCTCTAAACCTTCCTCTCCCCATTCTCCTCGCAATTTCGGAGACCTGAATATCTCTTGAAAAGAAGAAATGCTTTTCATTACTTCTTGGACCTGTTTCATATCCTCGCGGATTTGGACGGTTTCTCTAGTGAACGAAGAAATCTGCTGATTCATTGCCTTGGAACTTCCGTCAACACTCCCTCTTATTTCCTTCAATTGAGCTGACATTAAGTCAGTCAACCTTCTTTCCAAGTCCCTAATAGAATCATTTTGTTTCTGGTCTATATCGCCTTTCTTACGGGTAAGGAAAAGAACAGAAGCTATCACGCCTCCTGCAATAAGTATAAACAGAATGATTAATAAAGCATCGCTCATATCAAGAATATATTAGCATTAACAAGGGTTTAAGGCAAATTAGAATGGGAGGCGGGCAATGAGCTACGCCTCCCGTGAATGGATTACTTCGGGACAAGGTCTTCTGGCATAGACACTTCTCCCCCTGATATGATGATGAGAGACAAGCATTCTCCGTAGTTCAACGATTTTCGACCTGTCCATTATAAACCCTCTATAAACCCTCCTTTGAATATTTATATCATATGATAAATATAACGAAAAATCAAGCTTTTGCAACACAAAAAATTTGCCGAGAAACGATCTCGGCGGATTTTAATCTGAACATGGATATAGCCCAAAACCCTTTACAAACAAAGAGGTTTTGCGCAATGTGGCCCCAACGGGAGTCGAACCCGTGTACCATGATTGAGAATCATGTATCCTAACCACTAGATGATGGGGCCAAGCGAAATTATGATAACACAAAAAAACAAAAATAGCAAATTTGATATTTTGGAGGGAATTATTCTTTTTCCGGCAAAATTTGATAGTAGTCCAAAATATATTTTGCTAAGTTTTGGAAAACAAAAACCGCTGATTCGCTGGCTGTTCTTGTTTTGGGGCTGTCTAATTTTACAGCTATCACAAATTTTGGATTAAAGGCAGGCGCAAAACCAATAAAGCTCTGCCATGTTTCTTCACTGTATCCTGCCTTGTTTATGCCAAGTGCGGAATATGGAATTTGAGATGTTCCTGTCTTGCCAGCAACATAATATCCAGCAACACTGGCATCCTTGCCATAGCCGCTCTCTGTAACTGCAATAAGCATCTTAGTAAGGTCTTCTGCAGTGTTTGAAGAGATAATCTGGTCTGGCGGTTTATCTAATAAAAATGGCTTCTTGATCCCAGCTTCCATAACCGCCTCAACTACATATGGCTGGACAAACTTGCCTTTATTAGCGATAACACAAAACGCTCTTGCCATTTGCATCAGATTCATATTGATTCCCTGACCAAAAGAAGCAGTGGCATAATTTACCTCCCAGCCCTTTTTAAACTCTCTGTTCTCTGAATATGTCTCGCCGTCTAAATCAATATTGGTTTTTTCAAAGACCCCGAACCTTTCCAAATAATCAATAAATGCTTGGTTGCTCAATTGTCTTTGAACAAAAACTGCGCCCGTATTGATAGACCTTTCCAAGACCTGCGTCATAGTTGATTCGCCCCAAATTCTGTTATCATAATTGGTAATTGTTTTGTCTTTAATCACCACCTTGCCTGTGTCTATATAAGTGGTATCAGGGGTAATTTTCCCCTCGTTCAAAGCAGATGCCATAGTAATTGCCTTAAAGGCCGAGCCCGGCTCATAGACCGTCTGAATCGCCTTGTTTTGGAAAAGCTCAATCTGGTTATTTCCAGCATATTCCTGGAAATTATTAGGATTAAATCCGGGAAAATCAGCCAAAGCCATAACCTTGCCTGAAACCGGGTCTATAACTATTATTTGGCCTGATTTAAAACCAAATTTCTCGGAAAAGTCCTTTAGAATCTTTTCTGCCTGGGACTGGATGTTTTTGTCAATAGTCAGAATCAAATCCACTCCTTTCATAGAACCAATTGTGTCACCGTCTGACAATCTTCCGAAGGGACCATAAGATATCTTCTGCCATCCCTCCTGCCCTGCCAATGCGCTGTTCCAATAACCCTCTATTCCATATTGCCCTTCTCCGCTTTGATTGACAAAGCCCAACACATCAGAAGCCAGTTGGCCAAATGGGTATAGCCGTTGGCGCTCTTGGTCAAGGAAAACTCCATCTAATCCAAGTTCTTGAATCTGTTGTCTCTCCTCTTCTGAAATATTTCTTTTGACAAGAAGGAAAAGCCGTTCGCTGTTAGCAACCATATTTTTGAACAAATCATCTTTATCTATTGAAAGCGCGGATGACAACAATTCAGCGACTCTCTCTTTGTCCTGTACCAACTTTGGGGCAACATGACAAAACCTGCTTTCTTTATTAGTGGCTGCGAGAACAATTTTGTCTTTATCGTATAAAAAAATATCTCCTCTTTCGCCGGAGATTTGCTGAAATATTTCCTGATGTCCTTTTGCCAAGGCCTTATAAAGCTCACCATTTATTACCTGAAGAAAAAATAAACGGGCAACAACAGCTGTTCCAAAAAGAAAAACTAAAAAATAAATTAAGTTAATTCTTGCAAACCTCATTATTATTTAGCCAATGCTGTGCTCCCTGCTGACCTTATATAAAGAACCTTATCTATTTTTTCAAAATCAAGGTTTTGTGCTATTTTGTCCAGTTCAGGAATTTCTTGGACAGAAGCCAATAGCGAACTGCTTGAATCTGCTTTTGGCAAGCCAGCTAATTTATCCTGAATGCCAGAAATCATAGCGTAGTTCTGGGATAAGGACTGCATTTGCAAAACCCACACAGCAATCAGTCCTATGATTGAAAAAATAGATAAGCCCCAAATGAATTTTAGATTTATTTTAACAGGAAATTTTTTAATCCGAGCTGTCATATTATTTTTTTGGCTATTCTTAATTTTGCCGACCTTGAACGAGGGTTAATGCTAATTTCATCGAGACCTGGAATAATTGGTTTTTTCGTGATGATTTCAAAAATGTTAATCTCTTGGCATCTTTTAAAAAATCTTTTTACTTCTCCATCCTCCAGAGAATGAAAAGAAATCACAGCGATTCTTCCGTCTTTTGCCAAGACCTCTGCTGCTTGCACCAGCCCCTTCTTTATATTTTCTATTTCAGAATTAACAGCTATTCTCAACGCTTGGAATGTCTTGGTGGCTGGATGAAGTTTTTTTCTCTGAAAGCGAGAAGGAAGCGCTGACCAAACAACTTCCACTAAATCAAATGTCGTGCGAATCGGTTTTTCTTTTCTCTTCTCTGCTATTTTCCGAGCAATAATCTTGGCGAATCTTTCTTCCCCATATTCCTTCAAGATTTTCTCTATATCCTCCTCTGTGTAGCTATTTATTATTTCAAGAGCAGTCAAGGAATTGGTCTGCGGGTTATACCTCATATCAAGCGTTTCATCCTCTCTAAAAGAGAATCCCCTTCCGCTTTCCGCAAAATGCCAACTTGACAGGCCTAAATCCATTACAATTCCATTCACTGGCCCGAAGTTCCGTTCCGCAATAATGTTTTTAAGGTTGGTATAAGAATCATTTACCAGCAGCAATCTATTTTGGATTTTGGATTTCTCGTCTGCAACGCTGTGGCTTCTAATAACAGATGGATTTTGGATTTCGCCCTCTTGCTGGAATTTCTTGTAAAGCTCTGGGTCTACTTCTATGCCTAAGACCTTCCCATTCGACCCGATTACATCTAACAAGGCGAAGCTATGCCCTCCTTCCCCAAAAGTGCAATCAATAAAATTCTCGCCTGGTTTCGGGTCAAGCCATTCTATGATTTCTTTTGTAAGTACTGGTGTGTGCATTTTTCTACCTCGCAAATCATTTTTATTTTCGTCTCTTATAACTCTTTTGAATCAGAACCCTACTTCTGTTAATCGTTCTGCCATATCTTCCATTCCTTTTTCGGTCTTTTGGTTATAACTTTTCCATCTTGCTTCATCCCAGATTTCCACTCTATTGGAAATGCCGGCGATAATTGTTTTCTTTTTTAACCCAGCATATTTTTTCAAATGATCTGGAATCAATATCCTTCCCAAAGAATCAATCGCTGCTTCACTGGCGCCAGAAAGCATAAAACGGGAGAATCCCCTTGCGTCAGCTTTCTGGAACGGAAGCTCACTCAACCACTTGGCTAATTTTTCCCATTCACTTACGGAAAAAAGAAAAAGACAGTTGTCCAATCCCTTGGTAATAACTGCCTTGTTTCCTAAAGATTTTCTAAGCTTAGCCGGTATGCCTAACCGTCTTTTTGTGTCTAATGAATATGTGTATTCGCCTATGAACATGTTTGAGTTATCCACAGTTATTAAAAGTTATCCCCACCTTTCTCCACAACATCTTCTTTATACCCCACAATCAACCACCAGTCAACCACTCTCCTGTGGAAAACTTTTAGAGCAAAAAGTCGGCCTGAGTTTATCGAAGGCCGACTTTTTGTTTCAGATTTTAATTAGTTTTAGAACCGCGCCTATTACAACCGCACCAGTTCTGCTTCCCTTTTCTTTTTCATCCAGTAATAACCGCTGAAAACAAGAATCCCGCTCAATATCAGGATGAACAATATCACCAGCCAAAAAGCTAAACTGCCGATTATTTTAACAATCTGGGAAAAAATTGTTCCAGCAGCAGCCGTTCCTCCAATACTCTTTAATATCTCAATATTTACACTATCGCTGGTTGTCTTGTCTCCGCTATATCCAACAGTGCTTAAATAGCTTAGATAAGTGGTGCCTGAAAAGAATTCACTGGCATCGCCAACTTTAGCGTCAAAACTTATATACTTAGATTGTTTTGGAGCCAGGGTTCCCAAACCAAGCCCAGCCAGAATATTGCCAATAAACGGAGTATCGTCAACTTTCAAATTTCCCAAATAATCAAGATTTGTTGGTAAAAGATTTTCAAGCTTAACATCAGAAATGGTTTCGTTTCCAGAAGAAGCCACAATAACTAAGAATGAAAGTTTGTCTCCTGGCTCTGCTGAAATAGTTTTTTTCCAGCCATCGTCAATGCCTGACTTTTTCGCCAGAACAGATACTGCCACTGTGTCAGCAGTCGGTAATTTTACATCAACAGGGCATTCGCAAAATGTTTCATCACAATTTACCACCCCATCTCCGCAATGCTGACAACTTGAACAATAATCAACAGAATCTTTGCTACAAGTCGTGCCGTCGCATTTTAAATCATGGTAACATCTGTCTGTGTCGCATCTATCAAGCGTACAGGAGTTATCGTCTTCGCAATCCATATATTTGCTTAAGCGCATTCCTGAACTATTATACCAATAGATATCATTATCATAGCACTGCCTTGTCTGTGTTATTGGAGTTACTGAACAGGTTGAATTATAATTGCATGTTGAATCACCGATAAAACAGGTCTCATTGCTTGAACAATAATCAGACACTATCGGAGAAGACCAGTTTCCCCAGCTTCCCCAATTTCCATCGCATTGGTTGCTGTCTCCGGAACAATATCTAAATCTTAATCTGGAACTCTGTCCCACATCTGCTCCGCACCCAGCTCCCCAAGGGCAGCTGTATTTTATTTCTGATTCGCTCTTGCAAACAGTGCTTGAGCTTTTATAATTTTGTCCATCACAACAAGGGCCTGAAGTACATTCCTGCTCTTCCGCGCACTGGCCGTTCTTGCATGTCTCATCGCTTGCACATTTTTTCACAAAGGCCTTCTGTAAAGATGAATTGCTAAAGCAAGAGTTCCCAGAGCATCCTTTGTCATAACAAGTTCTCTCTTTATAAACGCTGTCTCCTGAACAATAAGGAGAACTCCATGTCGTGCAGGAGTCATCTCCGCAATCCTCATATTTATCCTGTCTGCTGTTATTGGAATCATACCAATAGACATCATTGTTATAGCAGGATTTGTGGTCGTTATTATTGTAGCAATTATTACAATTATTACAGTTGTTGCAATTGTTGCAGTCGTTGCATCCACAACTGGAATCATTGTTGCAGGTATATTCTGCTATGCCCCCAACGCAATACCAGTTTGGTTTTTGGTTACTATTACAGCTTCCATAACCACAGTATGTAGAACCCAAAATGCTTTCAACTGAAGACCACTCTAAACAAGAATCAGAATCATAGTTTCCACAAGTTTGTTTGTGAGTACTGTTATAGCACCTCACTTGTCCAGAATAAGCGCATTCGCTTTGGCATGACTGCCCGCAATCCTGCGAACAATTATATTGAGTTTCTCCGCATTCAGAATTACAAACACCGTTTCCGCAGGAATAACACTGCGAAGAACAAGTAGAATCATTATAAGAACAGGTTCCGCCTGAACAATAAAAATCCCTGCGAGTACTTCCATTGCAAGTGTCATTTCCGCAACTTTCCGGACTTGACCACTCTAAACAAGAATCAGAATCATAGTTTCCGCAAATTTTTCTTGAACCGCTGTCATTACAGGTTGTTTGTCCAACTGCAGCGCATTCGTCTTGACAAGTGGGTTGATTACAACTGGAATCGTTTGTACATTTTGATTCACTTTGAGTACTACAACCGCTCGGACTGCAATCTCTTGTCCTGGTCTGATACATTTGTCCTAAACTGCATCCGCTTTGAGCGCATCCTTGATTACTCCAAGAATTCCAATCGCCACATTGACATGTAGTAATACACTGTCCATTGCTGCAAGTTTTTCCATCAACAGCGCAATCGTATTCACTAACCCACTCATTGTAATTGTAGCAAGAAGAACCAGAACATCCTTTTTTGTTCTTCTCTCTTTGAATTGAATCTCCTGAACATCTGTAATTGTTAGTCCAAGAATCGCTACCGCAGTCCTGACTGGTTTTCCATGAAGCATTGGAAAAACAAGAAGCATTAGAGCATCCTTTGTCTAACCATTTTCTTTGTAAAATATTGCCTGAACATTGATAATCGCTTGTCCATCCATCATCCCCGCATTCGCTTGATTTATCCTCTCTCGCATTGCAGGAATTGTACCAATAAACATCATTGTCATTACATGATTTGTAGTTGTGGGTTGTGCATGTAGTCACGCACTGCCCATTGCTGCAGGTCTTTCCGATAGCTGAACAATCTGTATAATTTTCCCATTGATTGTAATTGTAGCAAGAAGAACCAGAACATCCTTTTTTGTTCTTCTCTCTTTGAATTGAATCTCCTGAACATCTGTAATTGTTAGTCCAAGAATCGCTACCGCAGTCCTGACTGGTTTTCCATGAAGCATTGGAAAAACAAGAAGCATTAGAGCATCCTTTGTCTAACCATTTTCTTTGTAAAATATTGCCTGAACATTGATAATCGCTTGTCCATCCATCATCCCCGCATTCGCTTGATTTATCCTCTCTCGCATTGCAGGAATTGTACCAATAAACATCATTGTCATTACA
>Ga0180732_1000081_pt1 | contig 100757 bp, 86 predicted proteins | sample KR11_01MetaG_FD_148674 | JGI IMG/M metagenome (GOLD analysis project Ga0180732, IMG submission 148674) | Groundwater microbial communities from the Olkiluoto Island deep subsurface site, Finland - KR11_0.1 MetaG | ecosystem: Environmental > Aquatic > Deep subsurface > Groundwater | place... | reverse complement strand
CTTTTCTTCACGATCTGCTCTATTCTCAGAATACCTCCGAAACCGCGCTGGTTCCTGGTGACGGTGGGGCTTCTGGTGTTCACGCTGATCACCGGCGCCCGTCCGGCAACGGTCAGGGCGTCGATGATGTATTCCATCCTCATGCTCTTCAACACCTTCGGTCTGGGCCTCAAGGCGTCCACGGCGCTGACGATCCCCCTGACAGGGGCGATCATACTCATCATTAATCCTCTTCTTCTGCCCTCTGCGAGTTTTGTCCTTTCATATATGGCCGTGTGGTCGCTGTGCTATCTGACAGGCCCGGTTGAAAAGTTTTTTACCAGATATGTCAGTTCATGGATGTTCATTGTTTTTTTCTTCTGGGTCTTTTTTCTCACGGCTGTCGTTTGTGTCGAATATGATCTGTTGAGGAACAGCAGTTTTCTTATGATGACCTCGGCCGCCGTTGTTTTAAGCGTGATTTTTGCCTCGCGCCTGCATGCGGTCAAACCCCTGGACGGCCTTGCCATGAACAGAATGCCGCCGGCCCTGCAGGCTCTTGTCCAATTTTTTTACGCGCAGTTCGCCATACAGATAGGGATGATGATCCCTCTTTCAGCCGCTTATTTCCACCGGTTTCCGGCGGCGGGGGTCTTTGCCAATTTCATAGCCATTCCGCTCATAGGGCTGATCGTGATGGCCGGTTTTCTCGCCGGGCTCATAGGGGCGCTCTTTTCGGCCCTCAATCTTCCGGCGCTGGGTTCTCTCATAGCGCTTTATCTCAACGCCGGCAATTACTGGCTGTGCGTAGGTTTCACCGGTGTCGCCCATTTCTTTTTCAAGGCCTTTACCTATCCTTTTATGCCGACTTTCACTTCGTCGTGGCTGATAATGTATTACAGCGGCGTTTTTCTAATCGCTTTTTACAGACCCGTTTTCGATCTTATTGAAGAAATGCTCCAGCGCCTGAAATATTATTCCAGGGGTGAGCTGTATATCAGGGCCTCGGCGATAGCGATCGCCTTTGCGCTGGCTTTTTTTCTTTACGGCTGGAAATTCAAAGAGAAAACAGCGCCTGAATTCAAGGCCACCATCATGGCCATAGGTTTCGGGAATTGCAATATAATCCGCACCCCCGGAGGTAAAAGCATCCTCGTGGACACGACAATAGGCGATGAGGGTGATTTTAATTTCAGCGGTCTCGCGGCCGCCTTTACCCTCTATCACATCGATTCGTTTGAAGCTGTGGTTCTTTCAAATCTCAAACCGGAAAATACGGGCAACGCCGCGGAGATATTCCCGTATTTTAAGGCAAAGAAAGTCTTTACGCCCTATGAGCCCCGCGAATTTGTGAAAAAAAGGTCATACCAGGAATTTCTTGATTTTCTCGCCGACGAGAATCTGAAAGAAAAATGGGACGGTTTTTACGCGCAGGCGCTGTACCGCAATTATTTTTATATACTGAGGACTCCTTTGATACCGGCTGAGGATTATAAGACGCCGACAGGTTTCAAAAAATTTATTTCCGCCTCAAAGGGAGCGCCCCTTTACAGAGCGAAGAAGGGCGATATAATTTATTCGGAAAAAGTGTCCGGCAAAGATTTTATTGTGAGCGTCCTGTGGCCGCCGGAAAAAAAGATAGCAGGGACGAATGACGATCTCGCCAACAACTCAATAGCGCTGAAAATAAAATACGGTGATTTCGTCATGATCATGCCCTCGGACATAATGAATGACGCGGAATATGAGATGCTGAAGGATAAAAACCTGGATTTGAAATGCGATGTGCTCATAGCCCCTTATCACGGGCACATGGATGCCTGCCTCGGCGAGTGGTTTGAGGCGGCGAGCCCCTCTCTGGTGGTGCTGCCTTATTCCTATCAGAAGGATTGGAGTTTTTCCGATTCGGATATACTCTTGACCGAAAATAAAGCGAAAGAGATGGGTGCGAAGGCCCTGCGAACGGATAAATACGGCGCCGTTGAAATAACTTCTGACGGCAAGGCCTTCACCTGGACGAGCGTGAAAAAACTGGATGACGCTCAGGAGGGCGCCGCGTCCAATGAGGATTCCCTTGATGTGTTCTAATACCCGTAAACAATCACAGCGGCCGGCACCCATAGACGGCCGCTCACGTATGCGGTTCGCTGCCAATTCGCTCGGAGCACGGGGCAAAACCCCTCACTCATATGGCCCGCTACGGATGCCGTCTGCTGTTCTTTATGCTGTTTCGCGCGCTGGAACTAAAAGTTTATGAATTTTAACGAATTGAATTTTGAACTGCAGCATGAACTGCCCACGCTTTTTTCGGCGTGTCCGGCGCCAGAGCAGGTAATATCTCATTTTGATTCATTGGGCATTCCGGAAGAAGATTGGACGCTCGTTTCAAAAGCGCTCCAGGGCCTGAGCCTGCCTCAGGCGGGAATTGTTTTTTCCGCGCTTCTCAATAAAATAACATTCGCCGATATTGCCGCAGGCGCCGGATCAACGGAAACGCTCGCGCGCCTCACGGCGCTGGATGTGTTATCCGGCGTAGTGCCGGAGAAAATATTATTCCTTGTGTCCTTTGAGAATCAGCCGGAGGAGATAAGGGCGAAACTCTCGGCGCTGCTTCCCGAAAAAAAGGACGCGTTTGAGAAGATAAAATTCGCCACGGCCAGCCTTTTTCTGCAGGATGCGCTGAAAGACACCTCTTTCGGACAGTCCCTGCTTGTGCGGCTTGGAATGATAGAGGATTTTGCGTATTCGTCAAAGTGGATGGAAATCCTAAGCGGCATCCGCAACGGCATAAACAGAAAAGTGTATTTCTGGATGGTTCTGAACCGCAAGCTCACCTCGTCGCTTTCTTCGGTGCCGGAGGACCTGAGAGAGGATGTTGAGGAGATCTTCCGCTCTTACGAGGTGGCGCTGGAAGGCCGCCAGCTTTTTGACAGGGTGGGGATGGGCGATCTCATAAAAAGGTTTTACGCTTTTGACAGGGATTTTTTTCTGCGGCATTTTTCCGGATACAGCAGGGTGCTTGTTGACGACGCCGAGAGGTTTCTGCCCGGAGAATGGCCGATCCTGAAGCTTTTTTCAAAAGACGGCATATTAACCGCCGCCGGCGATTTCTCGCTGGCGTTTTACAAGCCGCGTGATATTGAAATGGGCGAACCGTCGGAAGTGTTTGTCTCCGACGATGATTACAGGCACAGCCCGACGGTGATAGAATGCCTGTCTAACATGTCCGGCAGGCAGATCGTTTCATCTTCCGGAGTCGCCGACGAGGCGTTCGTCCGGTATGACGCGGATGACGAAGACGACGAGATGGAGTTCATAGCTTTTCAGATGAAACAGATCGTCGCCCGCGGCGGCAAAGCCCCGGACATAGGCGTGGTGTATGAGAGATATGATTTTCCGCAGAAATTCTCCCCTCTGGCCGTAAAGTACGGCCTTGACTGTATGGAATATCCCGGCGCCGGGCTGATCATCCCGCTGGCTGAGGCGGCGGCGGGCCTTCTGGAAAAAAACATCACCGCGCCCGCCCTGGAGGTGCTGAAGAAGAATTTTACCCCGAAACAGTTTTCTGCTTCATGCTTCTGGTTTGAAAAACAGCTCAGGCGTTTCGGACCCTATGACGCCATTAAAGACAGGAACGATATTCTGATAGGTGATCTGCGGAAAATGAAAGAGAGGTCCCAGCGCGCGGTCAAACTGGTGCCGGAATATTATTCAAAAGCATATCAGTTTGATTTTGTTTTTGTGCCGGCCTTTGAGAATTATACCTATCCCGCGGGAATGAAAATGATCTTTTACAAGATAGCGGCCCGCGCGGCCAAAGGCCTTTTTTTGACCAGGCCGCTTAAAAGAGCGCCCAAATTATACTGGAAGAAGCCTTTTGAGACGGAGGCATCGCCGCTCGAGGAATTTCTGCCGTCGTCATTTGAAAAAGGCGGCGGCCCTGGGCTTATAGGAAGAGTGCTGAAGAAATTCTTATGAAATTCATAGCCGAATATAAAAAGCACAGAAAAGAGCAGGACAGGGCTTTCGCGAAACTTAAATCAGCGTCTATGGTCATACATCCCTTCGCTGTTTTTTTTGCGGTGCTGGCTGCGGCGCTTACCCTGTGGGTGATCTTGAAGACTCCTTCGGCTCCAGATGTTAAAAAAGACGCGGCTCTGGCGGAAGTGCTTTTGTTCAATGTCGGGCACGGTTACAGCATGCTGTTCATCACCCCGTCGGGAAAAAGCATACTTGTGGACGCTGGCCCCCCCGTTCCCTCAACGCCGGAAAAAGCCGCTGATTTCTGCCTTATGGAGGGCAAAGATGTGTGGAAAACCGCTATTAAAAAATATCTCGAGCGTCGTAACATAAAATCTCTTGACTATCTCATACTGACATCGCCGGCTGAGAATTTCTGCGGCGGGGCGGTGTCGATGTTCGAGGAGGGTTTTCCCGTTAAAAAAGTCCTGGCATCGGGCGTTTATTTTCCCGGGCCGCGCTTCATAACATACAGGAATATAACGGAGAAGGCGCAGAAATCGGGGTTGCTGAAAAATGTCGCGGCGGGGGATGTTATTTACACTGAGAAGGATATGACCGTGCAGGTTTTGAGCCCTCTTATAGATTATTCGGGTTTTGAGAATTTTGATAACAACGCTTCAATGATATTGAGATTTGTCTACGGCAACACCGCCGTGATATACGCGGGCAACGCCGGTTTGTCGGCGCTCGACCACACGGCGGCCTATCAGAGTCTCAAATCCGATGTCCTGGTGACGCCGAATTTCTGTTCGGGGCAGACATTCTCGCTGTCCTTTATGGAAACCGCCGCTCCGTCAATATGTCTCGTTTCCTCGGGCCTCGGGAATAAAGAAGAATACCCGAATTCAAAAATGCTGGCTTTCTTTGATATGATGCATATTAAATATTTCAGAACGGATGAATGCGACAGGATAAAGCTGATATCCGACGGGAAGACGATAAAGGCGGCGAAAGAATGAGAATTAAAAAATTATTCAGGAAGATAGCGGCTTTTTTTACCGGCGCCGGCACTCTTTCCGCGGGCAAGATCAGCGCTTATCTCGCCTGTCCGAAGAAATATCAGTATCAGTATCTTTCGGCTAAAAAAAGTTACGCGTCTTCCCATTACCTGTCTTTCGCTAACAGTTTGCAGGACGCGGTTGAAGTCATGCATTCGGGCGCCATAGCGGACCTCGACGACAAAGAGCTTTTTGAGATACTCAAGAACTGCTGGAAGAGTCAGGGCTACGCGTCTTCCCAGCAGGAAGACACTTTCTGGCTGGCGGGTTTGAGAATGCTCATTGATTATGTGAACAAAAACCGCTTTTTCAGGAACAGGATAATCGCGGTGAAGGAAAATGTCTCCGGAAAATTCGCGGGTTATCTTTTTAACGTCCGCTACGGACAGGTGTCCAGAAATCCGGAAGGGAAGATCGAGATCGTGCAGTTCAAGACGGGCAAGAGGTTCCAGAACGAGGCTTCACTGAGATCTGATATCCAGAGTGTCATCAATTACTCCGTGGCGCGCCAGCGCTGGGGAGGGAAATTGGGCTCATATTCCGTCTATAACCTTTACCACGGAGTGAAGATCGCCGTGGAGCCTACGGAGAAAGATATAGCCGACTGCGAGAAGACCGTCGGCGAGACGGTTAAAAAAATAAAGCTGGGCTATTTCACTCCCCAGCAGGGCCCGCTGTGTTCGTGGTGCGAATACGCGCCGGTTTGCCCGGCGAGAAAACTTCTCCCTGACCCGCGCATATATAAGAGGGTGCTGGAAAGCAAGCGGCTGGCCATGTCATATTCCAAATTCTCGCTGTATAAGAACTGCCCGAGGAATTACAAAAGGATATATGTGGACAAAATAGCGACGAAGCCCCGTCATTTCTTCTCAATAGGGCTCTCGGTGCATAAGGCGATGGAGGATCTTTATTCTTATGACGGCCTCGGCGAACCTTCCCTCAAATTCCTGCTGGAAAGCTACCGGAACAACTGGGAGGGCGGCGGTTATGAATCCGACGAGCAGGAGCAGGCTTTTTTTGAAAACGGCCTGGAATGGATGAAGAACTATTATGAGGAGCACGTGAAAGGGCAGTGGAAAAAAGCCTGGAAAACCGAGCCTTATTTTGAAGCGCCTGTCCAGGGCCCCCGTATAGGCGCGGGACATCTCCTTGTTGGTTTTATTGACAGGATAGAGTCCAATGCCGACGGCACATACAGTATTTACGATTATAAAACCGATCCTCTTCTCAGGACTCAGGAAGAGGTGGATAATGACCTGCAGCTTACCATGTACAGCTGGGTGTGCGAGAAGTATTTCGGCATAAAAATAAAGGAAGCGGCTCTGGTTTTCTTCCGTTTTAACAAGATAATCCGCACGAGCCGCACGGATGAGGATTACAAGAATATGCTTGAACTGATAGACCGTCTGGGAGAGGGCATTCTGAGGAATACCGGAGAGGCCGCGTCACTGCCTTCGGATGAGGCGGATAAGCTGTTCCCTCCGGCGATCAATAGATACTGCGGCGGCTGCGATTTTCTTGACGAGTGCCCGCTCAAAAATGAGATACTGCAAAAAAATAAGTCCGAGGTCATGAACATCAGCGAGGATCTTCGCGTTAATGACAGCGAGCTGGGCCCGGACGAGCCGGGTTCCGAACTGAAAAATAAAAAAAGATAGTTAGCGTAAAGGTCAATGGGGACGGTTCCCATTGAGATAGTCCGCGATTAGGGAGGGATTTATGAAACAATATGTCCGCCGGAGGCTTCTGATAAAAAAAGAACTCCAGTTTAAACTCGCCGCCCTGCAGGGTTTTTCCATGCTCCTTGTGGCCGGCACCTGTCTTATAACATATCAGGCGCTCGTGAATTATATTGATATGTATGTTCCCCGGGGTCCGGAGCTGGACGCTCTTCTGAAGAATCTTTCTCAGACGCTCATCGGCCAGCTTGTGCTTCTGTTGATCATAGGCGTGGCGGTGAGCATACTCGTTTCCAACAGGATACTCGGGCCCGTTTACAGGCTTGAAAAGGACATAGGAGAGATACTCACCGGCGGCGAAGACAGTTATTCCATGAGAGTGAAAATAAGAAAGGGCGACGAGCTGGGGTCACTGGTTGACGCGGTGAACTTGCTTTTGGACCGCCTTGAGCAGTGCCATTCCCAGAATAAACAAATAGTGACAGCCGCCGGAAACAGGATCTCCGCCGCGAGAGACAAATTCAAAGATTCACCCGAAATAAAGCTCACGCTCACGGAAATAGAAAAAGCTTTAAAGACATAGTGCCGGGAACATAAAACGCGAAGGCGGCGTGTATGCGCCGTTCTTTAGAAAAAGTAGAAAAAGGGGACGTCCTTAATTTTCTCTTTTTTGGGGTGTTTTGAAAAATGAGCAAAAAGAAATTTCTTTTTCTTCTTCTGGCTGTCGCCGTGGCGGGCCTGCTGTGGCAGAAATTGGAATTTGTCCGTTCGCCCAAAAACCCGCCCGCTATCGTCTCCCCCCGGCCCAAAGCGCCGCCTAAAATAGCCTGTTCCGTCTCGGGCGAAGTCCTGAACCCCGGGATATATTATCTTTCCGAAGGATCCCTTGTCGGGGATCTCATCAGCGCCGCGGGAGGGTTTACGAAGCGCGCTGACGGCGAAAAGATACAGATGGATGATTTTCTTGATGACAGGGAATCTATCGCCGTGCCGAAAAAATCTTTTTTCAAGAGAGTTGGCATAGGCGAGGCGCCGCCCAAGACTTATTTCCTGCCGCCGATGGAAGTCGTCGAGGAGAAATGAAACTTTTCCTGCTGCCGCCGATTTATCCGGTCACGGCCGCCTTCATACTGGGAATATTCGCCGCACGGGAACAATTCGCTGTTTTCGCCGTTCTCTCGGCGATCCTGATCCTTTTAAGCGCGCCCACGGTTAAGGCCGGAGTTATATACGCGATCGTCTTTGTTATGGGATTTCTCAATTTATCAATGCGAGCGATCCCGCGATCTTCATATCCCCCCGGCGCTGTGACCGTTTCGGGCGAGGTGCGGTTGTTCCCTAAAAAGGACAGTTTTGCGCTGAAAACGGAGAAGGGGAATGTCCTCGTGTGGCATGGCGGCGGTGAAAAGCTCGAGGGCGCCAGGAAAAGCCTGCCGCAGGCCGGAGACATCGTCACCGTCGAGGGGCTTTTTTCCGGGCTGGAGGAGAAGAAAAACTCTTTTTCAACCGACTGGAAAAGAATAAACGAGGCTCAGGGCGTGTGTGGAAGGATATTCGCCAAAAAGATAGAGATGAGGGGCCATCCGTCGGGTTTCAAAAAGTTCGTCGTGGGGCTGAGAGCCGCCGCGGATAAGAGTATAGGAAAATATTTTGACAGTGATTCGGCCGCCTATGTGCGGGGTTTTCTGTGGGGCGAAAAGTCGGGCCTTGAAAAAGATATCATAAAAAATTTCAGAAGGGCCGGGCTTATGCATCTTCTCGCCGTCAGCGGCCTGCATATAGGTTTGTTCACGGCTATCGCTGCTGTTTTTCTATCTTTTTTTATGGGCCGCGGCAACGCTCTGCTTGCGAGTGTCCCGCTGGCTTTTATGTATTCCCTGCTTTGCGGGGCCACGCCATCCAGCGTCAGGGCGGCCGTGATGTTTTCCATAATGGCCGTGGGACTGCGCACGGGCAGAAGGGGAGCGCTGGGCAGCAGCCTTTTCGCGGCGGCGCTTTTTATGCTCATCTTGAATCCGCTCTGGCTTTTTACGGCGGCCTTCCGGCTTTCGTATCTTGCGGCGGCGGGCATAATCTTTATTTCGCCGCCCCTTTTCCGTATTTTCAAAAAAATTATGCCATCTTTTATCGCCGCGCCGCTGGCTGTGGGAATAGCGTGCCAGATAATAATAATCCCCGTTTTGAATGAGACTTTCTACGAATTTTCTCTTCTCACGCCGCTGATGAATCTGGTGGTGATACCCATCGCCGCACTGCTCGTCTTCGCTCTTTTTTCTTTTTTTTGCGCCGCCGCTGTCTCATCCTGGGCGGCCGGAGTGTTTGCATCGGCGGCGAGTTTGTTTATCTTTCTGATAGACAAACTGCTTCGGGTGACGGTTCTTGTCCCAAACGCGATGACCGGCTGGGGGCACCTGAATATTTTAACATACGGGGCTTATTACGCTTTGCTTTTCGCGCTTCTTTCAAAGAGAAAGAGGATCATGGCCGCGGCTTTTCTGTTTTTTGCCGCCGCGCTCCTGTGGCAAATGAACGACAGAGGGGTTTTCCGGCTCTATGTGCCGGCATTCGGTTCGGGAGACTGCTGTTTTTTTACCTCATCCGGCAAATGGTACCAGATAGGAGTGGCTTCGGATATAGCCGGGAACATGGCGCCGGAATATGATCAATTCATAAAATATCACGGCATAAAAAAAATCGAGGGATGTTTTATACTCAGCTCGTCCATATATCACATAGGCTCATTCAAACAGCTCATGGAAAAAGATCTGGTCAGGAAATTTTATCTCAGGATAGGCGTCAGGAGGACAAACGAATTTGAGAATCTTCTTTATGAGGGCAGGGGCAGGGGACTGTTCAGGGATCTCAGCGCGCCCCTCGAAGAAAACGGATTCAAATTATATCTTTCCGGCGAGGCTTTGATCATTGAGCGGTCACCCCGTAAAATAATTTACGCTTTCGGCGAGAAAACCGCCCCCGGCCATTGCGATGTTTTCATAGGCGACGTTTATGAATTCTGCAAACACTGGATAATTCCCCAGTTCGAGGACAAAGAAGTCATAATACGCCTCGGCCGGAAAGTGATCAGGGAAGACTGGATGCGTAAGTGAGCCATTTGTTTTTAACTGTCTTTTGGTATAATCAAAGAATGGCAATGATGATATTTTCAAAGAAGGAGAACTGAAAGGAAATTCAGTTGTCCGGAATTCCCGTACAACTGCCTCTGTCGGACAAGCCGATAGTGTTGTGAAAAAAAGAGGTAATAATGATTATTAAGAAAAAAATAGCGTATTCCATAACGGCGTTTATTTATATGAATCTCTTGCCCTATATATCCAGATTGCCTAAGGGCATTGAGTGGGCGCAACAATATCTTCCTGACGAAGGTCATCTTATTGCAGGGTTATGGCTTGTACACAGTTTTTATTCAATTCCCGCAGTTCTATTGATTATATCGATATACACCAGCAAAAAGTATGCGCTTCCTTTTCTTTTAACTTTTCTAACTTTGACATTCGCCACTGTTTATTTTAATCATGGTTATGATCTGTCGTCATGTTCGACAGCTACTATTGGATTAGTTTTTATGCCAATTATAACATCTTTTTTGGGGGGCATAGCTTTTGGATTGGGACACGCGATACAATATTGGATAATTAAAAAGACTACTAATGTTAAAGAGGAAGGGAGCGATAATTGATTTATGAGATATGAAAACCAGAACCGTCCCGATATTCTGTTCACTCCAAATGAAATGCCGCAAAAACTTGAAGAAGAAAAATGAACAAGGAAATTAAAGAAACTTTCAAACGCTCAATGCCGATCATGGCAGTGACACTGGCTATCGGCTTTGTGGCGATGTTCAACATGATTTGCGTGGTTGGAGTCAAATACTCCAGTCTAAGTATAACTAAACGCGCTGCGAATTATCTGAACTGGATGAATAAATTTGCGGTTATCGGGAACTCTCCATGGTTTAAAATAGTATATGTCATCCTTGGAATTGCCGCTGTGGTAGTTATATACAGATTTTTTACATCATTCTCAAGCGACGATGAACCATCACAAAATATAGTAGAGAGAAAGAAAAAAAACATTCTTGGAATTTATCTGCTTTTTATTACCGCTTTGTGGGGTTTGGCTATTTATTTAGTTCCGCCTGCTGTGGGTCATATGTATGAAATAAAGCTATTAGAATTATTTGCATTTTCTTTATGCGCTGGTGGATTCTGGATTTTTTCATCCGCAAAATGGTTAGGTTTACCAGAGGGAAAGCGCATAGATCATAAGTGGGCTTTTCTTTTGGGGGCTGCCGCGGTGTGGGTTGTTGCGGCAGAAATATATGTTTTTGGAAAAATATCAAGACCGCTGGAAATATTTTTAACCAGTGGAGTTGGGTTGTTCCAGTTAGATGATATTATGACCATGGTACGATTGCTGATGTGGGGGATTTTCGTTATTATTCTGCATATATTTATAGTGGTTCCAACTATTTTTGCTCTTGTTCCGGTAAAACTGAAACTTGAAAAAAGATTTTTTAGGATACTGATACCTGCGACGATTTTTCTGCTGGTGTTTTTAACAAGCAATTTTCTCAGGATGTATCTGAAAAAATATGATTACGACAAAAAAGATTTTGCTGAGGCGACAGGAATAGATATTAATTCGCATACACATAAAACGCTTATCTATCTTAGAGAAGATGATAGCGGACGGAAAGAATCATATATGGAAAAAATATCTCTTAAGAGGAAAATATGGGATCCATTTACATATATGACGCATAAAAAAACAGAACGAGAAAATATATATGATTTGAGTTCGGAGAATTTAAAAAAGATTCAGAAATATTCAGACAGTCATCCCCGGACTTTTTACTGGCAAAGTGTAAATAAGGCGCTTAAAGACGGCCTGCTAATGAACTGGGAATATGAACGGGCCACCGACTTCAGTCGTAAAATGGGCGTGGAATATGGAGATATACTGCATCTGATTTTAGGTGCATCAAATATGAGGAATCTTCCTGTTACGAAAAAAAACATCGCCTACCTTGATGAATTGGCTGATGAAAATAGATTTCATCATGGGCCTTCTGGTTACAGCAGTATAGCTATGGCGTATAAACATTTTGGAAATAAAGAAAAAATGGAATATTTTAAAAACAAGGGATTAGAAAACAAGGAAATGAAAAAAGAGCGTCGGGAAAATTTGGAAAAATTGACATTTCCTAAGGGGGGAGTTTTAACAGAGGGGATAATCACGGGAGGGATATATACGAAGGATGGCTTGCCATTGCCTGAAAAAGCTGGGCTTTTCAATGCATCGTATGTTAGTTGTCTGTCTACAGGAGGCAAATATTATCCGACAACGTTTTATGTCGCAAGCTGTGATATAGAAAAAAACGGCAAATTCAAGTTTTCAAATCTTGGAGAGGGAGAATATTGTCTGGCTTTTATGTTTAAAGGTGATCAAACGCAGGAGGGAAAAACAATCAAGGCGACTCCAAATCCCGGATATATCAAATTGAACAAAAAAAATGCCGTCAGGAATTGTGGGCGGATTAAGATTGGTCAGGTTGGTGAAAGAAAAGGAAGAAAAAATGATTTTTAGTCGTTCGCAAAAATTAGGAAAGAAGAATCGCCAGCATTCTTTTACATTAAGAGGAGTGTAATATGAGATTAAGATATTATTCGGGAGTAGTTGCTGTATTGTTGGTTTCAGTCGTTATATCGAGTGCTACGAATAATGCGGAAAGCGAAAAGGCGCTTGTTGAGCGTGCGCGCGCGTTCTGGTCGGACAGAAAATACGAAAATGCGGAGGATATATACAAAAATCTTCTTGAAAAATATCCCACTTCTGTATGGTCGGATGAATATAAATTGGAAATGATAAATTGTTATCGTATCACGAACAAATACGATGAGGCAATCCGCAAATGTAACGAATTTATCAAGAACAGGCCGGAAAGTTACCTTATTTCGACGATAAGATATAGCCTCATGTCCATATATGTTTATCACAAAAACGACTTGGAAAAAGGAGAAGGTCAGGCGAACATAATAATTAAAGAATTTCCCGGAACGGTTTACGAACAATATGCATTAGGTTTTCTTGCTAATATTTACAGGAGGCAGAAGAAAACGGACAAATTTGTGGAAATAGCCTTGGACTCGCTAAAAAAATATCCCGATAGTTGTGGAGCCGTGTGGCTTCATTATAGTATGGGGAAAATTTATTTGGACAGAAAAAATTACAGTAAAGCCCTTGTGGAATTTCGCCAATCGTTTGAAAATAGAACGAAAGATATGACTTACGCTTCCGTATCGTGTAATTCAATATTTTACTGTTTAAAGAGACAGAAGGACTATGAGGCGGCGGCCGCGTGGGCGGAGAAATGTATCGACAAATATTCGGACGAATTCTCAACTGAATATCTGCATTACAGTCTCGTTTTACTGTATCCGAGCCGCCTTAAACAACAGAAAAAAGCCGACAAAGCGTATGCTGCTTTTAAGATGAAATATCCTAACTCAAAATATACGGATGACCTCGAAGATAGGCTTGCCGCTATGAGGCAAGAGGCTAGTATGGACAAACTGCTATTGAATATAAAAGATACGGACAGTAGTGAAGAAGAAGTCATAGACCTGAAATGAATGTTGAATTTTAAATATGAGTTTAAAAAGGGAAAACGGAACGTTCGTTCACTTACACAAAAATGAGATACCCTTAATATTCCCTGAATAGGCACTCTTTCTGTTAAAAATAGCAGTAATAATTTCATCATCAAAAAGCTAACATTCGTGTAGAATACTGGTAAATCTCCGCAGTTCTTGCTGTGAATTGAGCTGTCATTTGGTATGATAAACCAGATGTCGAAGATGTTGTGCGCTGCAAACAAATTATTTGTTTGTAAATGAAAAATCAGGAGGTGTTGTTATGAAATTTTACCACGTTTTTATCATTGGTCTTATATTGTTATCAGCAACATTTATCAGTCGTTCAAACGCCGCTGGGGATTCAAAGCTATTATGGGTCGCAGTTACTGTATTTGATGGAAGAAACAATAAGTCTTTTCCTGAGTATTATGGGCAGATTAATCAAAAAAGTGTTGACACTCTGACAACTAAAACACAGGAATTTCAAATGTTTAAATTAGAGAATATTTTTTGGGTTAACGATGAGGGGGAGACCGAAAAATTAAGCGATTCTAAAAAGCACGGAAGGCTCCGTGGCTACACAGACACTGCATATTTTCGTTCAGATCAAATTTACAGGATTGTTTTTCTGGATGAGGATTATGTAACAAAACTTTTAAACAATGTTAAATAGATATTTGATATAGTTAGCAAAACAAATAGAAATTATCGCCTTGAAAATGAGTAATAACAATTTAGGTCTTTTTGTTGTCTAAATGTATATGGAGAGATAAATGAAGAAGAGAGGAGTCATTAAATGAATAGGGAGCAACCCAAAAGAAAAATAAATGTAATATTAAAAATTGGCTTGCTCCTTCTTGGTTTCGGCACGGGACCTATTTTATTGCTTGTTCTTCTTGAAGCAATGGGTATTAATACAAACGCAGGGAACGCAGTTGGCCCAGGACTGTTACATGTTATAACATTGTGGCCAGCCGTGGTGTTTTTAGTGCTAGGTATAGTTATAAGCCTGATCAAAAAATTAAAGAAATGGTTCCATCGGAAGAAAAAAAAATGATTTTTAGTCGTTTAAAGAAATTAGCAAAAGAATACGGGAGCAGTAAAATGAAAAAGATTATGATGCTTTTTGTTATTGTATTGTCCTTGCAGAATAATATCTATGCAGGCAATAAGAAACTTTTGCAGACAACTCTTAAACCGGGAATTTTAGTAGGGGAAAGTTTCATTTCAAAAAGTATTTTTCTTGAAAGTAAGCGATTGGGAAGGGTTCATAATATAGTGAGAGGTGACCTCGATGCAGCGCCAGGCGCTGAAATAGGTATTACATGGGATACTTGCGATCAAAATGGCGGCGCAATATTTTGCAATGATGATGGCGAAATAATATCAACGGTTATATTCAGCAGTAGAGCAATGAATTCTACAATAATTGATGTTGAAAAAGATGGGATTTGCGAATTTTTAAGCGGCGGTTCCTGGTCCCGTAAAGTTCTTTTATTGAATCATAATGGTACGCCGGAGTGGATTTTCAGCAGCAAAAGAGGAGTAAACGGATTAGGATATGCGGACATTGACGGCGACGGAAAACTTGAATTCGCTTTGAGTTTTAATGGGGGCGGAGGGGTGCGACTATTAGAGAGCAATGGCGAATTGATTTGGAAAAGTGATGACTCTAATGCGTGGCATATCGAAATGGCGGATACCAATCAGGATGGTAATCTTGAAATAATCAGCAGTAATTCTCGCGGGAGCATAAAAATACGGGATAAAGAGGGGAATATTTTAAGTGATGTAAGACCGGAAATATATTTCAATAAGTTTACAATCTCTCCTTGGCCATCATCTAAAGACCGGGAATATATTATCACGAGCAGAAAAGATGAAAAGGTGTATGTCATGGATTTTGGGGGCAAAACCATTGCGAAATATAATGCGCCTAAAACAATAAAAACTCTCAATATTTGTGCGGCTCCCATTCGTTTAACAAAGGATAAACCGCAATATTTTGCGGTGCTGATTAAGTTACTGGCGAGTTGGCGCAGGTCGATACTGTATCTTTATGATGATAAGGGTAATATCGCATATCAGGAAATTATTCCAGATATATGTGAATCGATATGTGTTATAGATGCGGATAAATCAGGGAGTCAGAAAATTTTAATTGGCGGCACAGGAAAAGTTTGGCAATATGAATATCGTGGGAATAGTGAATGAGTTTTATAGAAGCATTCAAGAACTTTTTTAAAAGGGAAAAATCAATAATGAAGTCATTTGTATTTGTTGTTCTTAATTTATTGTCGGTATTAGTATTGTTATCGGCGCTGGTAATTTATACATCTTTATTTAAAATAATGCCTTGGTATGAACCTTGCGGCATGCAATTTTTAGCGATATTTATGGTATTTGATCCAGCTTTTTTAATTATAGGAATCTCTTTGCTTGTTCTGGACAGATTTTTTCATATTTCAAGACTTAATAAATGGCTTCCATTTATTGCAATAATAGGTATTTCCTTGCCAGTATTCCTCGACGGTAGCATTAGTATAACAACAATCTTATTTGGCACTTCAATAGGCATTGTGTTGTGTGTATTAACCATAGCCACAACAATTAGAAGTTTGGTTTTTGGGAGCAGTGGAAAAAGTGGTGCGGAGGAAAGTCGTAATGAGAAAAAATAATATTTTTAAGTTTGTGTCCATTTGCGTTGTTTTTATAGGAGCAATTTTCCTGACTATTAAGAATTCAACTTATATTTTTAATAAGGGGATTCATTATATTGCGGGAAATAGAGGTAATATTTCAGAGAAAAAAGCGAATAAATTGGAAGAGCAACTTTTATCGAACCCAGGGGATCTAAATGTACGGGAAAAGTTGCTAAAATATTATTTTAGGCACTCTAAATCAGAAAGTAGCCGCAAGAAAAAACAAGAACATGTGCGTTGGCTTATTAATAATCACCCGGAGTCTGAAATAGCGGGTCACCCATATGCCGAGCTCAATCCTATTTTAGATAAATCCGCTTATAGCGATGCTAAGCAATTATGGCTCAAGCAGGTGGAGAGTAATAAAAGTAACGTGAAAATACTTATGAATGCAGTAAATTTTTTCACGCTTTTTGATAAAGATTTGTGTATAAAAATTTTGAAAGATGTCCAGCGCATTACCCCAAATGACGATGAAGCATACAGAAAACTTGGCCATATATATTCTTTAGAAATTCGGAGCAGTCATGGCAAATCAAGGAAAAAGATAGCCAAGCAAGCATTAGATGAATATGAAAAGGCTATGAAACTAACGGATAACAATTTTAAAAGATCTTTTGTGTTAACGGAAGTTGCTAAAGTTGCATTTGAATCCGGCGAATATGACAAAGCGGAGTTATTTGCTTTGGAATTATTAAGTAATAAGCATAATTGGGATTTGGGAGAGGCTGTTCATCATGGAAATTTGATTTTAGGAAGAATTGAGTTAAAAAGGGGGGAAGTTGAAAAAGCGAAAGAATACTTGATAAATGCAGGGAAGACAAAAGGTTCAGCTTCACTCAATTCATTTGGGCCTAATATGGCTCTTGCAAAAGAATTATTAGACAAGGGTGAACAAGAAGTAGTATTAGAATATTTTAAACTCTGTAGTAAATTTTGGTATGACCGTCGGGGTAAACTGAAAGAATGGAGCAAAGAAATTAAATCAGGTAAACTTCCTGATTTCGGCGCTAATCTATATTACTAAGGCAAAACGGTTACGGTTTTATTTTTTATGGGAATAATTAAAATGAGAGGCAAACTAATGAAAATTTTAAAATACTCTAATGTTTTGATTTTATTTTTGGTTATTTTTCTTCAAAGTTGCGCCGAGAAAATTTATGAATCACAAAGTGAGTATGTACAGGGGGTTCGTGTCCCTGAAGGTGAAGGCCCCCGTAGATTCTCCCGCGAAGAGTACAATAAAGGGGTACAAGGATTAGCTGTTGAATTTCCTATTTATCCGGGGGCAAAGAATATAAATGAGCGTTACAATGAATTTAAGAAGGTTTATAATAAAAGTGTTGAATATGACATTTTATGCAAAAAAGATATATCAAAAAAGATTTTGCAGTTCTACAAAAAAGAATTTAAAAAAGCAGGGTTTGAAAGGGATAAAAAGAAGGGTCGATATAATCGCTGGTATGGGGGCACATCGGACAGATCCGGTAAGAGGATATCTACTCTTCTGAAATGGCAGCAGAAAAAGGGGAATTTTAATGTTAGGTTAAGTATGAGTAAATATTTTAACAAACAAAGTAACGAAGTTGAAAAAATAGAGTTATTATTAATCATGTCCAACGGCTACATCACCCGCGAAGAGAAGGAGAAGGGTTTCAAGGGGACGAAGAAGGTATCAGAAAGTCCTGTTTATACTAAGGCACAGATGAGAGTATTTGGTCCAGCCTTAGAAAGTTATTTAGCTAAGGATTACGGACAGGCTCTAATATTATTGCGAAGATTATATAAGAGCGATCCCGACCACCAAAGGACAAAAGATCTTTATTACAAATGTCTTGTAAAATTAGCAATAGCACATGAAGAAAAACAAGATTATGTAATTGCGCTTGATTATATAAAGGAAGCAGAAAAAATAGAGAATACCCAACAATTAAAGGAGATTAAAACCAGAATTCTTGAGAAAGAAAAGGGCAAGGGGAGGTAAATCAATGAAGAAAAATATTTTGAAGGTGATAGCGTATGTTTTTGTTGTGAGTAGCGTTATATATTCCGTGATTGCCAGAATAGGAATGTCGGGATTGCTAAGTTGGTTTGTTGACGTGCCGTCGCTGTGCTGGATTATTATAGCTATTCTTTTTACGGGATTAAACTTCAGGTTGAAGGATATATTTACGGTTTTGCTGTATCCGTGGCATAAAGATAAAGTGTCGGCAAGACCGCAGTATTATAAAACTGTTCTGAGGGAGGCGAACAAAAATATATTCCGTTTTGCTTTGCTGGCGTTTGTGCTTGGAGTTTATTTTATTTTCACGCACTATGAAAACTTAGATATTGGCAGAGTATCCGCCGGACTGCTAGTCAGCTCACTGCCGCTATTGTATTCATTTGTGAGTATGATATTTGTTATCAAGCCGGTTGAGACGGCAATCAGCCGAATAGGCGAGGAAGAAGTACAAAAAATTGATGACGCCGGAGAACCGGCTCACCCTATCGGGAAAAATATAACAAAGGCGTTATTTGTATTATGGAATATATTTGCTGTAGTGGCGCTATTTTTCTTGATAACGGCAATTGTTATTGAATTTAATGACGGGAGCAAAGAAACAAAACATAAAGTCACGGGCAAGGTCAAAAAATTATACGCCGCAAACTGGGATGGGGGTGAACAGCGTTACGCTCTTGTTGAAACCGAAGACGGCAAAGGCGAGGCAATAGTTACTACTTTCGGCTCATACAGCGGGCTCAACGAGGGGGATGAAGTTTCGCTGATAATAAACCATAGCGGTTCGTCCGGCACTAAGCGCGTGTTTGCAAGAATAGACATAGAAGAAGCTTTTCGTCTCAAAAGTTTGGAAAAAGGAAAAAGGAACAGATCCCTTTTTCAATAAGTAAAGGCCCGAGGTTAAGTTGCGGATGTTGAGTGAGGGTGACAATTATGGAAACAATTAGTTGACAATTAATTGGGAGAAGGGTAGTTATTGCGGCGGTTGACAGGGAAAATAAATATGGTATAGTGTATTAGGTTATGTTTGCGATTAGCTATGGTTTTAATAACTATATGCGAACATAAACCAATATATTGCGGGTGAAATTATGAAAACACTTAAAGAATTTATATTTGCCAGGCGCTCAAAAGGCGGATATTCGTTTTCGCTGGATGAGGTTAAGCGATCGCTTGGACTTTCGTACAATGCGGCGAAGCAAACGCTTTATCAGCATCAAAAGAAAAAACAGATAGCTCTGATACGCAACGGGTTTTATGTGATTATTCCTCCCGAATATTCTCATAGCGGCATGCTGCCGATATATTTGTTTATTGACGATCTGATGAAATGGCTTGATAAACCGTATTATCTTTCATTGTTCACCGCGGCGGCGCTCCATGGGGCAGCTCATCAGCAACCTATGGAATCGTTTGTTATTACAGTTAAACCAGCCCTGCGCAATGTAAAGAACGAAAAACTTATTATAAATTTTTCAGTTAAAAATAGTTGGGACAAAAACGATATCATCCAAAAGAAAACAGACGCGGGATATGTCAACGTGTCGTCCGTGGAGCTCACCGCGCTGGATCTGATGTATTATATGAAGCATTCGGGGATTTCCCGCTGCGCAACTGTGATAAGTGAACTCGCGGAAAGTATGAGCGCTGAAAAATTAAAACAAACGGCATTGCGCTATGCGCCTGTGGCAGCCATCCAGCGTCTTGGATATTTACTGGATACGCAAACCGGCAGAAAAGATTTAGCGGAACAGCTGCAAAAAATATTAGATAAAAAAAAGTATTTTTATGCGCCGTTATCTACGCATCACAGTAAAAAAGGAACATTTATACCCAAATGGAAAATCATAAAAAATACCGGGGTGGAATCTGATATATGATTCCCCGCAGATACATCCAGGAATGGAAATCATCGTCGGGCTGGGTTCTTGATTCGCAGATTGAACAGGACCTGGTGATTTCTCGCGCCATCGCCGCTATTTTCAGTAATGATTTTCTCAGAGCAAAACTTGCATTTCGGGGCGGCACAGCATTGTACAAACTTTATGTAACCCCCGCGCCGCGCTATTCAGAAGATATTGATATGGTGCAAATCCAGGCCGGGCCGATAAAGGAAATTATTGATCCGCTTAGAGAGGTATTGAGCTTTCTGGGTAAGCCCGCCGTCAGGCAGAAGGCCGATAATAATACTATGTTGTTTCATTTTGACTCGGAAATACCGCCGGTCGCGCGATTGAAACTTAAAGTAGAGATAAATTGCCGCGAGCATTTTTCAGTAATCGGTTATAAAGAAGTCACTTTTAGTGTGAGCTCCGGTTGGTTCAACGGCAATTGTATTGTCAACACTTATCATTTTGATGAACTTATAGGCACAAAACTCAGGGCGTTATACCAGAGAAAAAAAGGCAGAGATCTGTATGATATTTACAAAGCGTTATGCTCCGAACAGAGTGATTCCAGGAGCATTTTGAAATGTTACCGGAAATATATGATGGCCTCGGTGGGCAAGATGCCGTCTAAAAAAGAGTTCTTAAAAAATATTGAAGCCAAAATAAATGATCCTGATTTTTTAACCGATGTTGAAGCTCTGCTGAAGCCGGGAGAAATTTATAATTCCGATAGAGCATTTGAGCTGATCAAAAAGGAGCTTATTGTTGGAATGTAAAAACCCGCGTAATGATGGGGAAAGGTAAAAATGATTTTTAGCAGTTCACAAAAATTGGAGAAGAGTGGGCAGGAAAATAACCAGCGCCCTGTCTATCGGCAGATAGGCGTCCCCATTCTTTTACATATAGAATTATGACCTTGCCGATACTGATAGCTTTCATTTTTTTGATGTTTATCGTTGCTTTGTTCGCATCCGCCGGCGGCGACAAAAGAAGAGGGAATGATATAAAAAAACTTGCGGAAAAAAACGGATTCAGGTTTCACGCTGAAAGTTCAGAGGCTCTGATAAACCAACTTTCTAAATTTAGGGTTTTTGAAACAAATTTTGAAGTGGAAGTGGAAAATATAATCTTCAAAGAATGTGATCAAATGAATCTAACGGTGTTTGATTACTGCTGTGAAGAGCGGGGGAGAGTATCCTCAAATCAAAGTGTTGTGATGGTCTCCTCGGATGAATTGAAACTTCCCCGTTTTTTGCTGAGGCGCGAGGACTACGGTGATAAATTAGAAGCCGTGTTAGGTAAGAATGATATAGATTTTGATAAGAACCGGGCGTTTTCAAAAAAATATTTTTTATCGGGGGACGAGGAAGAAGTGAGAAAAGTTTTTAATCGTCAGCTTATTGATTATCTGGAGAAAACGGATAATTTATTTATAGAGGGTTTGGGTAACGAATTTATATTATTTGTCCCGGGGTATTTAAGCCCCGTTAAGTATTTGAATGAGTTTATTGAGGAAGGCGAAAAAATTTATTCGCTGATGCAGTCATAAAAAATGTAAACCAATATGATTGTTGCCGGATTAATGGAATGCCTCCTTGCGCAGCATCGTTCCTGTTTCCGTCGCTTGACCGGGGAGCGGAAGTTTTAATAGTATTCTGACCGTTACATAATGAAAAACACTAAAAAGATTTTTTGTGAAGGGGAAGAGCGGTGATGTTTTTGGCCGCCGCGCTGGGCAGGGCGTATCTTTATTTTGTTGCGTTCACCTCGTCGCTGAAAGAAGACAACGCTCCCGGATTTGAAGAGCTGAGAGACAGCGGCAAACCCTTCATATACGCTTTCTGGCACGGCAGGCAGCTTTTTCTCATATACACGCACCGGTTCAGGGGAATAAACATTATTATCAGCGAATCCCGCGACGGCTCTTATGTGTCGGCTCTGGCCGAAAAGCTGGGTTACGGGCCTGTGAGGGGGTCAACCAGCAGTGGCGGTATGAGGGCTCTGGCCGCAATGATAAAAAAACTCAGGAGCGGCTCCAAATGCGCTTTTACCCCCGACGGGCCGAGGGGGCCTTTGAGAAAAGTGCATCCCGGGGTTGTTTACGCCGCGCGTAAAAGCGGCTGTTCCGTCGTGCCTGTCGCTTTCGGAGCGAAAAGGGCGATGGTTCTCGGGCGGTGGGACGAATTTATTGTACCGGCGCCGTTTAATAAAATAGTCTTTTCCCACGGTAAGCCGCTTTGTTTTGACGAGAGCGGCGATATTTCCGCCCAGGAGAAAGAACTGGAAAAAGCCCTGAACGCGGTTACGGAATATGTTGACGGGCTTGCCGGATTTAAAATCGGAAAAAGAGCGCGTACGGTGACGGGAGCGTGAAACGCACGCCACGGCGCACTTGCAGCACGCCACGGCGCACTTGCAGCTGCGGCCGCATTTAGCGAGGGCGTGTGAATTCGGGGGGAATTTTATGAATGTGATAAAAATAGGCGGTGAGGTCGTCGGGGATCCGCGCGTGTTTGAGGAGTTCCGTTCTCTGCTTCAAAAGCATCTGCCCGCGGCTGTGGTCTTCGGCGCCGGCGTGCAGATAAGCTCAAGGCTGAAAGCGGAGGATATCCCCTTCGGTTTTTACAAGGGTGAGCGCATAACAACCGCCGATATGCTTGCGCTCATAGACGATGAATTCAGGAAGATGGCGAAAAATATAGCTTCTATGCTGTCCGGACTTGAAAGCGTTTTTGTCTCAGGAAGTGAGGTTTTTACTAGCTCGCAGAAATCGGCAAAGCTTGGTTTTGTAGGAGAGATCGTGTCCGTGGATATTTCAAAGATAAAATCCGCTCAGGCGCCGGTGATACTGGTGTCTCCCATAGCGTCTTCGGAAACTGAGAGCGCCGCCGGGCACCGGGACCTTTATAATGTCAATGCTGATGTTTCAGCGTCCCGCCTTGCCGCGGCTCTCGCAGCGCCAGAGCTCATATACTGCACGAAAGTGAACGGTGTGAACGATTCGTCGGGTAATCTTATAGAGAAGATAGATGCCGACGGCGCCGCCGAACTCATGGCAGAGGGGGTTATAGACGGCGGTATGATACCCAAAGTCCGCTCGGCTCTGGAGAGCCTCAAATCCGGCGTCGGCAGTGTGCGCATTGGCCGCACGCTTATAATGTGATCCCGCCGTTGTTTGACAGCGGCGCTTCAAAATTGGTAGTTTATGATCAGTTAGCATGAGAAAAAAGATATTCATCATCCACGGTAAAGGTGTCTGCAACGGGATAGGCCGGGAAACCGGCGGCGACCTTGACACGATAAGCTCAAACGTTTTCTACAGCGTCTGGGCTCAGAACGCTCTGAAGGAAGAGCTCTTGCGCGATAGCGAACAGGGTAAGGACTATGATTTTGATTTCATAAATTATTCGGAAGGGGTCAATCACCTCGTCGTGCACCGGGGCTGCGATGTCTATATCCCGGATTTCCCGGTTGACGCCCTGGCGCCGCGCCTCAAACTTGTGCGGGTGAGGGACACCGACGCCGTCGTGCTCATAAACAGATACACGAAAAATCTTAACGATTTCAGAATGTGGATCGTGACAAACGCTACTGTCGTTTCCGAAGAATACAAAAAGGTTTTTAATACCACCTTCAATCAGGTGGCAAAAATAACGGCTTATCAGGATGTGCCGGTTCTGCGCATGGCAAACGACATACTGGATATGACAAGGGCGGCCACGGAGCTTTCAATAGACGGCTCTTCCGGCGAAAAGCAGGACGCGCTTCTCGGTGACCTGATGACCTGTTTTACGGGCGACAGATTTTACGCGGCCAAAAAAGCGGTTCTTGATGCGATGAACAACGAGATCAAGTACGATATGTCGGAGATCGTTGAGAAAAAGGAAGAGATCCTCGCGCTTGATAAAGCCAATTCGCTGGATCTCTCTTCAAGGGGCCGCATAGGTTACACCGACGAACTTATTATCCTCGCCGCTGAAAGCGTCTGTTATCTGGCGAGGGGCTATGAGCAGCTGCGCGAACTGCCTTTTGATGAGTCTCACGCGAAAGACTTTGCCGTCGCCGCCGAACAAGTGCGTGAACAGTTAAAACACATATTGGTTTTCATGGATTCGCGGATAAAGAGCGCGGGAGAACAGGACGCGCTCTTAAAAAATAAATTTGCCGTTTTCGCCGGCAAAGTACAGGACGCCTTAAAGATACTTGAAGAGCTCCCTTCTTATAAAACCCCCTGCGCCGCGGAGAGCGGATTCCCCGTCACGGTCATGCTCATGGAAGATTCCACGGGCAAGGCGGTGTCGGGCATTGACATAATGTTTGAGCGCCTCAGGGGCGAGGGAAAGATCTGTTCCGTTTCCGGCGACGAGCTCGGCTCAAAGTCCGCCATCATCAAAACCGCCGAAGACGGTTCGGCGCGCGTGATCTACCGAGCGGCGTCGAAGGATGAGGTTTTCCAGCTCAATGTCACATATGACGGGCTGCATGTTATGCTCGTGCCCGAGGAGGTGGATGAGAAGCCCTGTGTTTCGTCCTCGCCGGATTATATAATAGATGAGGATACAGAACCCGATGATGAGATCGAAATAGACAGTGTCAGAAGCTCTCCTTTCGCCCACAATCTTTCTCTCACTCTCATTGAGAGGATGTTCCGCTTTCTCAAAGAAAACGATGTAAATGTCGTTTCCATAGATGACCACCATCCCTATAATCCCGAAGTCCTCTCTCTGCTTGAAAAACTCGCCGCCGAGGGCGTGATAGGTTCCGTCCATATACACGCCGCTCCCCGCGGTGTTGATGAAGCCGACGAGGAAAAGAAATGCGGAGCGGATCTCATCTACGAGAAAATGGTCAAAGACCAGCGCTGGGATAATCCCGGCCTCAAGCATTTGAGAGACATCGCTCATGTCCAGGACCTCTATCTTCCGCGCCAGTTCTGGCCGGAATCCATGGGGCCGAAAGACAGGGGTCTGGGAATAGAAATATCCAAGCTCATAGGTTCTTCTTTCAACAAAATAGAGATGACCATGGAGCTGTCAAAGCTGGACAGCAGGGAATCTCTGGAAAACATAATGAGCTCAACGGGCTGGGACAAGTTCGTAAAAGAATATGAAGATGGCCTCAGGAAGGTGCTCCCGCGCACGGAAACGAATATGGGGCACATGCTCTTTATCAGAAAACCCGATGGCGCGGATTATGAGAAAAGCCTGGGCTTTAAGGATAAGCTGAGGATTTTCTTCTCGGCCCCCAAAGACCCCGGGGAGCGGGACGCTTTTATAAAAGAACTCTACGCCAAAAATCCGAAAAACCGGCTGGTGATCATGGCGGCGCTCTCGCCTTTTACAAACGCGAAGCTCGGAGAGACGAAGATAAATGTGGCATCGGCAATCAATTATCTGCTCCATGAAAAAAAATATTACGCCGATTATTTCTTCTACTGCTACGGTTCCCAGATAATGACCACGAGGAAGCCCAATAACGAGGATGAGACGATAAATCTGAGCACGCTGATGCAGCACATAGGCACAAAGGCCGACGGCGGGCACAAAGGCGCGGCGACCTGCCAGCCTCTTTCAAATCCGAAGTTCCCGAAGAAGCGGCTCCTGAAAGTGGGCGACAGGAATATCCTGGAATTTTTTTATTACATCGCCGGCAAGGTCTGCGAATACGCGCCTTCGCTGGAACTCCTTTCGGTCAAGCCCGTCACCGTTAAAAAGTACGACGACAGTTATGAAAGGGTGCTGGAGAAGGTGCGGTACAATGTCATTGAATACACCCTGACGGATAGCGCCAGCGGAAAAACGATGAAGGCGATCCTCACCAAGGCCCCGAATGTGGCCAAGGACGGCTCGGAAAACAAGCCGGGCATAACGCAGGTCCTTGAATGGTCGGGCCGCAATTACAAACCGGAATACATATTCTTTCTGCAGGGCGGCATGTACAGCATGGAGCTCTACAATTGGGCCGATCCGCTGAAAAAACTTGATCTCCCGGCACTGTCGCAGCTTGTGGGCTGGGATGAGGACGGCGGGCTTGAAGGCATAGCCATTGCCACGCCGAAGAGGAACCGGCGCATACCTAAAGACCTGAGATGGCTGAGGGGTAGCGATTTTCTGGAACTGGGGCACAGAATAGCCGAATACATAAACGCGGGGGATTCCCATTGGAAGGTTACTTCCGTCAGGGCAGTGAAACCCGATATCCGCGCCGGGCAAAATCTTCCTCCCATAGCGGCCCATGCATACAGGATGAATTTTTTGCGCTCGAAAGACGGCAATCCCGCGCATCCGAAAACTTTTAACGCCGTGGCCATAATGGCGCCTTTTATAGACAGAAAAAGCGGCGCTTTTGAACTTCCGATGTCGCTCGTCTGCGAAGAAGTCAGGGCGCTCAATGCGGATTATCTGATTTATATGGACTGGAAGAAAATACAGGTGATCAACATTTCAAACAGAGATGATCTTATCAGCTGCGCGGATATTGCCGGCACCATGACGGGCGAAAAAGGCGAGCTCAAACACATGGCTTCCTTTGACCGGGCCGCCATCAAAGGCCTGCCTCCGGAATTTGATAAACTTTATGACAGCAAAGCCATCAAGTTCCTCAAATTCTTCGCGGACAAACTCTCCGGGAAATTCGGTTATTACAGCGATTGGCCCGTTTCGGCGGACAAGGAGCTTTCCGCGGCCAGCCCCTATCCTCTGTCGGTGAAAGACTTCAAGTCAAATTACCGCCGCGCTCACAACGCCTGAAGTTCTCCTTGCTATTTGACTAAAAATTATGTAGAATCACTTATGGATTTTGTAAAAGAGTTTTTTCAGTTTGCTTGGGAAGGGAAAAAGTACTGGCTGATTCCCATGGGAATGATACTTCTGTTTTTGAGTATTTTTATCATATTTTTTGAAAGCGCCGCCGTTGCCCCCTTCATATACACGCTTTTTTGATGTCTGAAAAAATAAAACTTCTGTGGAAGCGGTGGGCGGCGCTCGGAAAGAGAATTGCCACATTTCAGATAAAAGTTCTCTGTACTCTGGCTTATATTATTTTCATAACGCCTTTTGGTATTCTTTTTAGGTTTTTTATTCGTTTCCCAAAAGCCGGCTGGCAAAAAGTAAAACCGGAAAAAATTACGCTTGAGAAAGCAAGAAGACAGTTCTGATGAATATCCTTGGTGTCTCTTGTTGGTATCATGATTCCGCAGCCGCCTTAATAAAAGACGGAAGAATTGTCGCCTGTAGTGAAGAAGAACGTTTTTCAAGAGTAAAACATGACCACGGTTTTCCAGACAAAGCAATAAATTTCTGTCTTGAGCAAGCAGGTATCAGTTCGGGGGAACTCGACTTTGTGGTTTTTTATGACAAGCCTCTCCCTAAGTTTGAACGTATTCTGTCGTCTATCATTCAGAACGTGCCTAAATCGTTGGGATTATTCAATGAAGCCGTTCCGCTCTGGCTGAATAAAAAACTGAAGTTTCGAAAAAGAATTAAAAAAACGCTGGGTATTAAAGACGACAAAGTGCTGTTCTGTTCCCATCACACGGCTCACGCCGCAAGCGCTTTTTTTCTCTCCCCGTTTAGGGATGCGGCAATTCTGACCGTGGACGGCGTAGGGGAATGGGCGACGGCGGCGTTGGGCGTGGGTAAAGACAATGTTATTGCCATTACGGAAGAAATGAACTTCCCACATTCGCTGGGTCTTCTCTATTCCGCGTTCACCGCCTTTCTCGGATTTAAAGTAAACAACGGGGAATACAAGGTTATGGGTATGGCTCCTTACGGAGAGCCGAAATATGTTGATAAGGTTTTGAAAGTGGTTAATGTCCACACTGACGGTAGCATAGAATTAAACCTTGATTATTTTTCTTTCCACTATTCCATTACAAAAACCTATAACGATAAATTTATGGCGTTGTTCGGTGAACCGCGAGAACCCGATGCCCTTTTTTTTACAAAAAGAACTGAATTCCCTGCATACTACGGTGAAAAACCTCGCGACTTTGAAGATCAAGCGAAAAAAAATCAATACTACGCCGATATAGCAGCGTCTATCCAAGAAGTACTGGAGGATGCTCTCGTAAAAATAGGCAGATATCTGCGTGCAACGACGGGAATGAAAAATTTATGTTACTCCGGCGGCGTGGCATTGAACAGTAAGGCGAACCTACGTTTGATAAAGGAATGCGGATTTGAAGATGTGTACATTCAGCCAGCCGCAAGCGATGCCGGCGGAGCTCTCGGCGCGGCTTTGTGGTGCTGGTGCGAAGTGCTCGGTAACAAAAGAGCCGAGGTGATGGCAAGTTCTTATTTCGGAAAAGCATTTTCTGACGAAGAAATTTTGCGCGCAATTAAAGAAAATGACCTGCGTTATGAAAAACTGTCTGAAGAAAAAATTTACGAAGAGGTGTCCGATGCACTGATAAACGGAAAAGTCATTGGGTGGTACCAGGGAAGAACGGAGTGGGGTCCGCGGGCTCTCGGAAACCGATCCATCTTAGCTGACCCAAGAGACCCCAATATGAAAAACAAAGTTAACACAATTATAAAGTTTCGCGAACCCTACAGGCCGTTTGCTCCTTCGGTGCTGTCGGAAGACGTAAACAATTATATTGAACAGGAGAAAGCAATTTATCCTGACAGATTTATGCTTGTAACTTATCCCGTGAGAAAGGATAAACAGAAGGTGATTCCCGCGGTAACACACATCAACGGATCTTCCAGAATTCAGGCGGTGTACAAAGAAAATAATCCACGCTACTGGAACTTGATTAACAAATTTAAGGAAAAGACTGGCATCGGGGTCGTATTGAATACATCATTTAATCTAAAAGGAGAACCTATTGTCAATTCGCCTGAAAATGCAATAAGTACCTATCTTAACTCGGGAATAGATTTATTGGTTATGGGAAATTTCCTTATCAGGAAGCAGCGAAATGGATAAAACAACACTTGAAAATCAAAGCATTTTATGGAACGTCCGAGAATGCCGTGAAGACTCAAATTTGGATAGCGATTTTGGCATATGTTCTGATTGTCTATAAAGGGAACAAATGACAAAATCTAAAAATCGAAAATCAGCAAGTGCTAACAAGAAAAGAACAGATCATAAATTGGCAAATAGAAAAAATCGCCTAAAATCAATAATTTTGCGGCAGGTAATAATTTTTGGTTCAATATTTATAGTTTCGATCATCTCTCTTGAAATAACATTCCGGATATACCTCTTCCTAGCCCGAAAAGATGTAATAAAAGTCCTTCCCAAAAAAGAAGTTTTTGAAAAAGCATGGTTTGCGCCGCATCCATACCTAATATACGTATTCAAACCGGACAGCACTTTCCGTATGAATAAATTTGCAAGAGGTTTATTCACCATCAATCACTATGGCTTCCGCTCAACGCTTGAGTTTGACGTAAAAAACACTGTTAAGCCTCCCGGCACCCTTAGAATCGCAACACTTGGCGGAAGTACAACTATGGGAGTAAATGACGATAACTTGATCTGGCCATATCTAACCGGGAAATATTTAAAAGAGCGCAACAATAATCTTAATATTGAGGTCCTCAACGAAGGAATAATGGGATATACCTCTCTTGAGAACCTGCTGGATCTTTCTATTGAGAGTAATAGATTATGACAGTGACATCTATATCCTATATCTTGGAGTCAATGATATTTTTGCAGAAGCTCCTGTTGATATATATAGAACAGATTATGCTCATTTTCGCAGGACGCTGTACGAGAATCTTGATGGGGCTTACCTCCCTGGTTGGCTTCTGCAGTCAAAGATTATTTCTGGATTCCTTCAAATGTCAGGCGTTCGGGATAGCCGTGATCTTATTAACAATACTACTACAGGAAAGTTTCAGGTGAATTACGAAGTTCCCCAAAATCAACAGGCGATTGTTGAGCTTGCATTACGCAGAACAATAATGCGTAATGTTAAGAGTATGGTAGGTGTGATACGAGCCCATAAACCCAATGCGATGATAATTCTTTCGTCTTTCGTGGATTTTCGCCGGCTCAGAGTAATGTTCGGAATGAACAGCGATTTTGAAAAGTATGCCCATAAAGCCGGGCTTGTTTTTGTTGATGCAGCGAACAGGATACCGCAAGATGGGTCTACATACGATTACGGTCATTTCACTCCTAAAGGCGACCGTATGATGGCTGAATTATTTGCTGAAGCAATTGCCAATAATATAAGGCAAAAATAATTGTTAATATAATAAAAAAAGAGAACATTCTTTCTGGTCGTCGCCAAAACAACTGACCTCTCTGGCAATAGCCTTTTGCCGGGTAGTTTAAAAAAAGGAAGGCAAGAGGTCATTTAAACAACGAAATTCTTGATATTTTTCTCAAGGGGCTTGATAAATAACCAACGCCTTTTTACACATCTTTAAAATCACGGATATTCATACAATTTATTTATATATAAAGGGCGTTTGCTTTTCTGTTTTTATTCGCGGCAAGCTGCGCTTTTTTGCTTTTTGTGTTCAGTATTATTGTAGCCAAGTAATTTTTTTTGTTGCTCCATTTTATTTCATTTGATAGAATCATCCAATGTGCAATGGAGGAAAGATAAAATGAAGAAAATATTTTTAGCGCTTATTCTGGTAGCCGGCTGCGGCGACGGTTATGTGGCGAGGGTGGGCTCGGATAAGATCACCGCCGAATCATTCAAAAACCGGATGCTGGATGTGCCGACATATTACAGGGGTTTTCTGGAAACCGAAGGCGGCCGCCGCCAGTATCTGGAAGGGATAGTGAACGAGGGTATTCTCGTGGAGCTTGCCAGGGCTAAAGGGCTTCACCGCCGCCCTGAGGTGCGCGACAGGATAAAAGCCCTTGAAGATCAGATCCTGCTGGAGCAGGTTGTTGAGGAGCTCAAAAAAGGCCCCCTCAAAGTTGAGGATCCCGAGATCGACGAATATTACGAGAACAACCGTGATTTTTATATGCATCCGCCGAGAGTCAGAGTCTCTCATATACTCGTACCCTCAAAAGACGTTGCCGTGAATGTGCTCGCGCAGATAAAAGACGGACAAAGTTTTTCCAAGCTCGCCTCCGAGCACTCAATAGACAGGAACACGGCGGAACAGGGCGGGGACATAAATTATTTTGAAAAGGGCGATATGGTGCCCGAATTTGAGGAAGCGGCTTTTGAGATGCAGAACATAGGCGATCTCTCCAAGCCCGTTAAAACGCCCTTCGGCTGGCACATACTCAAGCTGACCGGAAGGAGCACCGCCGGTTCAAAGAATAAAGACGAGGCCAGGGATGAGATCGTGCAGTTTCTCAGCAAGCAGAAACTGGACGAGCTGCTTAAATTTTACAAGAAAAAATTTAATGTCAGGGTGAATTACGACAAACTCCCGAATATTTATCCGCCGTGGCATATGGGGCAGGAAGCGGAGCAAGAGGAGAACGGCAGATGAAAAAGATTATTTTTGCGGCGGCGGCGCTGTTGATGCATGCGGCCGGCTCGGCGCGTGTGCTGGACAGGATAGTGGCCACGGTAAACGGCAAGGCCATATTTTATTCTGAATTTACCGAGCGGCTCAAGCCTTTTCAGGCCCAGTTGAAAAACACAGCGGCCGAGGCGGATACCGAGAAACTTGAGAAGAGGATGAAAAAAGAGATCCTTGACGCCATGATAGAAGAAAAAGTGCTGCTTATCAAGGCTGAGCAGGATAATATTCAGGTCACCGAGAGCGAGGTGGATCAGGGTGTCGCCGAAATACGGGCGAGATTTAAAACCGAGAAAGAGTATACTGAGGAGATCCAGAAGCAGGGCCTGACGGTCCAGCAGATGCGGGATAACATTAAAAATCAGCTTGTGACGATCAAGCTCATAAACAAGGAAGTCCGGTCAAATATTCCCGAGCCCGCCGAAAAAGAGATGAAAAAGTTCTATGAAGCCAACGAAGACAAAATGATAGTCGGCGAGCAGGTGCGGGTGAGACAGATCTTTTTTGAGTTTGAGAGCGCCATCGCAAAAAAAGACCTGATGGCGAAGGCAAAACAGGCTCTCGCCGAGGCGAAGAAAAAACCCGAGGGTTTTTCGGCGCTGGCCGAAAAATATTCTTCTGTCCCGGAAAACGCCGGAGACACCGGTTATTTTGGCAGGGGCGAAAAGATACCCGAATTCGAGAAGCCGTGTTTTGAGCTCAATGTCGGAGGGATATCCGATGTTTTTGAGACGCCCCTGGGGTATCACATAGTCAAATGCACGGGGAGAAACGCTCCCGAAAAGAAAACCTTTGAAGAGGCTAAAGATTATATCAAAAATTATCTTTACAGCGCCGCCATGGAAGAAAAATACACCGCATGGGTGAGGGATCTGCGCGATGATGCGGCGATAAAAATACTGGATAAAAAACTGTTTGAATAAGGCCGTTCGCCCGGTAACAATTCGGGGTAGAAACCTCCGAGCAATCATATGACACCCAGGCATTGTCTCATCACTTCGGGCGATCCCGCCGGAATCGGAGCGGAAGTTATATTGCGCCTGGCCTCAAACGAGGCTTTTTCACTCGCTCCGTCTTTGATCATCGGGCGGAGATCGCTCTATGAAAAACTTTCTTCCGCTATGGGCATAAAGATTGAGATAAATCCCGTGGATGATGCTCTTCGCCTCAAAAACGGCGCGCTGAATATTCTTGAACCCCAAAGCGGGAACAAATACATTTACGGTTCCGCTCCCTGCGAAGCTTCATCGCGCGAGGCCCTGTCTTATCTTGAGCTGGCCTGCGACCTCATCAAGGAAGGTAAAGCCGATAAACTTATCACCGCCCCCGTGTCAAAACAGGGTTTAGCCGTCATAAAAAAAGGTTTCTCCGGGCACACATACTATCTTGCCGATTTTTTCGGCGTTGAGAGACAAAAAGCCGTGATGCTTTTTCTTTCGCGGACGATAAGGGCCGTTCTTGTCAGCCAGCACCTTGCGATCAAAGATGTACCTTCCGCCATAAAGAAAGAGGCGGTAATGTCTACGCTGTCGGCGGCTTTTGACGCCCTGCGTTTTTTGGGGATTAAAGAGCCCCGCGCGGCGGTCTGTTCGCTGAACCCTCATTGCGGCGACGGAGGACTGCTCGGCAGCGAGGAGAAGGACGAGATAATACCGGCGGTGGAAGAATTAAAAAAACGAGGGATGTCCGTTTCGGGTCCGATGGACGCCTTTGATGCCGTCTCCGGATGTCTGAAGAACGAGTATGACATTATCGAGGCCATGTATCATGACCAGGGCATTGCGCCGGTCAAACTTTTTTCGCACGGCCGCGCGGTGAATTTCACATGGGGGCTTCCTTTCATAAGGCTTTCGCCTCTTCACGGCACGGCTTTTGACATAGCGGGGACTTTTAAGGCCCGCGCGGAATCCATGATAGAGTGTTTTAGGATAGTTTCGCGGCTCCAATGACTTCGTCCTTCAACAAGAGGATACTTGTCATCGCTGGCAGCCGCCGCTCCGGAGCCTTCATAAGATTCCTGGATTCCAGCCCCGAGTATAACGTGACGGGCGTTTACATGGAAAAGGGCAGGGATGATGTTTTTTCCGAGGCCCGTTTGCAGACGATACCGGTTATTGAGGATTGGAGAGAATTTTTGAAATCCGGAGAATGCGACGCGGTGCTGGACCTGAGCGGCTCCCCCGCTATGGCGGGAAAGATAAAAAACGAGGCCGACCCTCTCGGATTAGAGGTCATGGGCGAGATGACCGCCAATCTTATATGGAGCCTTTTGCGCGTGGCCTGGGCCAGGGATATTTTCGACCGGCTTTTATCCAAAGTGGACCAGTCGTGGTCTTTTGACGAGATACTCATTATCCTTCTTGAATCAGCGAGGAAACTCACATCAGCCTCATCCGGCATCATTTTTCTGGGGAAAAAAGGAGCCCTCACGGATAAAATTTCGTGGGGCATCGCCGGCGCCGAATGCGACGAGGCGCTCTCGCGCGTTAAGGATTTTTCGCGTCCGGAAAAAGATTTCTATGAAGATCACGGCCGCACGCTTTACATCCCGCTTTTTGACGGGGGCTCTCCCATGGGGGGGCTCGCTCTTTTTGACGCGAAAGCTGATAATGGCGACGACGGGATGACGGAGCTGATACAGAACAAAATATCGTCCATCATCGTGCAGACGAAAGCCCTGCACAAAACAATCAAGCTCTCAAATGTGGACGGTTTGACGGGACTCTATAATCACCGTTTCTTTCATGAGCGCATGGAGAAGGAGCTCTACAGGGCGCAGCAGTATGATATGAACTTCTCTCTCATGATACTGGATATTGACGATTTCAAGAAGTTCAATGACAATCACGGACATCTTGCCGGTGACAGGCATTTGAAGAGCATGGCGAAGATCATGCGCTTTATACTGAGAGAGACGGATTTCATAGCCCGTTACGGGGGCGAGGAGTTCGCGGTCATATTGCCGGAGGCGCACATAGAGGGCGCGCGCATAGCCGCCGAGAGGATACGCAAAGCGGTTGAGAACCAGAATTTCGGAGAAGGACTTCGTTCCACCGTGAGCATAGGCATTGCCGCTTATCCGGATCACGGCGTCAAAAAGAATGATATCATAGACAAGGCCGACAAGGCTCTTTACAGGGCGAAAGGCACGGGCAAGAACAGGGTCTGCGTCCATGGGGAAAAAAACTGAAATCAAACGCCCCTTTCAATATGGGGGATATTTGCTATAATGGTGTTTGGATTTTGAAAATAACAATAGGAGGAATATGATGGCTATAGGTAAAACAGAGAAGCAGGAAGTGATTAAGAAGTTCGGTAAAGACGTTAAGGACACGGGTTCGGCGTCGGTGCAGATAGGCATTTTCAGCACGAGGATAAACGAGATAACGGAGCATCTGAAAATGCACAAGAAAGACAAGCATTCAAGACTGGGTCTGATAAAACTCGTTTCCAAGAGGAAAAAGCTTCTTTCATACCTGAAAAGAACAAACGAAGAACAGTATGGTAATATAACGAAGGACTTGAAGATACGAGTGTAAGTTTTCCGGCAAGGATGATCGGAAAAACAATGTAAGGAAGGAAAAAATGATTAAAGTGGAATCACAGGTTGCAGGAAGGAAGTTGACAATTGAAACCGGCTCGTGGGCCAAACAGGCCAACGGCTCATGCAAGGTCACATACGGCGACACGGTTGTGTTGTGCGCGGTGACGATGGGCTCGGCAAAGTCCGGCGATTTTATGCCGCTGACGGTGGATTACAAGGAAATGACATATGCCGCGGGAAAGATCCCCGGTGGTTTTTTCAAAAGAGAGGGGCGGCCGAGGGATTCAGAGATCCTCACCTCCCGGATAGTGGACAGGTCTCTGAGGCCTTTGTTCCCCAAGGGATTCATACAGGAAGTGCTGGTGTCCGTAAGGGTGCTCTCGCACGATGTTGAGAACAAATCGGATATGCTGGCGCTCATAGGCTCGTCGGCGGCTCTTCTGGTGTCGGATATACCTTTTACCACGCCGGTGGCTGTCTGCCGCATAGGCTTGAAGGATGATTCTTTTATTGTGAACCCGACGATCTCCGAGATCGCCGAATGTTCCATGGAATTAGTAGTGGCCGGCACAAAAACCGGAATCACCATGATAGAGGGCGGCGGCAGCGAGATAATGGAAGACAAAGTCGAGGGCGCCGTCAATCAGGCAAAGCCGGTGATAGACGGCATAATAGCCATGTGCGAGGACCTTCGCTCCAAAGCGGGCAAAGAGAAAGTCGTGGGCATAAGAATGCCGGCTATCGCGGAAGAATTCAAGAGCAAGGTCACAAAAGAAATTGAACCGAAACTCCTTGAGGCTTTTAAGGAAAAGAGTCACACCAAACGGGGCGGGATAATTTCGGCGATCAAAGCCGGTTCAGCCGAGAAACTGAATATCTCAGACGATGAAAAGATCGCCTACGCGGAAGTGTTTGACGGATGTATAAAAGACATATTCCTGAAGAAAATAAAAGTGGACAAGCTCCGCCTTGACGGAAGGGCTTTTGACGAGATACGGGCCATAAGCGCCGAGGTGTCTGTCCTTCCCAGGACTCACGGCTCCGCGGTTTTCACGCGCGGCGAGACCCAGGCCCTCGCGGTCACGACGCTCGGCAGCATGTCGGACAAACAGATAATGGACGAGCTGGAGGGAGATTACAAAAAGAGGTTTATGCTCCATTATAATTTCCCGCATTTCGCCACGGGCGAGGTGGGTTTTCCCCGCGGGCCCGGACGCCGAGAGATCGGCCACGGCTATCTTGCCGAAAAATCCATAGTACCGCTTCTTCCCACGGAAGAGCAGTTCCCTTACACGGTGCGGGTTGTGTCGGAGATCCTTGAATCCAACGGCTCTTCGTCAATGGCCAGCGTCTGCGGGTCCTGCCTGTCACTGATGGACGCGGGCGTGCCGATAAAGGCCATGGTGGCCGGCATTGCCATGGGCATAGCGGACATAGGCGATGAAAAAGTGCTTCTCGTCGATATCGCCGGGGAAGAGGATCATCTGGGCAACATGGATCTTAAGGTAGCCGGCACCAAAAAGGGGATCACCGCCGTGCAGATGGATCTCAAGATGGAATCGCTGGATGTGGAGACATTCAGGAAAGCACTGGCTTTATCAAAAGAAGCGAGATGCAAGATCATAGACAAAATGTCCGAGGCTCTTCCCGAGTCGCGCGGCAAGGTGTCTCAGTTCGCCCCGCAGATAGATTCCGTTAGAATAAAAGTGGATAAAATAGGCGCTCTCATAGGCCCCGGAGGCAAGAACATAAAAGGCATAATAGCCGACACGGGCTGTGAGGTCAATGTTGACGATGAAGGCCTTGTGCAGCTGGCCGGCGACAGCGTTGAGAGCATCAATGCCGCCAAACAGATGATAGAATATCTCGTGGGCGATGTTGAGGTCGGTAAGATCCACATGGGCAAAGTCATAAAGACGGTGAATTTCGGCGCTTTCGTGCAGATATATCCCGGCACTGAAGGCCTTGTCCATGTCTCAGAGCTCGCTGGGCAAAGAGTGAACCTGGTCACCGATGTGGCGCAGGAAGGCGATCAGATCCTTGTCAAAGTCCTTTCCGTTGACGACAGAGGGAAGATAAGATTGTCACGCAAAGAGGCCCTGAGGGATCTGAACATAAGCGACGAAAGCCAGTACAGTAAGTGAAGTCCCAAAAGAGCGCGACGTCTGAACTGATTTCTTTTTTCAGGGAGTGTTATTCCCTCATGAAGGATAAGGGTATCAGCCAATTCGCTTTTGAGAAGAGCGGGATCAAGATCAGCATAAAGAGAGCCCTCGCCTCTCATGATCTCCCGCGGCTTCATTCAGAGAGTATCCCTGTAAAACGCGTTCTCCCTCGTCCGGTAAAGGCTCAAACGCCTTTGGCCGCACCCGCGGAAGAGAAGGTTTTGAAGACGATCAAATCTCCTCTGGCGGGAATCTTTTATAACTCCGCTTCTCCGAACTCAAAGCCTTTCATCAATCCGCCCTGTAATGTGTCCAGAGGCGAGACTTTGAGCATCGTTGAGGCGATGAAAGTCATGAATGAGATAGAGAGCCCGTCAAACTGCAGGATACTCAGGATATTGGCCAAAAACGCGGAACTTGTGCAGAAAGGCGATGATCTTTTTGAGATAGAATAAGCGCTGTTAGGGCGGCGTTTAAGTTTAGGAAAAAATGAAATGAGAATATTCAAGATCTGTTTTTTCGCCGCCGCGGTTAATTTTTTACTATTTCCCAGCTCCCCTCTTTTCGCTGAGACGGGTAGAAGCGGAGCGTCGTTTTTGAAGATAGCGCCGACGGCGGGGGCGGAGGCTATGGGCGGAGCGTACACGGCTGTAACATCCGGCATAGGGGCATTGTATTATAATCCTGCGGGTATGGCGCGCCACGGATCGCTTTCAGCTTCAGGCGAGCGATTCCAGGCGGGCTTTACGCATACATCATGGATACAGGGAATGACTTATGATTTCGCCGGAAGCATTGTGCCTGTTATGTGGGGCAATCTGGGCATATCCGTAATATCCATGAGGAGCGGCGAGATAGACGGCAGGGACAGTGACGGCAATCAGACGGCTGATTTTGAGAGTTCCGACACGGCGTTTACGCTATCGGCGGCGAGGGAATTGAACGGTAAAAATATGCTGGGCGTCAATGTGAAGTTCATAAGGCAGACGATAGCCGATGAGAGCGCTGAGGGTTTCGCCATAGATATGGGGGCGATGAGAGAGCTGACGGATAAAGTGTCAGTCGGATTGAGCGTAAGAAACCTCGGGCCGGACATGAAATTCATAGAGGAGAAATATCCCCTTCCGCTGACATTCACGCTCGGGGGGATGTTCAAATTCGCGGGAGTGTTCGGATTGACGGCGGATATGGCCTATGAGCCGGTGGATGAGAAAAGAACATTCAGAATGGGTATGCAGGTTTGTCCGGCGAGGTTTATGGTTTTGAGGGCGGGGTATATGATGAAGGCCGTTGCGGCTGTTTACGGCAATGCTGAATCGAATGACTTCGATGAAGACGAGGGGCTGGGCGGTGGCGTAGGTTTTAACTTCGGTTCGTATACTCTTGACTACTCAATAAAGCCGTATGCCGAACTTGGCACTTCACAGAGAGTAAGTTTTAGAATTGGTTTTTAGGGGTAAAGATTAGTTGGGTTGGCTTTGGTAATGCCTATTTATGTTTGAAATTATTGGAAAATATGAATTAATTTGGGGTTAAAACGAGGTGTTGTACTGTAAGGTGTAATAGGACATATCTGATATAATGAATTTGAAATATAACTATTAAGGAGCAAATGATGAAAAAGATAATTATAATTTTAGTTTTGGTGATGGGATGGTGTAATTTTATCAAAGCAGAGGAAGTAAAAACCTCAACTGGCGTAGTAATAGAGGAGTATGTGCCCGAGGTAATAATAGAGGGTAAATGGGGAACAGGACCGGGTGAGTTTGGTAATCAGGTAGATGAAAATTTCCCGGGCACAGGCAGGGTATATAAACCCAAAAGTCTGGCAGCTGATTCAAAAGGCAATATTTACATACTGGATGTTACAAATAATCAAATACAGAAATTCGATAAAAACGGCAAATATTTGAAAAGCATTCCTGTGGAAAGTTTTATAGGTGAGCATTGGGGTTGGGAAGTGATATATAATAGTGATGGCTCTCATGCGATAATAGAAGGGAAAGAAAAACCCGAAGGCGATTTTAAAATTTTTCAAAAATTGATAACGCCAAAAAAAATCCAGGGTGTGAACATCGTCATTGATTCACAAGATAATATGCATTACTACTGTATCAGGAAGAATAACGGCAAAGAAACAGGCGAGGTGTGGCGGTTCAAGGATGATAAGCTGGCGGAGAGGCGGGAAACAGAAAAAAAAGGTAGATTTGAGGTTGAGGAAGATTACATTATTCAGAAACACAAAGTTACGAATAATATAGGAAAAATTATTATAAAATTTAGGGATGGCAGAAAAATAGAAAAGAAAATTGAATCGCATAGAAACCTAGATGAAAACGAAAAATTTGCTGTGGGTAATCCTTTTGTAATTGACAATGGTAAAAAAATTCTGATTAGTAGAAGTATTGGGAAATATGAAAAGAATTTACCATATGCAAAAGAAATTGAAACTTATATGGATATATATAATTCTAAAGGTAATTTAATCAGTACCATAAAGGGAAATTCAAGTGGAGAATTTGATGGATATGGAAATCGGTATAGCATGGCAGTTGATTCTAAAGGCATAATAGTAACCAAATTTGAGAGAAAACTTATTAAATGAAAATAATTAAGAATTGGCTAATGCATTTTTTCATAATTTCTTGGAGTGTATTATTCATAATCTCAAACAACCTTTTTGCACGTACAAGAAATAATGTATTAGCTGAGGCAGAAAGTTATAAAAATTATTCTTGGCAATGTAGTTCTAACAATATAATTAACACAGGAAACCAAACTTTATATCTTGGTAGCGTAGCAGGAGATGAATACGATGATAGAGCTGGCAAGATAGATACAGATGACAACGGTATAATTTCAGAAGCCGAAAGGAATGCCGCAATTAGTAGATGGCCATTCATCGTCAGTGTCACTCCCGTCACCGGTGAGGCGTATGCAATGGGCGGATATTCAGGGGCACTGAAATGGGGGGCGGATACGGTTGTTGTTTTTGAAGATAGAATCGGCAGAACAAATGAAAAATGGATAGCGGGAGCAAGGGAAGAGGATGTAGCTATCCCAGGGAACCCGACAGATATACCGAGTGGATATACAGGATTTACGGGAATAGACTGTTCGGGTTTTGTTGGTAATTCGCTTGACATTAGCAGATTTGCCTCTGACGAGTATAAATTAAATGTTACTCAGATAACAACGAATAGATGTCTGCCTATTGAATTAAAAAATATGAAAAAAGGGGATGTCTTTGCGTCGGGCGGGCACGTTTTGCTTTTGACAGCAGATATTGGTAATGATTTAACTCATGCGCAGGTTACGCATTCGGTTGCTCTTGAATATTCATCGGGGGAACATGTCAGAAAAGTAATAAGTGAAACAGTTGAAATAAGCGGAAGCGGAGAACAGATAAATATTCAGGAGACACAAGATAACAAGACTACAAAATTTTGGTGGCCGCACGGCTGCTACTCCCCATTCCCCCAGTTCTCCAACATCTCCCCGTCGACTTCGACAGCAATAACGGTAGCAACTACCACAATAAAAGCAACAATACAGAGCGGAACAGACCTGACTGCGGTAAGGCTCTATCTCGACGGAGAGGACAAAACAGCATTATTGAATCTTTCACTCCCGTCACAACCAGTAACCATATCATACAAAACCCCCGAGTTATCCCCCGGCAAACACAAGGTGCTTATCACTGCCTTAAACACCCTTGAATTATACGACTCAACGACTTTTTACTTTCAGATAGGAGCGTCGCCCATGGTAAAAGATGTAATGCCCTACGACGGAAAGCAGGATACACCGATACACCTGACACCGGAGATAACATTCAGCACAGCAATGGCGGCAATCCCGTTATCAGCGGTTGAGATTGCCCCTGTGGCAAGCATAACATCAGTGGATTTAGACAATACGAAACTCCAAATAAACTTTGCCAGTGATTTGGAGTATAGCACCACGTACTACATTACACTAAAAGCGGACAGCATAAAGAACTTGGCAAACATAACTCTCGATGGCAACGGCAACGGGATAAGCGAAGGAAGTCCCGCCGACGACTATCAATGGCGTTTTATAACGGAAAGTAGCCTGCAAATAGTCGGGATGGAACCTTTATATGAAACGATAGGCATAAATCCAATAATCAGCGCTTTGGTAATCTCAAAGACGAATCAGACGATAAATATAGATGAGATGAAGCTGAACGGGAATTTAATAAATGCGGCTGATATAACTGTGACTTCGGCTAATGACATAGCGGGTATGTCGGCTGTCAAAGTGAAATATAATAGTGAGGGTATAAACTTTAATCTTGGCAACAAAAATTATGTTTATCTAAAGGCGAGTGATGGAACTGGCCAAATTAGTGAGAAGGAATGGTGGTTTAAAGTAACTGACAGATTGGAAATAAATATGTACGGTACGTTGAAAAATTCAGTAATCAGACCCGCACCTTACTACGAGTATAAATGTGAAATGACGGATGGCTTATATCTTAGATGGAATAAAGTATTGGGAGCAGTAAAGTATTACATTGTAAGGCGCACAAATTATAGTAATATAGTAGGAACCACATATTCGGAAGATGAAAGTTTGTTGTTGGCAAAAGATTGGTCGTTCTATGTTGACTGCGACGCAGGCGTTCAACCGCCTACCAGTACGGCCGAATTAATTGCATTTGGAGGCCTGTGGTATAGCGGATTCCATCTTTCTGCTTGGGATTATGGTTGGTATTTTGGCGTAGCGTCTGATGGCTTGCTGTTACGTACTAACCAATATGAAATAACACCAATATTTGGTGATAATACATGGGGTAAAACAACAGTGTATACATACAGATATGAAGAATATGATGATTTTGCTGAAAATTTGACTTTTGATCATTACCGTAGCTGGACGGTAAAAATGGGATGGTAAAATTGAAGAAGATATTAATTTATATTGCTTTAGTAGCAGTCTTTAGCAATATGATAAGGGCTGATATAATAGATGAAATCATAGAAAAAAATACAGGCGATGGTGTTCCGAAGTGTGCAGGGCAATATGCGGAGGGATTAAAGGGTTGTACATATCTTATTGACAAAGGATGCGGGGTAGTCAAAAAATACGACAAAAATCGTGAATATATTATGGATTTTCCGGGTGTTATTCAAAAGCCCGAGGGGATTGCAATAGATGGACAAAACAGGATATATGTATCGGATAACTCGAATAATAGGACTTCGGATAGTTCGTATAGCAGAATATATGTTTTTACGGAGGATGGCGTAAATTTTAATGTAATTGATGGGTATGTTGAATCTACCGCGCAGTATAGGTTTAACAATCCAAAAACATTACGTGTCGTTGGAGATAAGATAACGATAGGGGACCAAAACAATAAAAGGATTTCAGTTATTAATGACTTGGGTAACGTTATAGGGACTGCTCCAATAGATATTACAACTCCTGTTGCTTTTTTTAAATACAGGGGTCAAAAATATGATTTTAATAGTGTGCCTATGGTTTCAGCCAAATATAATCCCTGTATTGTATTCGATGAATACAATGATTTTGGAATTATCAGACTGTACATTGATATTGACCAGAGCGGAAGTTGGAAAGAATATCAAAGCCAAGGATATTTCCCGCTCAGTTTAGCAGATGGAACACACAATATATCTTTTTACACGAAAAATTATTTAGGTAGCGTGAGTGCGGTCGAAAGTTTTAGTGTTACATTTGATAATACAATAGCCCCTGCCGTAATTACAACTTTAACGGCAGATACGGGCTATTCTATCACATTGAACTGGATTGCAACAGGGTCTGATGGAAATTCAGGAACAGCTAGTGGGTATATATTGAAATATTCATCGTTTTCGATTACAGATGAAGCGTTGTTTAATTCGGCGGATACTTATGCTCAGAACTGGACTCCGCTTTCGGCAGGGAGCAAAGAAACAAAGGAGCTTGATGGTCTGGAAGAAGGCATGATATGGTATTTTGCGATTAAGGCGTATGATGCGGGGGACAATGAATCTAATATTTCAAATTCAACTTCGGCCATAGTTATAGAAAATTACCGCTTTGTTTCTGTGAGCGGCTCTGATTCAAATGACGGTTTAACGGAGGATGCGGCATTCGCGACGATACAGAAAGCTATGGACAGCGCGGTTCCGGGCACGAAGATTATTATAACTGAAGGGACTTATTCTAATCAGACGGTCATTATATCTACAAGCGGAACGGTAGAGAAGCCAATAATAATACAGGGCAGAGGAGAGGCAATACTAGATGGAGCCGATACGCAGGAAAACGCATTTTTTGGTGAGGTAATAAGCAATATTGAGATTTCGAACCTAACGATTCAACATTACACTCTTACCGGGATTACACTGATGGCACCCGACACGCTCGGGGGGATTGTAAATTATAACATTACAATTTCAAGTTGTAATTTTATTGTTTCCAGGGCCTTTGCAATAAGATTGTATGGGGGCTTGAATGTAACGATTTTTGGAAATAGATTTGACTTAACATCGAACAGCGCACAAACTGCGATTACATGTGGCAATTTTTTAGATGAAATATATATAGAAAATAATACTTTCATAGGTGGAGGTGCTCCCTCGAATCTTACGCAAGGATTTTCTTTTTGGGATATGAGAGAAGGGAATGTATATATAAGGGACAACAGAATCGTCAATGTAACCAGCGGAATGTATCTATACAGCCGTTCGGCTAAGTGTTTTATAGAAAACAACGTTTTGCAAATATCAGAACATTCCGTGTATGAGAGCTATGGATTGCATATAGCGTTAGGAGATCAAGCGGAGCTAACGGTCAAGAACAATAATATTATTTTTAGTAGTGAATCAAGAACGACAACGAAAAGGACAAAGGGTATTCATTTAAGGGTCGAGGGTGTTAAAACTCTTATAGAGGATAATACGATTGCTAATTTTGATAATGGGATATTGTGTGATTATTTAATGAACGAAGTGACAATAATAAATAATTCAGTAGTAAACTCAAAATTGGGCGGCATTGTAGTTAGTGCTGATGAAAACACTTTAGTGTCAAATAACATAGTGAGTAATTACGATGTTTCTTCAGGGACAGGCATATTTCTATCTCAGGGACTTGTTTCATACAACCTTGTCAATAATTATCAGATTCCTGTTAGCACGGTTTTAGCCATTGCGGAGAACAATATTTTTGCAGACCCCATATTTGTTGATGAGAGACTTGGGGATTATAGGCTGATGTCAAATTCACCCTGTATTGATGCCGGAGACCCATCCCCTGAATACAATGATCCCGATAACTCAATATGTGATATCGGGGCGTATTATTATGGCTATAATCCTGAACCGGATCCGGGATATAATACAAGGGCTGGCGAGAATGTGATTGTAGAGTTGCCGCCGGACGTTAAGGTGAATTATCTCTATGTATATGAACAGGGCAACACTCAGGCAGTTGGGGTCACGATTTCGGATATTGCAGGATGTATAATTGTTCCGGCAAATGCGGGGTATGAGATAACGACAGATGTAAATTTTGAAGGGCTGGTAACGGTAGCATTAAAATATCCGGATAATTTAGAACCAATAATTGAGGATAATTTAGAACTTTTGTATCTGGAAGATTTTGGATGGGTAAATACTACTTTTACGAGAGATACGGCGAATAATATAATTTACGGCAAGGCGCATAGTTTAGGTTTATTTTGTGTTGCTTATAGAGGTATTGTTCCGCCGAGAACAACATTATCAGTAGGAGAGCCAAAATACATTGACGAGATTAACGCGCATGTTACAAGCGCTACAACTTTTACATTAACGGCGGTGGATGATTTTATTGAAATTGGAGATGGCGCGGGATTTGGGATAAAAGAGATAAAATATAAAATTGACGATGAGCCGTGGCAGGTTTATATGGGAACTTTTTCTGTTTCGGGCGAAGGGAGTCATGTGATTTCTTATTATAGCGTTGACAATGTTGGAAATACCGAAATTCAAAAGACGGCAAGTATTATCGTTGATAATTCGCCACCAGAGGTTAGTAATTTTGTCGTAGAGCCGCTGTATTTCAGTCCTAATGGAGACGGGATTAGAGACGCGGTAAATATTACAGCGGAATTATCCGAATACGCAGACTGGATTGTAAAGATAAAAGATTCTGACAAAACGGTTATAGAAACTATTCCCGGCAGCGGCGAGGTGCCCTCGGGTGTAAGCGCGTTATGGTCGCCATCGGGACTTGCGGAAGGTGATTACAGCATCAGTATTGCGGTGACAGATAGACTAGGTAATTACGCGGGCGAATTCCAGGAGAACTTTAACACTTTATCCGAAGCTTTATGGACCCAGGGACATAGCGGGGGATTATCAGCATACTCATCTGTGGCTTACGGCTGGCTGAATCTGAATGCGGAAGCTAGTGCAAGCGGCCAGTACGGAACGGTGTATGCTGTATCAAAAGAAGTGAAAAGCTTAACCGATGAAATTGAGTTCAATGTAAGGATGAGGGTTCCCACAGAGCAGAACGGTTCCAACGGGAATTTTTTCTGGAATGAATTTTATCTTCTTCCGGCGGATATTTCAGGCACAGAGATTCAGCCCCACGATTGCAGTGATTGGCTGAGATTTGTCGCGAGGGTTGACCCTGATAATACAAATCCAGAAGATCCTGATCATTTTGGAGTTCACTGGATGGTTCAGCGCAGGGTCAGCGGCGGTGGAGTGGGTACGATATATACCTCTTATGATGACAGGAATGTGTCTTTCCGCGATTTCCCGTATAATATGAAAGAAGCGGAATGGCATATTCTGATAAATGATGAGGGTAACATATATGTTGATTTAACAGACATAAATGGCATTCCAATCAGAGTGGAAAACGGCGCATATCAGAGGCATTTCAATACGGCGTATATATACACTTCGCAAAGAACCAATGTGACGAGTAATAATACTTGCACATATGATTATGTGAAGATATCAGGCGGATTAGAAGGTAAAGTAACCGCAGATCTAACCCCACCTGCGGCTCTTACGGGGTTGAGTGCGGAAACAGGAGATATAGAGGGCAAAATCAATTTAAGCTGGATATCTCCGGGCGACGATGGGACAAATGGAATATTGACAGGAATGTTCAGGATTGATTACTCAAGTTTTACAAAGGCGTGGGATAAAGACGATTATAAAATTGAAATCTCGATTGCCGGATGTGAGCCGGGAAGTTTGTATACGAAGACATTAACGGGGCTTACAGGGGGAGTGACATATTATTTTGCTTTTTGGACCAACGATAGAGTTCAGATCTGGTCTGAAGTTTCAAATATAGCTCAGGCAATGGCACAATATGATGTAACAGCGCCGGCGGTGGTGTTGGACCTTGCTGCTGTGACGGGGGATAAGCCATATTCCATAACATTAAACTGGACAGCTCCCGGTGATGACGGCTCGTCGGGTACAGCAGCGAGTTATACTGTAAAGTACGCTACTTTTACAATAGATGAGTCGAACTGGGGAAGCGCCTCGGATTATAGTAACAGTTGGTTTCCTCAAATATCGGGAAGTATGGAGACGAAAGTATTGACTGGGCTGGATGCGAAGAGATGGTATTTTGCGATTAAGGCATTTGACAATTTTGGGAATGAATCGGGCATTTCGAATTCTACTTCGGCAATCGCAAGTGATACTCTTTTTGTTTCGTTGAGCGGCAGTGATGCGAATGACGGGCTAACGGAAGAGACCGCATTTGCGAGCATACAGAAGGCGGTGGATTTGGCGGTTTCTGGGACGAAAGTTATTATAACTGAGGGAACTTATTACAATCAAACGGTTGATATATCTACAGGCAGAACATCAGGAAACCCGATATCAATAAGAGGGAGGGGGGAAGTTATACTTGACGGCGGAGGTGTTCAGCAGGATGCTTTCTTCGGGGAAGGGATAAGTAATATTGAGATTTCAAATTTAAAGTTTAAAGGATATATTTATTCAGGGGTTTGGATTTCGGACGGTTTTTCACCTACTTCTTGGGAAGGAGAGATCATAAATTACAATATAAAAATCTCAAGTTGCGTCTTTTTTGGTACCGGAAATAGAGGCATAGAATTTGCTGGGGTTTCAACCTGTACAATTACAGGTAATATTTTTGAGATGGATGAATATACAACAGCTATTCATCCGTATCATATACTCAACAGCGTTTTAATTGAGAACAATATATGTCGCCGAGCGACGTTTTTAGAACCGTATGCCGAAGGACTAGGAGGATGGGGCAGGGTAAGAGGAGACTTCATTATAAGAGGCAATGTTACAAGCAATTTAACGATGGGTGAAGGTTACTGGGTAGAAGGTTATGCAGATAGAATTATTGTGGAGGATAACCATATTTTAAACGCAAATATGGGGATACAAATCGTTGCTGACGGTCAGGTGAATATCATAATAAGAAATAATTTTGTCAAATCTTCAATAAATTACAACTCCGCTATCGGGATAACGGCAAGAGGAATTGGAGGGATAACAGGCATAATAGAGAAAAATGTGATTGTTAATTTCGATATAGGGATAGATTCGCCGGAATCTTTAATAAAAAACAACACTATAATAAACTGCGGGAAAGGAATCAGGGCTGAATTAAGCGAATTTGACCAAGCTGGCGAAGTGATAAACAATATCGTATCAAGTTATGAAGTTAAACAGGGTACGGGGATACGGGCAAGAGGATATGCCGTGGAATTCCCATATGGGAACTTAGGCTCGGAAGTTACGTACAATCTTATTAACAATTATCAGATTCCGATTAGTACGTTTTTAGCGGTTGCGGAGAACAATATTCTTGACAACCCAGTATTTGTTGATGAGAGACTGGGTGATTATAGACTGATGTCAAATTCGCCTTGCATAAACGCTGGCGATCCGTCTTCCGAATACGATGATCCTGACGGAACGAGAAATGATATCGGGGCATATTATTACGGTTACGAGTATCCCACGCCCGATCCGGGATATAACACAAGAGCCGGGGGTAATGTCATAGTTGATTTGCAGCCTTTGGCAAAAGTAAATTTTCCGTATGTCTATGAGCAGGGCAATACGCAGGCAGTTGGAACCTCAATTTCTGACATCGCGGGATGCATGATCTTTCCGGCGAATACGGGTTATGGTATAACGACAGATGCAAATTTTGAAGGCCGGGCAACGGTTGCAATAAAATATCCTGATAATTTAGAGCCAATGATGGAGAATAATTTAGAGCTGTTGTATCAAGATGTTTCAGGTTGGGGTGTAGTTACTTTTGCAAGAGATACAACAAACAATATAATTTACGGTGAGGCTAATAGTTTAGGTGTATTCTGTGTTGCTTTCAGAGAGATTTTATCGCCGAGGACAATATTATCAGTAAACGAGCCGAAATATATTGACGGAGAGGACATGTATGTTACAAGCAATACGACTTTTACGCTAACAGCGATAGATGATTTCACTGAAATTGGGGATGGGATTGGAAGCGGAATAAAAGAGATTAAATATAAAATTGATGATAATCCGTGGCAGGTTTATATAGGTACTTTATCCGTTTCAGGCGAAGGGAGTCATACAATAGCGTATTATAGTGTTGATAATTTTGATAACACTGAACTTGAGCAAACATTAAGCGTAATGGTTGATAATACGTCTCCTGAGATTACTAATTTTACAGCCGAGCCGTTTTATTTCAGTCCTAATGGCGACGGAGTGAAAGATGCAGTAGCTATCACTGCTGATTTATCTGAATACTCAGAATGGATTGTAAAGATAAAAGATTCAAACGACTCTGTACTTGAAACATTTTCAGGTAGTGGTGAAGCTGTATCCGCTTTCTGGACTCCTGTTAGCATCTCAGAAGGCAAATATAATATTCAGATTGAGGCTACGGATAGGCTGGGTAATTATGGTGGAATATTCAAAGAGAACTTCAACAGTTTATCGGAAGCTTTATGGACGCAAGGACATAGTTCAGGACTATCTTCATATGAGATAGAGGCAAACGGCTGGCTGAATCTCACTGCCGCAGCGAGTATAAGCGGACAGTATGCCACGGTGTATGCTGTGTCAAAAGACGTGAAAAGTTTGACAGATGAAATTGAGTTTGATGTAAAGATGAAAGTTCCGACAGAGCAGAATGGCTCAGTTGGAAATTTCTTCTGGAATGAATTTTATCTTCTTCCTGCCGATATATCGGGCACGGAGCAGCAGCCGCATGATTATAGTGATTGGTTAAGATTTGTAGCGAGGGTTGACCCGGATAATACAAATCCGGAAGACCCCGACCATTTTGGAGTGCACTGGATGGTTCAGCGAAGGGTAAGCGGAGGAGGAGTGAGTACGATATACACCTCATATGATGACAGAGATAATTCTCCCCTTGCTTTTCCTTATAATATGAAAGAAGCTGAGTGGCATATTCTGATAGATACCGACGGGGGACTTCATGTTGATTTGACAGACATAAATGGTGTTCCTGCCATAGTGGAAGCCGGAGCATATCAGATTCATTTCAGTAGCGCATATGTATATACTTCTCTCAGAACCAATTTGACTAATGCATATACGTGCGCATATGATTATGTGAAGATATCAGGCGGTTTAGAAGGTAAAGTGACAGCAGATCTAAATCAGCCGTCAAGTATCATCAATGTTCCCGAAAATGGATGCATATACAATCAGCTAAGCGAATTCACGGGCCTTGCGACGGACAGCGTTATGCTTGATAAAGTGAGCATAAAACTTTCAACGTATGACGAATCCTTATCTTGGGACGCGGGGTTATCAAGCTGGACGGCAAGTTCCTGCTGGAATGATACACAGTTGAACGGCAGCACATGGACTTTTGTGGCTCCGGCGCTGGTGGGGGGCGCATACCTTGTGCATTCCCGTGCGGAAGACATGGCGGGCAATTTTGAATCCGAGACTTCTCCGCCGTCAGACAACGCTCATACGTTTATCTTTGATAACGAAAGCCCTATATATGAATTTGTAATACCCCAGCAGAACGAATTTAGAAACACGTTCGCAGGCTTGGTTTCAGGGACTTCATATGACAGTATTTCCGGCGTAAAAAGTATTGACCTTGCCATACGGAATATGAAAAATAATCTCTGGTGGAACGGAACGACCTGGACAGCCGTTGAAAGTTACAATGTATGCGAAGGCACATCTAACTGGTCATATAATATTTTAGCTCCTGAAACCTTCTGGCAGGATGCGGAATATCTGTTAAAGGTTAGAGGCGAGGACAACGCCGGTAATATAGGCGACCCTGTATCTGAAAATTTTACATACGATACGGTTGCGCCCACGTCTACAATATTGGTTCCGGCGGATGGTTCGTATCTTTCAGGTCTTACGGAAATTTCAGGAACATCCTATGACCTGAACGGAAGCAGTGAAGTGCAGGTTAGCATTTACGACCAAACGGATTCATCTTATTGGGATGGTTCTATCTGGATTTCGACTCAGACATGGAATCTCGCAAATGGAACAACCAGTTGGACATATATATCCGCTGATTGGACAGATGGACATTATTACTTAGTACAAAGCAAAGCAAAAGATTTAGCATTAAATGAAGGAATTCCCTCAAGCGGTAATGTTTTTAAATATGATATTGTGCCACCGTCGGCGGTGACGAGTCTGAATGCCGAAACAGGAGAGACGGAGGGTAAAATCAATTTAAGTTGGATATCTCCGGGAGATGACGGGACGAGTGGGGTACTGACGGGAATATTCAGTATTGATTACTCAAGTTTTACAAAGGCGTGGGATAAAGCAGACTGCCAAATTGAAATTTCCACTGCCAACTGTGAGCCGGGAAGTTTATTTACGGAGACATTAACGGGTCTTACGGGCGGAGTGACATATTATTTCGCTTTATGGACAAAAGACAGGGCGCAGAACTGGTCTGAAGTTTCCAATATAGCCGAGGCAATGGCGCAGTATGATGTGACAGCGCCGTCGGCGATTACAGCTCTTGCCGCTGTGATGGGAGATAAACCGTATTCCATAACATTAAACTGGACGGCGCCTGGTGACGACGGCTTTGCGGGAACAGCGGCGGGTTATATTGTAAAATACGCCACATTCACAGTAGATGCGTCAAATTGGAACAGCGCTGCTGATTATAGTAATAGTTGCCAGCCGCAAACATCGGGGAGCACGGAAACTCAGGTATTAACAGGATTAAATCCGGGTGCAACTTATTACATTGCGGTTAAGTCTTTTGACGAGAGAAACAACATGTCGGAGATATCGAATTCCGTTTTCGCAATTGCGGCAAAAACATATTTGCTGATAAGCGAGGCCTGCGTTGGAACAGACGGAGCGGGTAACGAATTTGTGGAATTATATAACCCGACGGAGCAGGACATAACGATAGATACAGGGACTTTTAAACTGAAATTAGTTAATTCGTCAAACGGCATAACTGCGAAACAGATAACATGGACGAATCACACTGTTCCGTCTCGGGGATATTTTCTGATAGGCGCAGGTAACATAAGCCCCGCCCCGGACGCTGCTTTTTCCGCGCAGATGACAGGGACAAGCGGAGTTATAATAACCGACGGCGAAGATTACATACTGGATAAAGTAGGTTGGGGAGCGCCCGCGCCGTATAATGCTGTTGAGGGTTCGGGGGTTAATGCGGCATTATCAACAGGGGACAGCATTGAGCGGAAAACAGACGCTTCTTCAACAGCGGAAAGCATGTCGGGCGGCGGCGATAAATATGCGGGCAATATGCGCGATACAAATGACAATTCCGAAGATTTTGCGATACACACGGGTTTTTATAATCCGCAAAATTCTTCAAGTGATTGCGAGCCGGATTTAATATCACCGTCGGCAGTTACGGATTTAAATGCTTTATCAGGTGATACTGGCGGAGAGATTGTTCTAATTTGGACAGCGCCGGGCGACGAGGGAACAACCGGAAATAACATATGGGGCGCGTATATTGTGAAATACTCAACCATGGGGGGAATTCCCGGAACTGTTTCCTGGTCATCGGCGCAGGAATTCCCGCAGAATTGGCAAATAAGCGCGCCGGGCGTCGGAGAGAACAAGGTGATCACGGGACTTGAGCCGGGAGTCACTTACTGGTGGGCTGTTAAGTCGGTAGATGAGGCGGATAATTATTCAGACATAGATACGTCGGTTTCAAGAGCTTGCGCTACGGCGGGGCAGGATCTTACAGCGCCCTCAGCGGTGACGGATCTTTATGCCGCGACAGGCGACAATCAGGGCGAAATTAAACTGAGCTGGTCGGCAACCGGTGACGACGGAACGATAGGAACAGCGTCGTCGTATGTGTTAAAATATTCAACAGAAGGGGCCATTGATACGGAGATAAAATTTGATTCCTCGGACGAATATTCAAACAACTGGGCTCCGTCGATTTCAGGCATTACGGAGCAGAAGACTTTGACAGGACTGGCGCCGGGAGTTACATACTGGTTTGCTTTGAAAGTAGTGGATGAGGCCGACAACTCTTCCGGACTTTCAAATTCTGCGTCGGCTGAGGCAAAATCAAGTTATATGTCGGTTGTAATAAACGAGATTGCGTGGATGGGAACGGCAGCCTCGTATTATGACGAGTGGATAGAGCTGTACAATAATACGGGAGATACGGTAACGCTGACGGACTGGACGCTGGCCTCCGCCGACGGCACTCCGAATATAACATTGAGCGGCAGTATAGCTCCTTATTCGTATTATCTGCTTGAGAGGACGGACGACAATACGGTATCGGATATAACGGCAGATCTAATATATTCGGGCGCGCTGGATAATACCGCCGAAGAGTTAACGCTTAAAGACGCCGGGGGAAGAACGGTGGACAGAGTGGATTGTTCAGCGGGCTGGTTCGCGGGGGACAATACATCAAAGATAAGCATGGAGAGGAAGAATTCTCTTGCGGACGGCTCAACAGATTCCAACTGGGGGAACAACGACGGTGTGACGACAAGCGGGCTTGATGCAAACAGCAATGCGCTTACAGCCACAGCGAGAGCGCAGAACAGCCTCTATGGGAGCGCTACGCCTGAAGGAAGTATAATATCGCCTGTTGATAGGGAGATAGTGAATTGCGAAAGCCTGAACATAACAGGTTATGCCGACGCCAAACACGGGCCCGCGTTCAGAGACTGGTCTCTTGAGTGGGGAGAGGGGGATAAGCCGCAAAAATGGCAGACGATAAGATATTCGACGGTGCCGGTGGCGGAGAGGGCAATACTCGCGGAATGGGAGATGCCTGAGATGAGCGGTGATATTTTGACGCTGCGGCTTACGGTGAGTGATGTTACGGGCGATAGCTGCGTCCGCAAGATAAGAGTTTACAGAAAGGAGCCGGAACTCAAGGGCGTTATAGAAGGGCTGAAACATCCGACGGATGTGGAAGTTGATCAGAGATTGAATGTTGAAATTGCGAATTCCGGGCAAAACCCCGTTTCTAAATACAGTCCGAGAGAAAAACTCCTCTGGAATATAGATAAAGATTATGGAATAAAGAAACCCGGCGGCGTAGCGACGGACGGGAATGAGAATGTATATGTGACGGATAGTCTCAACGGTAGAGTGCTGAAATTCAGCGCGACGGGTTATCTGCTTCTTGAATTCGGTCAGGGTGCAGGTCTGAAAGAGCCTGCCGGAATTGCCGTCTCGTTAGACGGCGCGGTTTATGTCGCCGACAGCAAAAACGGGAGGCTGGCGGTTTTCACATGCGGCGGGATATATGTGTCGGAAATAAAGATAGAGGGCAGCCGGTTAGGAGGCATAGATGTAAATGACGAGGGTATTATATGCGCTGCTGATATTGCAAATAACAGGATTATTGTGATAAACTCTGGCACTGGAGAAATAATAAGGGAGCTGAGCGAAGGCTTGAAACAGCCGGTTGACGCTGTATTTGACGCGTCGGGGAACATATATGTTTCAGACAGCAAAAACTTCAGCGTTAAAAAGTTTGATGTGTACGGAAAGAAAATGCTGGATATTGACGTCGGAAGCTTTGTAAAAAAAGCGGGTAAGGAAGAACCGGCGGGAATTGCCCTGGACAGAGAGGGAAATTATCTATATGTTTGTCTGCCGCAGTCGGGTAAAGTGATAAAGTTAGCGGTGAGGGAAGTTTTGAACGACATACCGGCAGAAGCGGGAATAAGGATGCTTGGTGTGGGAGCTATGGCGCCGGAGAAGCTCGCGGTGTTTGAGCTGAAAGAGGTTTACGCATACCCGAATCCGGCGAAAAGGGAACCTCCGAAGATACATTTTGACTGCGGAGTTTCAGACGCTTCAGTTAATCTCAGAATATTTACGATAGCGGGAGAGCAGGTCTTCGGATGCGATATGTCAAATAATTATGTTGCGGCAAAGAGCGCTTATGAATATGAGTGGGACACATCGGGAAAAGCGAGCGGCGTGTATATTTATCTGATAAAGGCGGACAGAAACGGCGTCAGCCTTAAGAAGACAGGAAAGATGGCGGTGATAAAATGATGGACGGGGGGATGATATGAAAGTTACGGATGTTGTTATCAGGATGTCTAAAGGTTCTTCCAAGATAAAGGCTTTTGCCGTTGTCACTTTTGACAATGATTTTACGGTGAACGCCTTTAAGGTCGTCGAGGGCCCCAACGGCCTTTTTGTGGGCTCTCCTTCCCAGAGAGGCGCCGACGGTAAATTTTACAACACGATAAAAATGAAAAGGGATTCGGACATCAACAGCGAGATCACCGAAAAAGTGCTGGCCAAATACGACGAGACCGCCGGAGAGCCCGGTCCGGACTCTGCCGCGCAGGGGCCTGAGGAAGACGCCCCGCCGGAGTTTGAAGAGCCGGCATAGCCGTCGTTATAGATGCTTAAAAGCGTTTTTTTAGGGCTTGTGCAGGGACTCACGGAGTTTCTGCCTGTTTCCTCGTCGGGGCATCTTGTTCTGGCCAACAGCATCATGGGCAGTTCGAGCGACGCGGCTTTTAAGGAGACGGCTTTTCTTCATCTGGCGACGCTTTTAGCGGTGTTGTTCTATTTCAGAAAAGGCCTTGTTTCTCTCGTGAGGGATTTCTTCAGAAAGGCCGGATCCGGAGCCCGGATGACGGTCCTGTATCTTTTCATAGCCAGTATACCGGCGGGCATTGCGGGAGTGCTGTCCAAAGACCTGCTCGGTGAGATTTTCGCATCAAACTCCGTCTGGATCTCGCTTTTTTTCCTTCTTAACGCCGCTCTGCTCATAGGGAGCGATTTTATCAAAGAAAAAAATGTGCCGCTTAACGGCCCAAAATCATTTTTCATAGGTATTTTACAGGCGCTGGCGATCCTGCCCGGTATTTCACGGAGCGGCTCCACGATAGGCGCGGGAATCCTTTGCGGCATGACCCGCGCGAAGGCGGTGGAGTTTTCTTTTTACATGAGCATCCCAGCCGTGCTTTTCGGCAATTTGCTTTTAGGGTCGTTCGATTCTTCTCTTTTCAACGCGTCAATGCTGCTTTCCTCCGTTGCGGCTTTTCTTTCGGGCCTCGCGGCGATAAGTCTGCTTATGCTGATGGTGAAAAGATCGCGTTTGAGATATTTCGGTTTTTACACGCTGGCGATCGCGCTGATAAACCTGTTTTTCATATGAGCAAAAAGAAAGAATCCCAAGCTCCTGATGCACCGGATCGTTCCGCCGATATAGCGGGCATCCTGCTTGTCGGGGCGGGTTTGATGATGGCCTTGTGGCTCAACTGGGAGGCTTCTCAGGGTTTTATAGGTAGGAACATCGCAGCCGCTTCTTATTATCTTTTCGGCTGGGTTTCCAATGTTTTTTCGTTGGCATTAATTGTTTCGGGCGCTCTTCTGATCGCGAAAATAACCGTGCCTAATTTCTGGAAGAAACTCATCGGATTGCTGATGCTTCTGATATCAGTGTGCTCCGCCGTTCATCTTTTCATGATGGGCAGGGTGCCTCCCATAAGCCCGGCCGGTAAGGTCGGTGAACTGCTCGGGCTGGTCCTGAGAGGATTGTTCGGTAAAAAAGGCTCTTTTGTGGTGAGTTTTGCCGGGGCGCTGGCCGCTTTTATACTGGCTTTTGACATAGGGGCGGTAAGTCTTTTCAAGGTCATGGCCTGGCCTTTTGTGAAAATAGCCCTCGCCGCAGGCGCGCTCTGGCGTGCCGTGAAATCTGTTTTACTGCTGTTTAAAAAACGCGCGGCTGTTTCTGCCGCGGCTATTGTAAGGCCCAATCCCGTGATAAAACCCCGGAGGCCTGTGCCAGCGCCCGCTCCTGAAAAAGCTGTTGGCGACGACGATGATTCAGGGGATATCGATGAAGATGACGACGACGATGAGCCCGCTTCAAAACCATCTCCGCCGGCGGATGACGATCGGCCCCAGCGCCCGGAATATCTTCTTCCGGGCACAAACACGCTGCTTAAAAGCCCCCGTCAGGAAAAAGAATCTCCCGATGTCAAACCCCTTGAGGAAGCCTTTGCCTCATTCGGCATCAGCGCCGAGGTGCGGGATATTGTTATAGGCCCGGGCGTCATAAGATATGAGCTTTCCGTCCCGCCGGGGCAGAAAATATCGGCCATACAGAGTCTGAGTAATGACATAGCCATGCAGCTTCGCGCGGAATCAATAAGGATCCTCGCCCCCATTCCCGGCAAGGCCGCGGTGGGAATAGAAGTGCCCCGCAAAAACCGCGAAAAAATAAGTCTGAGGGAACTTCTTGAGTCCGAGAGTTTTACCATGTCAGGTGCGAAACTGCCGGTTATACTCGGAAAAAACGTCGTCGGGGATTCTGTGGTTGCGGATCTTTCCACGATGCCGCATCTTCTTATAGGCGGAGCCACAGGTTCGGGAAAGAGCGTCACCATTCACAATCTCATCCTCAGTCTCCTCTACAAATATTCGCCCTATGAACTGAAACTGATTCTCATAGACGCCAAGATGGTGGAGCTGACCGTTTACAATGACATTCCTCATCTCTTATCCCGCGTGCAGACAGACGTTCACGGGGCTGTGGCGTCGCTCAAGTGGGCGGTTTTTGAGATGCAAAGAAGGCTGAAGCTCTTTTCCGAAAACGGCGTGAGGGATCTGGCGGGCTACCACGAGACCTGCGGGAGCCTTCCTTATATAGTGATCGTGATAGACGAGCTCGCGGATCTTATGGCCGTGGCGCAGAAAGACATGGAGCTTGCCATCACCCGGCTCTCTCAGATGTCGCGGGCATGCGGTATACATCTTGTCCTTTGCACCCAGCGCCCGTCGGTAAATGTCATAACCGGTGTGATAAAGGCAAATCTTCCGGCGAGGATCTCTCTGCATGTGCTTTCAAAGATCGATTCCCGTACCATTCTGGATTCACAGGGAGGAGAGGCGCTCCTTCTGCACGGCGATATGCTCTATCTTCAGCCGGGCTCAAGTTTTCTGGAACGCATTCAGGCGCCTTTTATTTCGCGCAAAGAGGTGCAGAAAATAGTCAAATTCATCCGGAGCCAGAATGTGGACTTTGATTATATGGATCTGGCGAAGGAAGTGAAAAAAAACGATTTCTCCTCCGCTAAGATAAGGGACGATATTTTCTGGGAGGCCGCGGAATTCGTGATCTCCCAGGGGAAGGCCTCCACCTCTCTTCTACAGAGGCGTTTCCGCATAGGTTACGGCCGGGCCGCCGGCTTGATAGATACGATGTATGAACTCGGCGTAGTGGGCGACGATCTCGGCCCCACGAAAGGGAAAGAGATCCTTTGCGACGCCGAAACTCTCGAGCGCCTCAGGGAAAATCTGTGAAAAAAATAATACCAGTTAATTTCTGCCGTGAGGCAATCGCCTCAGAGATATCCGAAGACGGCCGCTCGCGTGTGCGGCTCGCTGCCAATTCAGGCTTCGCCTGCAATTATGCTTGGCCTTATGCATTGTCGCTCCGGGCTTGGGGTCAAACTCGTCGCTCATATGGCCCGCTACGGATACCATCTGCACTGATTCCTGTTATCTTTATTACCGTATTGACATTGTCGCCTGTTTCTGCGGAAATGCCCTCGGGCCCGCTGAAACAGATGTCCGAAGGTGAAGGCGCATCGTCGGCTGTGGCCGATACGACGGAGCGGATTCCGGATCCGGCCATGGAATTGCGCGAGGCGATAGAGAGCGCCGCGACGTTAGAGGTGTCTTTTGAGAAAACGATGGAGATCAATGATTCGGAAAAATCTTTTATCACGAAAGGTAAGATATATTACAGGAAGGATCCGCTTTTGTTTCGGGCGGAGCTGCCCTCCGAGGTGCTGCAGATCGACGCGAAATCAAGAAAGAGACTGGTGAAGAAACACAATGAGATCTATATTGACGACTGGTTCGGGAAAAATCCTATCCTGATGTATTTTGATATACCCGGAGGGGTTTATGAGTCCGGCACATCTCTCCCGGGCGCGGGTCAGGATCCGTCGCGGGTTGTTTTCCGTGCAGGCAGAGACGGCGATGAAATAGAGGCCATATACGACAGAAAGGAAAAAATGCTAAAATCCGTGAAGGTTGAAAATTCCGTGATGAGAACATTCACGGAAATAAAATCGTGGAAGAAGAACGCGAAGATCGCGCCCGGGGTTTTTGATTTCCCCCGCGGGGCGAAGATAATAGACATGAGAAAATGACGCTTGCGAATAAAATAACTTTTCTGCGGATGACGGGGATACCGGTTTTTATGGTGATGGTCAGCCTCGGGGGATTCTGGAATTACGCGGCGGCCTCTTTCATATTCATTTTTCTGGCCTCCACGGATTGCGTGGACGGAATAGTGGCCCGCCGCAGAAAAGAGGTGACGGTTCTCGGCGAATTCATGGACCCCCTTGCCGATAAACTTCTTGTGACCTCGGCGCTGGTGTATTTTACGACTGTTGCATGGCTACATGTGCACTGGTGGATGGTCGTGACGATCATATCCAGGGAATTCATAATATCCGGGCTCAGGGTGCTGGCTGCGCGGCGGAAAATATCCATTCCCGCGCTGATTTCAGGCAAGGTGAAGACGACGGTACAGCTGACGGCTGTAATAACGACGCTTCTGATAATACTGCTCCGGAGCGCCACTGGCAAATGGAATTTTTATTACGGATGGCTTGATTTTGTTTATGAGCTTCCCATGTATCTGATGCTCTTTGCCGTGGCATCCACAATCTACAGCGGCGTCAGGTATATCAAAAAATATTTTTATCTGTTCGGAGACGCCATTTGAATAAGCGGAGAGGGATTATGAATAAAGTGATAAAATTTCTGGCTACGGGTTTCGGGGTTTCTCGTTTCGCGCCGCATCCCGGGGAAGGGACTATAGGCACGCTCGTGGGCGTTGTTATTTTTGTATTATGGCCTGATTCAAGGCTCTATCCGAACGGGTTCTGGCTGCTTTTGATCTTAGGCCTGACGCTGGGCGTTTATGTGTCGGGCAAAGCCGAGGAAATATTCGCGCAGAAAGACTGTCCGCGCATAGTTATAGACGAGATAATGGGTTTCCTCATCGCGGCGGCGTTTCTTCCCAAAACTTTCTGGATGATCTTTTCGGCTTTTATACTGTTCCGCATTTTTGACGGCCTCAAGCCCGGACCGGTGAGGTTCGCCGAGAAGTTTTCGGGCGGATGGGGGATCATGGGCGACGATGTTGTCGCGGGAATATTCGCGAACATCATAATGCAGATCGTGGCGTTCCGTTTTTTTTAAAACATGAAAGCGCTGTCAGTCAATTCCATCAACGCCGGATATGAGAACAGGGATATTGAACTTTCAGGCTGGATAGATTCCATCCGGGACCACGGCGGTGTCATGTTCGCCGATCTGAGAAACCGCTCGGGCAAAATACAGCTTGTGTTCGACGCTTCCAACAAAGGCGGGGATTACAGCGGTGCCGTGGCTGCTCTCCGCGCCGAATTCGTGGTGAGGGTGAAAGGAACAGTCTCCAAAAGGCCGGAAGATGCCGTGAATAAAAAAATTCCCACCGGAGAAGTGGAGCTGAAAGTGGTGTCTTTTGAGATCCTCAACGAAGCTCTCCCTCTGCCTTTTTATCCCGGAGAGAAAGTGGGTGATGAGGCGGCTTTGAAATACAGGTTTCTGGATCTGAGGGGCACTGATATGATGAGGAACCTCGAGGCCGTTGACAGGATAATGAGGATAACGAGGGAATATTTCGCGCAGCTCGGTTTCTGGGATGTGCCCACACCGATGCTGACTAAATCAACGCCGGAAGGCGCCCGGGATTACCTTGTCCCCGCGCGCACAAAGGCCGGTTCATTTTTCGCCCTCCCGCAGTCGCCGCAGCTTTTTAAACAGGTGCTCATGGCCTCGGGCGTGGAGCGTTATTATCAGATAACAAGGTGTTTCAGGGACGAGGATCTGAGAGCGGACCGCCAGCCGGAATTCACGCAGATAGACATGGAGATGTCTTTCGCGTCTTCTTCCGATATAATGGAAACCGTGTGGGATCTCGTTGAGAAGATATTCGCGGCCTTTGATCACAAACTGCCGCAAGCCCTTTTTATGAAATTTGAAGAGGCCATGGCCTCATACGGTTCTGACAAGCCCGACCTGAGCCTGAACATAGGGCTGCTTTCGGATATAACAGAGATCTTCAGGAAGAGCGAATTCAAGGTTTTCAGCTCGTCCGTAGAGAAGGGCAATAAAATAGCGGCGTTTCTGTGCGCGGGGGATTTTTCGAGGAAGGAGCTGGATGACGCTGTGGAAGATGCCAAAAAGCTTGGTGCCGGAGGGCTTGTCTGGATAAAGAAAAGCGGCGATGAACTCAAAAGCCCCGTGGTCAAAATCTTTAGTGACGAGGAAAAAAACGCCCTGAGGAGAAAATTTCCCGGTGACGGGGTGATATTCGCCGGAAGCACGGGGGATTCTTTTTGCCTCATGGGAGAATTGAGAAAGATTTTCGCGCTCAGAAGGGGTATGAAAAAAGAAGGATTTTTTCCTGTCTGGGTAGTGGAGGCCCCGCTTTTTGAGAAAAACGCCCAGGGCCGGCTCCAGGCGGTGCATCATCCTTTCACGGCCCCGATAGGGGATATATTCGCCGATGACCCGCGATCCCTTAAATCCCATTCTTACGACCTTGTTATCAACGGCGAAGAGGTCGGCGGCGGTTCGGTCAGGATTCACAAAGCCAAAGAGCAGATAAAAGTTTTTGAGATCATGGGAATAAGCGAGGCAGAATACCGCGAAAAATTCGGCTTTCTTCTTGACGCTCTTTCTTACGGATGTCCTCCGCACGGCGGTTTTGCCCTCGGTATGGAAAGGCTGGCGGTGAAACTCCTCGGCCTGGATTCAATAAGAGACGTTATCGCTTTTCCGAAAACTCAGAACGCTTTCTGCCCGCTGACCCATGCGCCTGATGTTGTCTCGGAGCGTCAGCTGCGTGAACTCGGCCTGAAGCTGGCGGATGAATGAAGCGCTGAAGTCCGCCCGTCTTTATAATAAGGACGGCGAATGTCTTTTAAACAAAGTTGAAATAGCCGATACATTCCGGGCCCGCCTCAAGGGCCTGCTGGGAAGAACCCTGATAGAAAAAGATTACGGCCTTCTTCTGGTTCCCTGCGAATCCATACACATGTTTTTCATGAAGTTCCCCATAGATGTTTTTTTTCTTAAAGATCGTAATGGCTCGTACGAGATCGCGAGCACGGCGCGAAATGTAAAGCCCTGGCGCATGGCATTAGCCCCCCGGGGCACAGATGCCGTTCTTGAAACCGCGCCCGGCGCTATGAGCGCGGCGCGCTCCGGCGATATTCTTACAATAATATAAAACCCGGCAAAAATATATTCTTGCTCCGTGCTGGTCATTTATATATAATGAATCCGCTATGAACGATATCAAGACAGCCTGCCTCAGAGATGTGATACACGATTACATCTATTTCACAGTGCCGCAGAAATCCGGCGAAATATCAGAGCAGGCCGTCGTGGATTCTCCCTGGCTGCAGAGATTGAGAAGGATCAATCAGCTCCAGGCCGCATGGATGGTCTATCCTTGCGCCACACACACAAGATTCCAGCATTCTCTGGGCACGATGCATCTGGCGGGGAATATGGCTTACAGGCTCTATGACAGTTTTAAGAAAGCTTTCCCTAACGAGTACATACCTCCGGAAAAAAATTATGTTGAAGAGCTTTTCCGCCTGGCCGGCCTCCTGCACGATGTGGGCCACGGCCCGTTCGGGCATCTGATGGACGAGGTTTACACATGGAAATTATACGGTAAGACGCACGAGGATATATCCGCTAAAGTGATAAGGGAGAATCTTTCGCATATCATAGAAAAAATAGATTTTTCGCCGCACGGTTATTTCACCCATAAAATAAAAGCTGACGATGTCATAAAGTTTATAAAAACGCCTTCGGATTTTTCAGGCTACGAACTGTGGGAGCAGATATTCTGCAAGATAATGATGGGCATTTACAGCGTTGATATCATTGATTTTCTTCTGAGGGACAAATATTACTGCGGCACTAAGGAATTCGGGGATATTGACATAAAACGGCTGCTGGGAAGCACGGCTGTCACAACTTCCGGTTTTTCCATGGACAAAGACGCGCTGCCGGCTTTGAAAAGTTTTCTTAACACGAGGATGTCCATGTTCTGCCACATTTATTTCAACGAGAAGAAAGAGCTCTTTGAAAGCGCCCTCGGCAGGCTTCTGCCCGGGATCGTCAAGGTTATGAAAATAGGCAATCCTTACGAGAATATCAAAAAGTATTTTTTTGTTGACGATTTCGCGCTGACCTCCATGCTCACTCTCTGGGCGAGAACAGAGACGGGCCAGAAGAAAGAACTCGGAAAACAGTGGGAGAAGATAGCCGTTATGAGGGACACGCCCGACAAGCTCGTGCTCTCGGGCCAGAAATCCTATTTTACATTTGTCAGAAAGGAAGAACTTCTGACAGAAGAGAAAATAATCAATAATTTCCGTCAGAATTATAAGATCAAATGCCCTATTTCGGTGAACATAGACACGCTCGATATCAGGCTGCAGAATGTTTTTGTGAGATTCAACGACAAGCTTATCCTTAAAAAAGAGGATAACCTGAAATCCATCAGCCTTTATGATTCCGGCAGCGACACCATTCTCGGCGAGGAGATGAATAAGGTCCTTCAGGATATCCCGGTGAAGTTTCTTTTGTGGCAGGTCTTTGTTCCGGCCAAATACAGCCGGAGGGTGCAGGCGGTGATCAAAGCCGAATCCGCCGACGGCTCGGATATAGCGGAAGCTCAAATGTCTCTTCCCTTAGGCCCCGCGCGCTGGAACGAGAAAAAAGAAAAGACCGAAATAAGCAATGTCTGACCATGCAAACAATTGACAAAACGGATGTGAATTTGCGAAAATGCGCTATGATTAAAAAGTTTTTCGCGGGAATGATCTTTCTTGCGCCGTCATTTCTTTTTTCGGCGGGGGAATTAGCGATTGTCTGGGATGCCGGCGAACAGAGCAATACTCTTTCATGGACTTTGCCGCAGGTCACTCTTCCTGTGGGTTCTTATAAGTGGCATGAAGTGGATGTTTATAGGACATTCGGTTCCTCTGTCGGTGTGGACGGCTGGACTCTTCTGGCCTCCGGCGTTATAGATGGCACGTTAACGGATTATGTGGGTTACGGCACATACAGCTATGAATTGAGAAATGTTGTCCAGTGGAATTATGATTCTGTCGCTGACGCGTGGTCATCATCCGCGGCTTTTCCCACATACGGTCCTGTCAGAAGTTATTTTATAAGCGACGGCAGCAACAACAATGTTGTCGAGATAACGGACGCCGCCGGAGGTTCGGACGGTATCGGCGCCCAGTGGAAATTCACTTACAGCCTTCAGGAGACCTGTTATCCCGATATAAGGATTTACAAGCCGGGAACAAAATTCACAAAGGATTCGGAAGGTTTTTATGAACGCCCGGCATCAACATGGTGCGTAAAGGAAATTATAAATTACGACGGCGTTTACAGCGCGCCGCGTCCTCAGGGAACGAATTATGAGGAATGGGACTGCACCAACTCATCAGGCGTTCTGGTCGCTAACGGCATTTATTATGTGATGTTTGAGATTTTTGACCCCTTTGAACCGCCGGACGCCGCCGATGTGGGAATATCGGCAAGATATTACGATTTCGGCGGTAACGGATTATACAGGAAGAGGGGCGCCTATGTGGGGGTTATTCCTGTTGACATACTGCGTGTTAAGGATTTGACGGTCACGGGCATTACTCAGTCAAACACAGCCTCGTCAATCGGGTATCACATAAACGCTTCCGCGGCGGTGACGGTGCTCATACTGGATGAGGGCGCAAATTTTGCAATTGCCTCCGCCACCGGGACCATATCTTACGGTTCCGGAAGTTCTTATGTATATTACGCGGGCAGTCTGATTCCTGCAAGCGGCCTGGGCGCCGACATTGTGCAGGTTATTACCTATTTCAGAGGCTACGGGGCCAACACGGAGACCTGGGACGGCACCGGTCCCACAGGCATTTCCGTGGCGAACGGCATATACCCCGTGGGTGTTTGCGCCCGCGACGGATCGGGCAACACCGCGATATCCGTTTCCGGAAATGATCAGCCGTTTTTTGAATACATCACGGTGGACAAAAGGACTTCCTCGTCGGCAGTGGAGGGAGACGCTCCTCTGCTTGGGTCTGTTTCCCCGTCATCGGGCACAACGGTCGGTTCGTGTTCGGTGATAACGGTTGCTTTGAGCGACGCTTCCGGCGTGAACGCGGCCGCGACCACGATCTCCGTCACTTCCGGCACAGTCGTTTACTCCCATGCAAACGCCAACGCAACCCAGTCGCCGATAGCCGGTTCCGCCACAAGCACATCTTTTACGCTGACACTTTCAACGGCTATCACGGGCGAGGGTTCGTACACGATAACGGTGATAGCGGCGGATATTTACGGAAACCAGCAGACATTTACCTCAAAGTTCACCATATCCGCGGCCGCTTCCGCGGGGGATAACTTTAAGGCCGTGGTCAAGGCCTATCCTCAGCCGGCCACAGGCGGATACATAGATATTGATTATGATACTTCGCCACCCACTATATTTGGAGTAGGAACATCGGTGATAACATTGGAAGTTTATACGATTTTCGGGGAAATGGTTAAGCGCGTGACGGCTACAACGGCAAGCCCTTATAGATGGAATTATCTTTCTCTCGGCCTTGCTCCCGGTGTTTATATTTACAGGATTAAGGCCGTCGGAAATGGAAAAACTTATGAGGCAGTCAAAAAAGCGGTGATATACAAATGATAACTCAAAAAATGGCGCAAGGCGTAAAGAGCTTGGCGGCCTTGTTTTGCCTGTCTTCCGCATCCCTGATGTTTGCCGCCGACGCGGGCAAAACATCCGCGCAGTATCTTAAGATAGCTCTCAATCCGAGGAACGAGGCCATGGGCGGAGCGGGTGTAGCTTTTATGTCAGATGAGATTTTTTATAATCCCGCCTCCATCGCAAAAATAGAAGACAGCAGCACGAGGGCGGGTTATGTGTCTTGGTTTGAGGACATGTCCAAAACCAATATTTTCACGGCCATGCCGATCGGAAACGGCAATGTTAAAATGGCCGCGAATCTCTCATATTTCAACATAAGCGGTTTGACTTCATATGATGGATCAGGCAATGCCATGGGCGATTTTAAAAGAAACAGCACTGATCTTTCTCTCGCCGTCGCGGCGAGAGCCGGCAGGATGTCGCTCGGCGCGGCGATCAAGGGAATAAATGAAAAATACGCCGCTGAATCGTCCAAGGCATTCGCGGCGGATGCCGGAGTGATACTGGATATAACAAGAAAGATTTCCCTGGGCGCGTCTGTTGTCAATAAGGGCACAAAGATAGAGATAGGAACCGTTGAAAAAGAGCTCACTTCAAGCGCCCGCGCGGGGATTTGTATAAAACCGTCTGATATTGTTTCTATTAATTGTGACGCCGAGATGCCCAATGATGATGACACCAGGCAGCATTTCGGGGCCGAATGGGAATTTAATGAAAATTATTTTCTTCGTGGCGGCTGGCAGAAATTCGGTGAGATCGGCGGTGTGACCGCCGGTTTCGGCATGAAGGTCAACACCTCCGCCTGGGAGTCCGGTGTGACGGCCATGCGCTCCACGCATGAACGTCTGCTTCTTATCGATTACAGCTATCAGGCCAATTCTGAATTCGATAACATACACAGATTTTCCATAGGCATGGGTTTCTAAATCTGCCTGCAGGCAGGATTCCTCTAAATCAGACAAAACGCATCGTGGGAGAATGCTTGACTTTCCGTCCGTGTTTTTTTATACTAACCCATTGAAGCGGGGTGGAGCAGCCCGGTAGCTCGCAAGGCTCATAACCTTGAGGTCCCAGGTTCGAATCCTGGCCCCGCCACCAAAATTTTCCGGGGAACATCGTTTTCGCGGGGTATGCGTAATATATCATAAATATGCAGCGGAGGATAAATGGATTACTTTTTAACTGAGGAACAGAAAGAGATAATTGAAATAGCGGCCCTTATCGGCAAAGAAAAAATAGTGCCGGTAATGGAAGAATGCGATGAGAACGAGCGTTTCCCGACTGAGGTTTACGAGGAGTTCGCCAAAGCCGATCTTTGCGGCGTGGCGATACCCGAAGCCTACGGCGGACTCGGTTTCGGTGCTTTTGAGCAGGTGCTGGTCATCGAGGAGCTCTGCCGTTACGACGCCGGTATCGGCCTGGCGCTGGCCGCGACGGGCCTTGGGACTCTGCCCATTCTTCTTATGGGCAGCGAAGAACAGAAAAAGAAATTCCTTCCGGGCATAGCTGCCGGCAAAACGATCACGGCCTTCGGCCTCACGGAAGCCGGGGCGGGTTCTGACGCCGGAGCGATGAAAACAACGGCGGTCAAAGACGGAGATTCCTACATTCTTAACGGCAGCAAATGTTTTATAACAAACGGCGGTGACGCGCATCTTTATACGGTGATAGCCAAAACCGATCCATCCAAGGGATCCCGCGGAGCTTCGGCTTTTATCATTGAGAAGGGCACCCCGGGTTTTTCATTCGGCAAGAAAGAAAAAAAACTCGGTATAAGGTCGTCTTCAACAAGAGAAATCATTTTCAGCGATTGCCGGATACCCAAAGAAAATCTGATAGCAAGGGAAGGGATGGGTTTTATAGTAGCTCTAAAAACTCTTGACAATTCCCGTCCCGGCGTGGCGGCGCAGGCCCTGGGCATAGCTCAGGGCGCGCTTGACGACGCGGCAAAGTATTCCAGGCAAAGAATACAGTTCGGAGCCCCCATATCTTCCATTCAGGCCGTTCAGCATCTTCTCGCCGATATGGCGACAAAGACGGAAGCCGCGCGGGCACTGATATATCAGACGGCGAAGATGATAGACGCCGGCAGCAAGAATTTCAAAAAAGAAGCGTCTATGAGCAAACTCTTCGCTTCGGATGTGGCCATGGAAGTGACGACAAACGCCATACAGGTGATGGGCGGTTACGGTTACATGAAAGATTATCCCACAGAGCGACGCTTTCGCGACGCCAAGATAACCCAGATATACGAGGGTACGAATCAGATACAGAGGAATGAGATCGCGAACGCTCTGCTGAAAGAATATTGTTAAAGGCGATTCGGCTATGAATTTTATTGTCTGCGTCAAACAGGTGCCCGGCACTACGGATGTCAAAATAAACCCCGACACAAACACTCTTATCAGGGAAGGCGTTGAAGCTGTCGTGAACCCTTTTGATCTGTACGCCGTTGAGGAAGCGGTGTCCCTGAGAGAAAAATCAGGCGGCAATGTCACCGCCGTCAGTATGGGGCCGCCGCAGGCGGCGGAGGCCCTGAAAGAAACTATTGCGGTGGGGGTGGATGAAGCCGTGCTGCTCTCAGACAGAAATTTTGGTGGTTCCGACACGCTTGCCACATCCTACACCCTTGCCCGGGCCATAAAAAAAATAGGCGAATATGATATGATCTTTTGCGGATATCAGGCGATAGACGGCGACACGGCTCAGGTCGGCCCCGGAATAGCCGAGGAGCTGGGTATCCCCTGCGTCACCTATGTGAAAAAGATAAGAGAGATCAAAGACGGCCTTGTGACACTGGAAAGAATGCTTGAGACGGGTTTTCAGGTGATAGAGGTCAAACTGCCGGTTCTCATAACCGTGGTAAAAGACATTAACACGCCGCGGCTGCCGTCGCTGAGAGGCAAAATGAAGGCGAGAAAGACGGAGATTCCCGTCTGGACAGCGGCTGACATCGCCTGTGAGATGGACAGAATAGGCCAGCCCGGTTCTCCCACATGGGTGAGAAAAATTTTCGCCCCGCCCCGGAAAACCTCGGGCAGAATTCTTTCGGGCGAATTAGAGCATCAGGCAAAGGAACTCAGGGAGGAGCTCAAGCGGCTCCAGCTTATATAATGGGAATAAGAGTAGATTCATCAAAATGTTCGGGCTGCGGTATCTGCCAGAAGAGCTGTCCTTTCGGCGCGATAAGTATAGAGGACAGGAAAAAAGAACATCCCCGTTTCAAAAGAATAGCCGTTATATCTTCCGCCTGCACGCTCTGCGGGGCCTGCGCGGAAGCCTGTCCTTTTAAGGCCATAAGCATAAAAAAAGAAGAAAAAAAACCTACGGAAGACCTGACGCTCTATAAAGGGGTGTGGGTGATAGCGGAAATGTCCGAGGGTAATTTCCACGGCGTTACTTTTGAATTGCTGGGCAAGGGAAGGGAGCTCGCGGAAAAAAGAAAGACTTATCTCGGCTGTGTTCTCTTGGGCGCGGGGATATCCGGTAAAGCGCGGGAACTCATAAGCGCCGGAGCCGACAGGGTGATCGCCTGCGACGATCCCATCTTCAAGGATTTTTATGACACGGCCTTTGTGGAAACGATCGCGGCCATGATCAAAGAGCACAAACCGGAGATCGTTCTTTTGGGCGCCACCGCCTGTGGCCGCGGCATAGCTTCGCGCATCTCAGGCCGTTTGAAATGCGGCCTCACCGCCGACTGCACGGGGCTGGATATAGATTCAAACGGTTTTCTCGTGCAGACCCGGCCCGCCTTCGGCGGAAACATTATGGCGGAAATACTCTCGGGAAACACAAGGCCTCAGATGGCCACCGTCAGGCACAAAGTTTTCAAGCCCTTGGCGGCCGACGCTGAGAAAAAGGGAGAAGTGATAGATTTCCCTCTGCCGGGCGGTATAGAACTGAATATGAGCATAAAGGATTTTGTTAAAGATATGACCCAGCATGTTAACATCGCCGACGCGGATATAATAGTGTCAGGCGGACGCGGGCTCGGTTCTCAGGAAGGTTTTAAGGCGATAGAGGCATTGGCCGAAACGCTCGGCGGGGCAGTGGGCGCATCGCGCGGTGCCGTTGACGCGGGCTGGATACCTTATTCCCATCAGGTGGGCCAGACCGGCCGCACGGTTTGTCCGAAGCTTTACATAGCCTGCGGCATTTCCGGAGCCATACAGCATCTTGTGGGAATGCAGTCATCCGATGTGATAGTGGCGATCAACAAAGACCCCAACGCCTCCATATTCCAGGTGGCTGATTACGGCATTGTGGGCGATCTATTTCAGGTGCTGCCGGCGCTGGTCAGAGAAATAGAGCAGTCGAGAAAATAGTGGCTGCCATTCTTAGAATTCTCCTTCTCAGTTTTGTTTTGCTCCAGGCCTGTTCCACGGCCAGGTACTCCGGCGCGAAATTCGATATTATTTACGTGGCGCATTATCACGATTCCGCCGAAAGATTCTACAATTCCGCCGATTATTCACAGTCAGCCACTCTCTGCGATTACGCTCTTAAAGCGCTGCTTTCGGCAGACAGGACTTTGCTGAAATCGGAAGAACTTGACTATTACGACAAGCTGATGGATTCGATATGCCGGTTGAGATTAAAGACCGCCCAAAAACTTTACCCGGAGAAACCGGATTCTGATTTTCCGCTTGTTTTCAATGACCGCGTCGAGAAATGGATTGTATACTACACGGGCGGCGGGAAAGGTTATTTTGAAAAATGGCTTGCGCGAAGCGGAAATTATGTGCACATGTTCAGGGAAATACTCAGATCCGAGAACATGCCTGAAGAGCTTGCCGGCGTGCCTATAATAGAAAGCGGCGTTTATCCCTTTGCCGTTTCAAAAGCCAACGCCGTAGGTTTGTGGCAGTTCATACAGCCCACGGGAAAAATATTCGGACTGGAGAGGAATCACTGGTATGACGAGAGGCGCGACCCCGTGAAATCAACGAAGGCCGCCGCCAAAATGCTGAAAGAGCTGCACGAGAAGTACGGTGACTGGTATCTGGCTCTCGCCGCTTATAATTGCGGCCAGGGCAGGGTGAACGCGGCGATAAAAAAACAGGGCACAAACAATTTTTGGGATTTATATCTTCCGAAGGAAACTGAAGATTATGTGCCGAAGATCATTGCGGCTGTGATGATATTGAAAGACCCTCTGATTTTCGGCTTTTCCGATGATTCGGACGACAAAGTCAAGTATGAAACGGTTGAAGTTTTCGGGCCCGTGGACCTGAAACTCGCCGCGAAGTGCGCCGGATGCGATCAGAAAGATCTCGTCGCGCTTAATCCCGAGCTTTCAAGGCAGTGCACACCGCCGGACATGATTCCTTATTCCCTGAAATTGCCCGTCGGCAAATCAGCGGCTTTTGTTAAAAAATTCTCACGGATGGACGATAAGCACAAATATCTTTCTAAAAAAGAACTGAGCGCGAGAGAACACAAAAGCGTTGTTTACAAGGTGCGGCACGGCGATAACCTCTCTACAATAGCCAGAAAGTATAAGGTGTCCGTCAGAAAAATCAAAGAATGGAACCGTATTGCCCGGGGCGATCTCATTTATCCCGGCCAGCAACTCAAAATATACCGTTGATATACGTAGAACCCGAAGGTTTTCAGTCAAACTGCTACATTCTTAACAGGGGCGATCTGGCTTTTGTGATAGATCCCGGCGTGGAAGCGGAAAGAATAATCAGAATTCTGGATGAACATAGAATAAACAAAATATCCATAATACTGACGCATTCACATGCGGATCACTGGGCGGGCGCGCCGGAGCTGATCAAAAAAACCGGATGTAAGATATATATGGGCAGCGCGGCGAAAGATGTGTGCTACCGCTCCGAGGTGAATCTTGCCGGCATGTCCGGCCTGGAATTCCCGGAGGTTCGCGGATGGCTCCCCGACGGCGAGACGCTGTCGGAAGGCGGTATGGATCTGAAGATAATTTTTACCCCCGGCCACACAAGTTGCGGCATATCTCTTGAAACTGAAGAGGGGCTGTTTACAGGGGATAGCGTTTTCGCCCGCGGCTGCGGAAGAACGGATCTTCCGACGGGAGATCACAAAACTCTTATGAGCTCTATACGCGAGAAGATCCTTGTTTACCCTCCTTCAACAAAACTTTTCCCCGGTCACGGGCCGTTCACAAGCGTTGAAGCCGAGAAAAATCTCTATGTATGATAAGCTGCCGCTTTGAGACGCTGCTTCCCGGTGGCGGAGAAGGGAAATCATATTATTTCAGGGATCCCGAAAGCGTTCTTGAGCTGAAAGACCCGTCCAAAGCGGAAGATTTTTTTAAATTTCTCGAAAAGCTCGCGGAAAAATATTATGTCGCGGGTTTTATAAGCTATGAACTCGGTTACGCTCTTGAAAAATGTTTCGGAAAAATGAAGTCTTCGTCTTTTCCTCTCGCACTTTTCGGCGTTTATAAAAAAGCCCGGATCCGCGATGTTTTGTCCCCTTCGGCCGGAGGGAATTACAGAATAAAAAATTTAAAGCTGAATATCTCAAAAGACGACTATCTATCGTCGGTAAAAAAAATTAAAAAACACATATGTGCGGGTGATATCTACCAGGCGGATTACACGCTGAAATATAAATTTTCCTTTGAAGGTGACGCTAGCTATTTTTATGAGGACCTGAAAAGAAAACAGCGAGCGCCTTATGCCGCTCATCTTGATTTCGGGAGCATAAAAATACTGTCGCTTTCGCCGGAACTTTTTTTCTCAAAAAATGGCAGGAGCATAAGGGTGAAGCCCATGAAAGGCACCGCGCGCAGGGGAGTTGATAATGAGTCAGACAGTTCTCAGGCGGATTTTCTTTTCCGCGATGAGAAGAACAGGAGCGAGAATCTGATGATAACCGACCTTCTGAGAAATGATCTTGGACGCATCGCCTGTGCCGGCACGGTGAAGACGGAAAAAATGTTTAAGGTGGAAAAATATGACACGCTTTTTCAAATGACATCAAGCGTAAAAGCCAGGATCCGGTCCGGCGTGGATTTTTACGGTATAATCAAGAACATTTTCCCCTCGGGCTCGGTGACGGGCGCTCCCAAAATACGTAGCATGGAGATTTTAAGGGACATTGAGGCGGAAAAAAGAAATGTCTATACGGGCGCCGTGGGATTTCTTTCGCCCGGGGGCCGGGCGGATTTTAATGTGCCGATCAGAACCGTTCTTCTGAGAGGCGCCAGGGGTGAGATGGGCGTCGGGAGCGGCATTGTTTACGACTCCAAGCCAGGGGAAGAATACGCCGAATGTGTCCTCAAAGCGAAGTTTCTGACCGATGGCCATAAGGAATTCTGTCTCATAGAAACGATGCTTTTTGACGATGAGCTGAAAAATCTCCCAGCTCATTTATCCCGCTTGAGAAGTTCCGCCGGTTACTTCGGTTTTTGTTTTGATGAGCGCAAAATCCGATCGGCTTTATCGCGTAAAACGCGTACGCTATCCCGCGGGCGCTGGAAAATAAGAGCGCTGCTTGCCGCTGACGGGAATTTGTCTCTGAGCTCCTCAAAAGCGGTTGAGGCCGCCGGAGCGCTGAAACTTGCTTTTTCTTCAAAAACGGTAGATTCATCGGACAGATTTCTTTATCACAAAACAAGCCAGAGGGCTCTTTTTGACGCGGAGCTTGAAAAGGCGAGGGAAAAAGGTTTTTTTGACGCTGTTTTTGTCAACGAAAAAGGCCTCCTCACCCAGGGCGCCGTCACAAATATATACGCCGAAAAGAGGGGAGTGATATACACTCCTCCCGTCTCCTGCGGGCTCCTGAAAGGCACAATAAGGCAGAGCCTTCTAACGCTCGGGAAAGTCAGGGAAAAGAATATGACACCCGCCGATCTCCGCAAGGCCGATGCCGTATATGTTTCCAACGCTGTTATCGGTTTCAGAAAAGCGCAGCTTTTGTCTAATGTCAAGACCTGACCCCATTTGAATAATGTTTTACAATGTGCTAATATTCCCTAATATTCCGGTTGGATAAAAAGAAACGGAGGTTTTAAAATGGCAAAGATTTATTATGACAAAGATGCAAGTTTGTCGGCGTTAAAGGGTAAAACCGTGGCTGTCATAGGTTACGGTTCTCAGGGGCACGCGCAGGCGCAGAATCTCAGGGATTCGGGCGTTAACGTCATCGTCGCTGACCTGCCCGGCTCCGACAATTTTGAACAGGCTAAGAAAGACGGCTTCAAGCCCGTTACCTGTGCGGAAGCGGTCAAAAAAGCTTTCTGGGTGCAGATGCTCGTTCCCGACGAGCTCCAGTCGATAATTTATAAAAACGATGTTGAGCCCAATTTGAAAAAGGGCATGGTGCTGGGTTTTTCCCACGGATTCAACATCCGCTTCGGCCAGATAAAGCCGCCGAAAACGATTGATGTTGTGATGGTCGCCCCGAAAGGGCCCGGCCATCTTGTCAGGGATGTGTATGCCGCCGGCGGCGGCGTGCCGAATCTCATAGCCGTTCATCAGAACGCGTCCAAAAAAGCCAAACAGCTGGCGCTGGCCTATTCAAAAGGCATAGGCGGCACCCGGGCCGGTACACTGGAGACGACTTTTTCGGAAGAGACGGAAACGGATCTTTTCGGAGAGCAGGTTGTTCTCTGCGGCGGCGTTGTGGAGTTGGTCAAGGCCGGCTTTGAGACGCTCGTTGAGGCGGGTTACCAGCCGGAGATCGCCTATTTTGAATGTTTCCACGAGCTCAAGCTCATCGTCGATCTTATGCACACGAAAGGCATAGGCTGGATGAACTATTCCATCTCTGACACCGCCGAATACGGCGAATATTCAAGAGGCCCGAGGATAATAACTGACGAGACGAAGAAGGAAATGAAAAAGATCCTCAGGGAAATCGTCTCCGGCGAATTCGCGAAAGAATGGCTGCTTGAAAACAGAGTCGGCCGTCCCGTGTTCAATCAGGCGAGAAAGGAAAGCTTTGAGCTTAAGATAGAGGAAGTGGGCGGCAAACTCCGAAAGATGATGCGCTGGCTGAAAAAATAGATCCGGATGCGGGTTTCAAAAGAAGTCATACCGGTGCTGCTGCCGCTGGTCGCCGTTTTCGCGGCCCTGTTTGTGCCTCTGTTTCTGCCGGTGAAAAAGGAGCTGCTGTCAAGTTGGAACTTTTACGCGGCGGCGCTTGTTTTTTCCGTCGCTTTGTGGACGCTGTGGTTTTTCAGGGATCCCGATATAAAAGTGAATGCGTCAGACGCGCACATCCTCTCTCCGGCTTCCGGACGCGTGATGTCCATCGAGGAAACGGACCGGGGTACGAAAGTTGTGCGGATTTTTATGAATGTGTGCAGTTACCACATCCAGCGCGCGCCTTACGGCGGCACGGTCAGGAAGATAACTTATACGCACGGAAGTTTCATCAATGCCGCCAAAAGCGACGCGCACATCAAAAACGAGAGAAACGAGGTGCTGTTTGACACTCCGCGCGGCGTCATAGCCGTCACGCAGATCGTCGGTTCCATAGCCCGGCGGATACTCTGCTGGAAAAAAGAGGGTGATACGGTCTCGCAGGGCGAAAAGTTCGGCATGATAAAGTTCGGCTCCCAGGTGGATTGCGAATTTCCGGGATCCTGCCAGGTGCTTGTGAAAGAAGGAGACGGACTTGACTGCGCCCGTTCGGTGATAGCGAAATGGAGATGAAAAGATTCAGGACGGGGATATATCTTCCCAGCGTTTTCACGGCGATCAATATTGGCTGCGGTTTTATGTCTGTTCTCTTCGCCCTTCAGGATAAATATTCTCTGGCCGCCTGGCTCATCGTTATAGGATGGGCGATGGATTCCATGGACGGTTATTTGGCCCGCATGACAAACACCGACTCCAAATTCGGTATGGAATTTGACAGCATAGCGGATATGGCGTCTTTCGGCATGGCCCCGGCTCTGCTTGTGTGGATATACTACCTCAAGGATTTTCGCCTCGGATGGGCTGTCTGCCTTTTGTTTGTTCTGACCGTGGCGATCAGGCTGGCCCGCTACAACACTTCCGCTTCCTCTGAAGAGAAATCGCCTTATTTTGAGGGCCTTCCGTCGCCGGCGGCCGCGGGAATACTGGCTGCTTTTGTCCTGCTGATGGAAATATACAAGGCGGATTCCCCCAAACGGAGTTTCAGGTTTCTTGTTGAAAGAGCGCCGCTTTTCGCTCACATCCTGCCGTTTATAATAATACTTATCTCATTCCTGATGCTGACAAAATTGAGATACCCCCACGGGAGCAGATTCAAACTCACGGGTATGCTGCCTATGAGGGTTTTCATAATAACGATCGTGTGGCTGGTGCTTTTCGTGATGTATCCGGAAAGCGTTATATCGCTGATGCTCATAGCCTATCTGCTCTACGGATTGCTGGATATTGTCATCAGGACAATCAGGATGAGGAAGGAAAGAGACTGATGTCCGGAAAAATAATCATATTTGACACGACTCTGCGCGACGGAGAGCAGTCACCGGGCGCATCGCTTACGAGTGACCAGAAACTCATAATAGCGCGCGAGCTCGAGAAGATGAAAGTGGACGTTATAGAGGCGGGTTTTGCCATATCCTCACCCGACGATTATAAGAGCATAGAAAGGATTTCATCCGTTTTGAAGAATGTGACGGTGTGTTCGCTCGCGCGGGCCGTTGAAAAAGATATTGCCGCCGCCGCAGGCGCCCTTTCCAGCGCCCGGCATAAACGCATACACACTTTTATTGCCACCTCTCCCGTGCACATGAAATACAAGCTCAGGATGTCAAAGGCCGAGGTTGTATCCCACGCCGTGGGAGCGGTAAAACTGGCGCGCGGATATTGCGACGAAGTGGAATTCTCCTGCGAGGACGCCACCAGGAGTGATAAAAAATTCCTCCGCGAAATAATTGAAAAAGTCATATCCGCCGGAGCCGGTATAATAAACATTCCCGATACCGTCGGTTATGCCTATCCGGAAGAGATGGGAAAACTCATAAGTTATCTTCTGGCCAATGTGAAGAATTCGCACAAAGCCGTTTTTTCGGTGCACTGCCACAATGACCTGGGACTGGGCACGGCAAATTCCCTTGCGGCGGTTATCGCCGGAGCCGGTCAGGTGGAATGCACGATCAACGGCCTGGGAGAGCGCGCCGGGAACGCGGCCCTGGAAGAAATAGTCATGGCCCTGAAAGTGCGTTTCCCGAAAATAAAAACCGGCGTTGACACTCACGCTATAGCGCGCGTGTCGGGGATGGTCTCGCACATGACCGGCATCGCCGTGCAGCCGAATAAAGCCGTCGTCGGATCCAACGCTTTCGCCCATGAGGCCGGCATCCATCAGGACGGTGTGCTCAAAAAAGCCCAGACATACGAGATAATGAAGCCGGAAGATGTGGGGATATCGGGTTCGCGGCTCGTTCTCGGAAAGCATTCCGGCCGCGCGGCTCTGGATAAAAAGCTGAAAGATCTCGGTTTTCAGGTCGGAAAAGACAAACTGGATGAGATATTTGTCGAGTTTAAAAAACTGGCTGACAAAAAGAAAAAGGTTTATGACGAAGATATAATAGCGCTCATAGAAAAGGACATGGGCAGAAGAGACGGCTTTGAGCTGAAAAATTTTGAGGTGCACACCACACCGTCCGGCTCAAAGGGAAAGGTGACGCTCAAAAAAGGCGGAAAGATATTCAGGGGCGAGGCCTCCGGCGACGGGCCCGTTGACAGCGTGCTCAAGGCGGTGGAGGCGGTCAGCGGCAGGAAGGGGAAACTCACTGATTATCATGTGAAGTCCATTACTGTCGGAAAAGACGCGCAGGGCGAGGTGCGGCTCAGGGCGGCTTTCGGAAAAAAAGTGTTCGCGGGCGTCTCATCATCCACGGATATAATAGAGGCCTCCATACTGGCATACCTTTCCGCTCTCAACAAACTTGAATTGCGGAATATCAAAGGATGATCTATGAATTACGTTGAAAATATTCTATCTCACGCCTCGGGAAGAAAAAGTGTTTCCGCGGGGGAATATATAGAGGCCCGCTGCGACACGGTTCTGATGAACGATGTGACGGGGCCCTTGGCGGTGAAAGAATTCCTCAAAAGAGGAAAGAAGATAAAGAACCCCGGGTCGGTGGTGATCGTCTGTGATCACTTCACGCCCAATAAAGACATCCAATCCGCTGAAAATGTGAAATTCCTGAGGGATTTTGCTAAAAAGCAGAAGATAAAGTTTTTTGAGATCGGCGACGGCGGCGTCGAGCATGTCATTCTGCCGGAGAAAGGAATCGTCAAGCCCGGCGACGTTGTCATAGGCGCGGATTCTCACACCTGCACATACGGGGCGCTGGGCGCTTTTTCCACAGGCGTCGGTTCCACCGATGCGGCTTTCGCCATGCTCACCGGAAAGATCTGGTTTATGGTGCCGGAGGTCATGGAATTTGTTTACAGCGGCAAAAAAGGAAAATTCATAACAGGCAAGGATCTTATTCTCCTGACCATCGGGAAGGTAGGCGTCTTCGGCGCGAATTACAAAGCCATGAAATTCGCGGGGCCTGTCATACGCGCTCTTTCAATGGATGAGAGATTCACCATGTGCAACATGGCCATTGAGGCCGGCGGAAAAGCCGGTTTTGTCGTGCCGGATAAAAAAACCGCGGAGTATATCAAGGGGCGTCCGGGTAAGAAGGCCAGGGTTTTCGCCGACGGAGCTTCGGCTCAGATACTCAAAATGGATATAAGCTCCGTTAAGCCTCTTGTCGCCGCGCCGCATCTTCCCGATAAAGTGGGGCCCGCCGAGAAAATGAATAAAGTAAAAATAGACCAGGCCGTCATAGGTTCCTGCACAAACGGCAGGATAAGCGATTTCGCGCAGGCGGCGAAGATAATGAAAGGCAGGAAGATAAGCGCCGGACTGCGCTGTATAATCCTTCCCGGCAGTCAGCAAGTCTATGCCGAGGCCTTGAAGAAAGGTTACATAGAGACATTCCTGAAAGCGGGTTGCGTTATCGCGCCGCCCACCTGCGGGCCGTGCCTGGGCGGCCACATGGGGATACTCGCTGGCGGAGAAACGGCGATATCCACGACCAACAGGAATTTTGTCGGCAGGATGGGGGCCATCAGCTCCCGTGTGTATCTTGCCTCACCCTACACGGCGGCCGCCTCGGCGCTCAGGGGGCGTATAATATCGCCGGAACAGCTTTAGGGATTTAAAACGGAGAGAAAATGAAAAATATAATAAAAGGCCGCGCTTATGTCGTCGGGGATTCTGTGGACACGGATGTGATAATACCGGCGAGGTTTCTCACGACTGATAACGCGGATGAACTGGCCGCGCACTGCATGGAAGACCTGGATAAAGATTTCAGCAAAAAGGTGAAGACGGGCGATATCATCGTCGCCGGAGACAACTTCGGCTGCGGCTCCTCGCGCGAACACGCGCCCATAGCCATAAAGGCATCTGGCATCTCGGCCGTCATAGCAAAATCGTTCGCGAGGATTTTTTTCCGCAACTGCATAAACATAGGCCTCATGGTTTTTGTCTGTGACATGAAAAAAGACACCCGCCCGGGCGATGAGATAACGGTTGACATGCAGAAGGGCGAGATCGCCAACGCCCGCACGAAAAAGATTTATCAGGTGAAGCCCGTTCCGGAATTCATAAAGAAAATAGTGTCGTCCGGCGGCCTTCTGAATTATGCCGTTCAAAGGAGAAAATGAGATGAAAAAGCACAAGATAGCGGTTATAGGCGGAGACGGAACAGGGCCGGAAGTCGTCGCGGAAGGGCTGAAAGTCCTTAAAGCGGCCTCAAAAAAGTTCGGCTTTGAGTATGAGACGACAATGCTGGACTGGGGCGGCGAGAGATACATGAGGACCCACGAGGTCATACCCGCCGACGGCATAGAAACACTGAAAAAATTCGACGCCATATATCTGGGCGCGATCGGCCATCCCGACGTGAAACCGGGGATACTTGAAAAAGGCCTTCTTCTGAAAATGAGATTCGATCTTGAGCAGTACATAAACCTCAGGCCCGTCAAGCTCTATCCCGGAGTGTGGACGCCGATCAAGGACAAGGGCCCGGATGATATAGACTATGTTGTAGTGAGGGAAAACAACGAGGGCCTTTATAAGGGCCTTGGCGAATTCAAGAACAAGGGCACTAAGGACGAGGTGGCTCTTCAGACATCCTATAACACGAGGCGCGGCGTTGAGCGCTGCATAAGATACGCTTTTGAATTCACAAGAAAAAGGAACAAGAGAAAACAGCTCACGCTCTGTGGAAAGACAAATGTTCTCACCTACGCGTGGGATCTCTGGGAAAGGACTTTTTATGAGGTCGCCAAGGAGTTCCCGGACATAAAAACAGATTACACGCATGTTGACGCCACCTGTATGTGGATGGTGAAAAACCCGGAATGGTTTGACGTTATCGTCACGGACAACATGTTCGGCGATATAATCACCGATCTCGCGGCGATGACGCAGGGCGGAATGGGAATAGCCGCCGGCGGAAACATTAATCCGGAGGGCGTGTCCATGTTCGAGCCCATAGGCGGTTCCGCGCCCAAATACACGGGTAAAAATGTCATCAATCCACTGGCCGCTATATGTTCGCTCGGGATGCTGCTTTCAAACATCGGCGAAGAAGAAGCCGCGGTCGCCGTTGAAAAAGCGGTGATGACGGCCACGGCCGGAAAAATCAAATCCATGTCGGCAGGCAAAATGGGCATGGGCACGACGGAAGTCGGCGATTACGTAGCAAGCCTTATCTGAGCGCCGCGGCCCTTTGTTTGACAAAAACGCACAATTGTGAGACAATGATGTACATAAAGATGTACGTTTTAAGGGAGGTATGATATGACGACACTCACAGCCACGGATGCCCGCCGCGAGTTTTTTGATATTATCAACGGCGCGGCAAAAAGCCACAAAATATACAGGATCAGTCACCGCAAGGGCGCGACGGTGCTTATGTCCGAAGACGACTACGAAAGCCTGATAGAATCGCTGGAGCTTCTTTCTATTCCCGGCTTCAGGGCGAGTATGAAAAAGTCTGTTCGCCAAATGAAAAAAGGCGAGACATTTTCCTTTGAAGAGGTGTTAGGGAAAAAAAAGTGACGTCGTATAAAATCCGCTTTACCAAAGAAGCGGTTAAGGATGTTAAGAAACTGACGCCGAGGTTGAAACAAAAACTTAAAACCCTGCTCCTGGATGAGGTGGCGGCTTCTCCTTATTCGGGCAAGAAATTGATCGGCGATCTGGAAGGATTCTATTCACTGCGCCTCACTTATAAAGACCGTATCATCTATTCGGTCGATTCGAAAAGCCGCACGGTGTTCATCCACAAAACGCGAACCCATTATGGCGACTGACATAAGAAAAAGGGGACGGAAAAAGAGGATGCGCTTAATATTTTCAAAGGGATGTAATAATATGCGTAATAAAATAATGAAGTTGGCGGGGTTGGGTTGGATGGTTTTGGCGGTATCGTATGTTAACGCATTAAATATAGAACAGACAAAGGGGCCGCGCATTGTCCTTGAAGAAGAAGAGATAACTTTGATGGAAGATGGTAAAGAAATACAGAAAATATTAGTCAGTGAATCAAGCCAGGAAAAAGACGAGATATTAAATATGGTTAGAGAAAAAGTGTTAAGAAAATTAGGAGTGAAATCTGATCAAGAAATCAGGGCAGGGGAATTATGGGATCAATATAATGGAGAAGTTGATAAGTTGTTAAAGGTAGAAAAGGTCAAAGACCGGAAATTAAAATTTATTGATATTGATAAGGATGGTAAAGCGTTTAAAGAAGTAATCTTGCGAACTGAATTCAGGATTGATGAAGAATTAGATAAATCAAAAAAAACTGTGAAGATAAGGAGGCAAATAAGTAAAAATGCAAAAATCAGTGAGAATGGGAAGTATGCTGTTATTGGTACCGGTATCGGTACTATTGACGTAATTAACAATGATGGCACTGAGATATCTTTTCGAGGGGAAGGCCCCAGCGAGTCGCGCCTTGAATTATTGGATAACAACGGGAATGTTTTATGGGAGAAGAAATTTGTTGAGGGTAGATGTCCTAATTTCATGGATTGTATTATTGCGCAAAACGGTATAGTAGCGGTTATCATAGGCAAAGGAATTGAAATTGGAGAAGATATTCTCCATGCATATAACACCAACGGCGACGAAATTCTTGTTTATCCGAAAAAAATCGGGGAAGCATACCCGGGTGGCGCGGGCGATATGAGAATTTCTCCAAACGGAAGATATCTTGCCGTTCAGGTTGGTTTTCTTTATCCTACAGCGAGCAAAAAAGTATTCTTTGATTTACAAAGCGGGAGTTTATGGAAAGCGGATAAACCTTATGTAGTCTATGAAATAACTAATGAGGGCCAGGCAAAAGTTGATTATTATGATGCGGATAAGAAAAAACTGAGTGCAACAGAGACAATAGATTTTAAGAAGTATTTAGAAGAATAGATATGAGAAGAAAAATTTTAATTTCACTTGCTTTTGTTTTCATGTTCCTAAGTTTCCAAACGGGTTTATTGTTATCCCAAACAATAACTCCACCTTGGTTATGGTCGATAACATCCGACTATGGGCCGAGGATGTTAGGTTCTACATGGAATTTCCATGGAGGAATAGATTATGACGGTGGAATTGATGAAGATATTTATGCTGTTGAAGGCGGAACTATAAATTCATTGGGATGGGATAGCAAAGCCAATAAATATATTGCAATACAAGGTTCGCATGGACGTTGGGCATATATTCATATTTTTAGTGCTGAAACAGTACCAGTGGTTGCCGATGATTGGGAGATGAGAATGGCTAAGTTAATTAAGAGCCCATCCGATATCGCTAATGAAGAGGAAAAAGAAGGGAAAAAGGGACGTCCTTAATATTTTAGATTTGGTTGATGATATAATTAGTGACTGCTGCAAAGATGAAGATGAGTAAATTATGAGCAAAGACTGATGGTATTTAATTTGCGGAAAATATTAACACGACTATTTTGTGGACGCTGTCTTGACAATTTTCAAGAGAGATTTGAAGATTTTTCATGCATTTAAGAAGCAGGGTTATAAATGGAGGGAAATATGGATGTAAATGAACTGAATCAGAAAGTGCTTGCCGAGAACGTGAAGGTGAAGAACATCATCAGAGAGCTCCACCGCGTCATCGTGGGGCAGGATGAGCTTCTGGAAAGGCTGCTCATAGGGATTTTCACCCACAGCCATGTCCTTGTCGAGGGCGTGCCGGGGCTGGCGAAAACATTGGCCGTGAGCACTCTTGCCCAGAGCCTTGACATGGATTTCAAGAGGATACAATTCACGCCGGATCTTCTTCCGGCGGATATCATAGGCACGCAGATATATCATCCCGCCCAGGGGAAGTTCTCCGTTAAGAAGGGGCCCGTGTTCGCGAATTTCATCCTTGCCGACGAGATAAACCGAGCCCCGGCCAAGGTGCAGTCGGCTCTGCTCGAATCCATGCAGGAGAGGCAGGTGACGATAGGGGACACGACACACATGCTTCCCGTGCCTTTTTTTGTCATGGCCACGCAGAACCCGATAGAGCAGGAGGGGACTTACCCTCTGCCCGAGGCGCAGATAGACAGGTTCATGATGAAAGTCGTCATAGATTATCCGGGAATAGACGAGGAGAAGGATATCATAGAAAGGGTGGGGATAAAGAAGCTCCCGAAGGTTGATAAGGTCATTACGAAAGAAGATGTCACTATGCTCCAGGAACTCATCGAGCAGATATATATTGACGACAAGATAAAAAGTTACTGCGTCAATCTGGCCGCCGCCACGAGGCATCCTGAGAATTTCGGACTGGAAAAACTCAAGGCGCTGCTGGCATGGGGCGTTTCGCCGAGGGCAACGCTGCATCTTGTTTACGCCGCGCGCGCGAAGGCCTTCATAGAAGGCAGGGGTTTTGTCATACCGGAAGACGTGAAAGACGTCGCCAGGGATGTGTTCCGCCACAGGATCATCCTCAGCTATGAGGGCGAAGCCGAAAACCAGACGCCGGACAAAATAATCTCCGAGCTCCTATCAGTTGTTGAAGTGCCGTAAAAATATCTATGGCTTTCAGATTTTTAGCGGCATCATTCCCCGCTCACAAGTATGATAAGTGAGAAAGAGATATTAAAAAAAGTCCTGAAGATAGAGCTCCGCGCGAGGTTTCTCGCCCAGCAGCTCTTCACGGGAAAATACGCCTCTTCCTTTAAGGGAAAGGGCATAGAGTTCTCCGAGGTGCGCCCATACGCTCCCGGCGATGATGTCAGGAGCATAGACTGGAACATCACCGCGCGCATGAACGCCCCCTATATCAAGGAATTCACCGAGGAGCGCCAGCTTTCCGTCGTTTTCATGCTCGATATAGGCGCTTCCATGCACTTTGGCACTTCCGAGAAGATGAAAAGGGAATACGCGACGGAAGTGGCCTCTCTTCTGGCCTGGACTTCGGCGAGAAACGGCGACAAAGCGGGGCTCATTCTTTTCAGCTCCGGCATAGAGAAATATATACCGCCGAGGAAAGGGCGCTTCCACATAATGAGGATAATCAGGGAAATGCTTTACGCCGAACCCACGGCCCGGGCCTCGGATATTCAGGGGGCTCTTGAGTTCGCGTCCAGAGTGTTCGGTAAAAAGAGCATAATCTTTGTTTTCAGCGATTTCTTCACACTGGACGACGCGCGGAAACTGCGCATATTATCCTCAAAACACGATGTGATCGGCTTGAGGGTGAGGGACAGATCCGAGGTGACGCTTCCTGAATGCGGGATGGTCAGGATAAAAGACAGCGTCAGCGCCCGACGCTGTTTCGCCGATTTTTCATCCCGCGCTTCAAGAAAAATATTTTCCCAGAGGTTGAGCGCGGAAGAGCGCATGCTGGATTCTCTTTTTAATTCCGCCGGATGCGATCTCCTGAAGCTCTCCACCGGCGACGATTATGTGCCGCCGCTCCTGAATCTTTTCAGGACGAGGTCGAGGAGAAGATGAGGATACCTGCTGTTTTAGCGCTGGCCTTCGCCTGCCTTTGTCCGGCCTTCGCCGCGGACGCCGCGGCTTCTAAATCCGCCGTTTCAGGCGCGGTCATCCTCATCCCTTCTTCCACGCACACGGTTATCGGCGGGCTCTTTGAGTTGAACGCCGTCATAACGAAAGAGGCTCATCAGAAGGTGGAAAACATAATACTCCCCGCGTCGGCTAACATAAAATTTTCTCTCGCGGAACACCAAAAAGGCGCGCAAAACGACTACGCGCGTTTTGAGCTCCGTTTCTTTGATCTCGGCGAGGTGACGGTGCCCTCACCGGAATTCGTCATCTCAAGCGCCGTCGTGAGAGGAGAGCCTTTCGGCGTTTTTGTAAAGGGCCGTCTGGGGGAGGCCGAGGCCGAAATAAAAAAGCTCCGGCCGCAGAAGAGGGGGGCGTTTCCCAAACTGATCGCGCTCATAGCGCTGCTTGCCGCTTTAGCCGCGGCCTATTATTTCCTGAGGCGGAAACAAGTCCTTGTCTCTCCTGAAGAACAGATGAGCCCTGAAGAGTGGTACGCCTCGGCTCTTGACGCTCTTGACAGGAACACCCCTGTCAATGAACTTCTCGACGGCTTGTCCGATACCTTCAGGATATATCTTGAAAAGAAGCGCGGCCTTCCGGCCATATTCCTGGACACGAGCGAAATAGACGCAGAGTTGAAGAAAAGAGCTTTCAGCACGGAAGAAAGGCTTAAAGCCGTTTCTTTTCTCCGTTCCTGCGACCTCGCGAAATTCGCGGGACAGAGTTTTGATGAGAGGGAGATCGATAAACTTTTCAAAGACGCCTGCTCCTTCGCCGGAATAGGTGGCAGAGGGAGCTCATGAAAATCCTCAACCCCTATTTTTTGATTTTTCTGCCGCTTCTGGCCCTGTGTTTCTGGATGATATTCGGAAACAAGGAAAGCGAATCGGTTTATTATTCAAGAGCTGATTCGCTCGCGCGCTGGGGGATCTCAAGCGCTCTGCCACATATATGGCGGGGGCTTTATCTGGCGGCGATAGTGCTGGCTTTTATCGCCGGCCTTCGCCCCGCGAAAGGCATCAACAGAAAGGAAGAGGTCAAAAATGCCAGGGATATTTTCATTGTCATGGACACATCGCTGAGCATGAACGCCGTCGATCTGAAACCCAACCGGCTGGAAACGGCCAAGAAGGAAGCCGCCTCTTTCATCAGGAAAAGGGATTTTGACAGGATAGGGCTGGCCGTTTTCGGCGGAGTCGCCATGATGCAGTCTCCTCTCTCCTTTGACCGCAAAGCCGTTCTGCGCCTTGTATCCGGCATAAAAGCGGGTATGACGGGCGAAGACGGCACAGCCCTAGGCGACGGACTGGGCGTCGCCGTAAAACATCTGGCGAAAAGCGCCTCTGTTTCAAAAATCATAGTCCTGCTCACCGACGGAGCCAGCAACAGGGGCGTGATATCGCCGGAGATGGCCTCGGATTTCGCTAAGAACATAGGGATAAAGATATATACCATAGGCGTCGGCGGCCGCGGAGCGTCGCAGATCCCGATAGATCATCCGGTTTTCGGACAGGTGATGGGAAGAATAGATGATGACCTCAACGAAACGCTGCTTAAAAAGATAGCCGATGAAACATCCGGCAAATATTACAGGGCGGAATCTGAAAAGGCCATGAGCGAGATTTACACCGAGATAGATAAGCTCGAGGAAACAAAGATACTTTCCAGCACCTTTGTTGAATACAGGGAATACGCGTCATTATTTATGAACGCGGCTTTCGTTTTATTTGTGACGGCGATGATTTTGAGATTCGCGCTGATAAGGAGCATACCCTGATATGATATGGGATAACCCGAAAATATTGTTTGCTCTGTTAGCGCTGCCTTTTATAGCGCTCTTTTTTGTTTTTGAATGGCGCGCCCGAAGGCAGAGATGTTCTGTTTACGCGTCTTCCTCATTTTTTGAAAAACTCACATCTTTCCGCCCCCGCGCCGGAATTTTCGCGCGGATATCGGCCGCTCTCGCTTTCGCTTTTTTTGTCACGGCTCTGGCCGGCCCACGCTGGGGACTTGTCAGCAGAAAAGTGGAGGAAAAATCCAGCTCCGTGATGATAGCTCTTGATGTGTCGTCGAGCATGTTCTGCGAGGACATAAAACCCACGCGATTTAAAGCGTCAATAGCGAAGATCAAATATATCCTGTCTCTTCTGCGCTCAGAGCGTTACGGCCTTGTGGGTTTTGCCGGACGGGCCTTCACGATCTGTCCTCTCACGGGAGACCTTGCGTCGCTGAGGATGTTTTTAGACGAGATAAGCGCCGGAGAAATACCTTATCCGGGAACGAACATATCCGAGGCTCTGTCCAAAGCCGCGGAAAGCTTTGAGGACGATACAAATTCCAGGGCGGTCATACTCCTGACGGACGGCGAGAATCTGCAGGGGGATCCCGCTTCCATTGTGAAAGAACTCAAGGGCATAAGGGTTTTTGTCATAGGCGTCGGCACTCCCGAGGGCGAGCCCATTCCAGTCAAAGACGACAACGGAAAGGTGACGGGCTACAAAAAAGATGAAAAGGGCGAAACCGTAATAAGCCGCCGCGATGAGACTCTTCTCCTGCAAATAGCCAATGCCACCAAAGGGCGCTATTTTCCTTTTGATCCCGCCAACAGGGACATAGAGCAGATAGCCGACGCCATCAATTCAATGGACAAGGATTTTATGGGCGAATCTTTTTCCTCGTCGCTGGAGAAAAAATATCCCATTCCGCTGGCCGCCGCTCTATTTTTTATGATAGCTGATTTCCTTCTTCCGTTTATAACGCGTAAAAAAACGTTCCTTGATAATATCCCACCCGCGCTCATCCTCCTTCTTTTGATCGCCGCGCCGTCCATGGCGGATGATATTTCCAGCGGGAACAGGGATTTCAGGAACAGGGATTTTTTCAAAGCCGAACAACATTACAGGGAGGCGCTCAAAAAGAAAGCGTCAGAGGCGGCCTACTATAATCTGGCCAACACTTATTATTTTATGGAGAAACATGACGATGCGGAAAAAAATTACAGGAAAGCGGCGACTTTTGAGAATCCCCGTATGGAGGAAGACCTGTTTTACAATATGGCGAACAATTGCTACAGAAAAGGGGATATTGACGAGGCGATAAGCTTTTACCGGCGCGTCTTGCGCGCTGATCCGTCTTCTTCAGACGCTCTGCACAACCTTGAGATGGCGCTGCGTCAGAAATCCGAAGACAGCGGCAAAAAAGACGGCGAGAAGGATAAGGAGAAGGAAGGGGATATGTCCGAGGACGATATGCAGCGCGCTATGAATCTGCTGGACGATATGGAAAAAAGCGGCAGGAAAAAACAGGAAAAACAGAAGATGCCCGCAGTGAGTCAGGACTGGTAGAATGATAAGTAGGAAAAGCCTGTCAGGCGAGACGCTATCCGGAGCGGGCCATATGAGCGAGGGGGTTTGCCCAGTGCCCCGAGCGAATTGGCAGCGAAGCGCATACCTGAGCGGCCGTCTACGGGTAGCGTCTCGTTTGACTATAAGACCATCTGTCGCGGATAATGGCCAGCCCGCCCCGGCGGACTTGCAGCTCCGGATACCGTCCGGCTTGATCGGCTCTTTCTGCGTGGCGGCGGCGCTTCTTGTTTTGAATTTCGCGCCGCTTGCCGCCGAGGATCTGAATATAAGCGCCTCGGTGTCGTCACAGAACATAGGGCTCAATGAACAGCTGACTCTGACGATTTCCGCCTCGGGCTCGGGCGCGAGGCTTCCGGGGATGCAGCTTCCTCCGCTGGACGATTTTGACGTCTATTCGTCTGGCACTTCGCAGAACGTCTCATTTGTGAACGGAAAAATGTCGGCGGTCAGCGAGCATAAGTACATTCTCGTCCCGAAAAGAACGGGGCGGCTGACGATACCGTCTTTTCAGATAGAATACAAAGGCAAAACCCACACGACCCCGGCCATAAGCGTGGAAGTGCGCCCGGTCTCCTCTCAGGTGAGGGCGGGAAGCGGTGAAAGCCCCCGTCAGGAATCCTTCTGGATAGAGCAGAAGCTGGATAAGGCCTCCTGCTACACCGGCGAGCCGGTCTATTACAGTTTTCTTTTTTACGCCGACAGGAACCTGGTACAGAATCCCGGCCTGTCGCTTCCTTCGTTCAACGGATTTCTGAAAGAGGACCTGCCTCCTCCCCTGCGCTATAATAAAGTCGTGGACGGCAGGAATTATTCGGTGACGGAAATTAAAAGCGTTATTTTTCCGATAACAAAAGGGGCGTTCCAGTTTGAACAGGCGCGGCTTGAAATAGTGGAATCCAGTTTCCCGGGAGGGAATAACGATTTCTTCGCCGGTTTTTTCGGCGGCGGCCGGAGAAAAGTCCTGCAAAGCGGCCCTTTGCGGCTGGATGTAAAAAGTCTGCCTCAAAAGGGTAAACCTGATAATTACCGAGGAGCCGTCGGGAGATTCTCCGCATCCGCCTCAACGGACAAGAAAACTCTCCGCGTCGGGGAGGCGGTGAATCTCACGCTGAAGATTGAGGGCGAGGGGAACATAAGTTCGCTCGCGGAACCGGATTTTCCGGACCTCGCGAATTTCAGGCGTTACGATATCATCTCATCCCAGCAGATAAGCAAGGATAATTATAAAATTACGGGGAGCAAAACTTTTCAGCTCGTTCTTGTGCCGCGTGTCGAGGGTGAGCAGATGATACCGGAGCTGGAATATCCCTATTTTGATCCGTCCTCGGGAAAATACGAGGCCGCTCGCACAAAAGAAATCCGGCTGAAGGTCGGCAAGGCCGCCCTGGGAACCGCATCCGCTCCGGAAAACCTGCTTTTCAAGGAATTGGGAAAGGACATCAGATATATTAAAGCTGTCAGAGGCCCTTCGGGAGGCGGTTTTATAGCCGCTCATTTTGTGCTGCTGTCGGCCTTTCCGGCTGTTGTTTTCTTCATGCTTCTGGCGGTGAAGCACCGAGTCGCCGAAAAGATAATCCCCTCATCGGCTTTGGCGCGGGGGACGGCTTTCAGCCGCTACCGCGCGGCGATTTTGAGGCTCCCTTCCGAGAGGGAGCTCCTTTGCGGCGGGATTGAAAACGCTTTGTTTAATTTTATCCGGGAACGCTCGAATGCGCCGCGCGGCTGTTCTCCCCAAACGGCATTAGCCGCCGTCTCCAAGACCGTCAGAGATGAATTCGCCGCTTTTGTGAGGAAATGCCAGAGCGAAAGATTTTCGCCATCCGGCTGCGGCACGGATCCCTCCACGATGAAAGAAGAGGCGCTGGTTCTCTTGAAGAAGTTGAAAAAACACCTATGAAAAATATAAAACGCTTTACCGCTCGCCTCACGCGCAAATTTATCACGCTATTAGGAACCGTCCCCAATACGCCCGTTTTTGCGGCGATGATGCTGGCCGCGACCATTTTTGTGCCTTTTGCCGCCGCTGATGAGGGAGAAGATCTCTACCAGAAACAGAACTGGCGCGGGGCTTTTGAATTTTATAAAAGCCGCATAGATGCGGATCAGGGCGGTTGGGAAGACTGTTATAACGCCGGGAACTGCCTTTTCAGAATGGGCAAATACCCCGAGGCGCGCCTTTATTACCTGAGAGCGAAAAAACTCAGTCCGAGATCCCGCGACATAAATTATAATTTGCAGGTGCTGGGCGAAAAGCTGAGCCTTCCGGATGTCCCGCAAAGCGCCCTGGCGTCACTCGGGGATCTTTTCACGGAGGATGAATTCAGGACGGCTGTCGTCGTCGTCACATGGCTTTTCTTCTTCGCGGCTATGCTGCATGTTTTCACAAAAAGCGAATTGTCTCTCTGGCTTGCGGCAGCTCTTTTTGTGACAGGAGCTTTCGCATGGGGCGCTCTCTATGCTAAAATGAACGGCGGCCCAACGGGCGGTTACGGTATCGTCATGAGGGAGGAGGGAATGCAGAGCGGCCCCGGCGCTTCCTATAAAGTTATAGCCTCTGTTCCCGCGGGGATGAAGGCCGCCATTTACGACGAGGAAGAAGGCTGGCTCTTTGTGAGAGTCGCCGCCTCAAGCGGCTGGATAAGAAAAAGCGCCCTTGAAAAAATATAATGGGTCATTTTGGCGTCTGCCGTAAAAGTTTAATGTTGAAATTATTGAGAGAAGAGATTAGGAGGAAAAGTGCTGAAGATCAGTAAGGTGACAGGCAGGCAGATTTTTGATTCAAGGGGAAATCCGACGGTGGAGGTGGATGTTCTGCTCTCCGACGGTTCATTCGGACGCGCGGCGGTGCCTTCGGGCGCCTCAACAGGCGTGCACGAGGCGCTGGAATTGCGTGACGGCGGAAAAGCATATAAAGGCAAGGGCGTTCTCAAGGCCGTGGCGAATGTGGCCAAAATCGCCAAACGCGTTAAGGGCATGAACGCTCTTGATCAGAGGAAGGTTGACGGAGCGATGATAGCGCTCGATGGCACTCCTAAAAAAAAGAAACTGGGCGCCAACGCCATACTCGGCGTGTCCATGGCCGTGTGCCGTGCGGCCGCCGCATCCAAAAAGCAGCCGCTCTATAAGCATTTAAGGTCGCTTTTTCCCGGAAAACTGAAAGGCTGGATAATCCCCGTTCCGTGCATGAACATACTCAACGGAGGCGCTCACGCCGACAACAATGTGGATGTGCAGGAATTTATGATAGCTCCCGTGGGCGGAAAAACTTTCAAAAAAAGAATGCAGATGGGTACCGAAGTCTATCACACACTCAAGAGCATCCTGAAAAAAGAAGGTCTTTCAACCTCCATCGGCGACGAGGGCGGATTCGCCCCGAACCTGAAAGAGAACGAAGACGCTCTCAGATTTATAACGCGCGCGATAAAAGAAGCCGGCTATAAGCCCGGCAGGGATGTGGCGATAGTGCTTGATGTGGCGGCTTCCGAGATCTACAAGAACGGAAAATATGTCCTCGCCGGAGAAAAGCCGAAAAAAGTCCTCAGCGCGGAGGCTCTCATAGACCTGTATGAAAGATGGGTGAAGAAATACGGCATCATCTCCATTGAGGACGGTTTTGCCGAAGACGACTGGGACGGCTGGGTGAAACAGACGAAAAAACTCGGAAAGAAGATACAGCTCATCGGCGACGATCTTTTTGTGACGACCGTTGACCGGGTGAAGGAAGGCATTGCCAGGGGAGCCGCCAATTCCATTCTCATAAAACTGAATCAGATAGGCAGCGTGACGGAAACGCTGGATGTGATAAAGCTCGGCTATGACAACGGCTACAGATCTATGGTCTCACACCGTTCCGGCGAGACAGAGGACAATTTCATAGCGGACCTGACCATTGCGGTCAACTGCGGCCAGCTCAAGAGCGGAGCGCCGGCCAGAGGAGAAAGATTGTCAAAGTATAATCAGCTTCTCAGGATAGAGGAAGAGCTCAAGGCCTGAACGCCCGACGGACGGTCAAGAATGAATGATGAGCAGAAAAGAAGGCTGTTTTATCTGCTGGCGGTAGTGTTTTTTCTTGCCGCGGCCTTCGGAAATCAGCATTTCAGCAGATTTCTCATATACAGAAAAAACAGGAAGATCCTTGAGCTGAAGATAGCCGAACTTGACCGGCAGAACGCTGTTTTGAAAAAACAGCTTGAGATGTTCGAGAAGAATCCGGAAGCGGCTTATTACAAGCTCGCCCGCGAAAAATACGGGATGATAGAGCCGGGAGAGGTGAAGTACAGATTTATCGGCGGCGGCGAAGAATAGGGTGTTTCGCCGGAAGCTGAAAATTAGATATAATAATTTCACATCAGCGGGGGAGTGTTGGAATTGGTATACAAAGCGGACTTAAAATCCGCTGCTCGCAAGAGATTGAGGGTTCGAGTCCCTCCTCCCCCAAAATTTGCATTCGGGACTCGAAGGCGACCCGAAGCGCGTCCGGCGGACGATAATGAGCGCAGCGAATGACAGCGAGGGCGCCCGGCTTCGAAGGAGACGCGAGAGCGTCGGGAGAGAAGGAGTCCCTCCTCCCCCAAAAATATAATCACTGAAATTAATAAAGTAAGGAGGGCAGAAAATGGCTAAAGAAGAATTTCCTCTGTCAAAAGTTTACAGGCTGCTCGAGTCGGGGCCGGTGGTGATGGTCACGACGGAGAAGCTCGGCAAGCCGAATATAATGACTATGTCATGGCATATGATGATAGAGTTTGAACCGTGTTTAGCGGGTTTTGTCGTCAGCGATGAGAATTATTCCTTTGGTCTGCTCAAAGCGACGAAGGAATGCGGCATCAACATTCCTACGCTTGATATATCCGAAAAGACCGTGGGCTGCGGAAATACGACGGGCGCTAAAATAGATAAGTTCAAGGAATTTGACCTCACTCCCCGGAAGGCTTCAAAGATCAAGCCGCCGCTTATTGAGGAGTGCTACGCTAATCTTGAGTGCCGGCTGGTGGACACAAAGATGGTTTCCAAGTACGGCCTGTTCATTGTTGAAGTCGTAAAGGCCTGGGTGGATACCTCGGTGAAGAACCCGAAGACGATCCATCATCGCGGAGGACCGGACTTTATGGTTGCCGGAGATACGATAAGTATAAAATCAAAGATGAAATAGGCGCCGGCGACGGGAAATGGAAGATGGTTATCAGTTCAGAGAAGTTCCGCAGGAGAGACAAACTTTCCTATGGCAGGAAAGCGCCGCGCCGCATTTTGAGCAGGTCCATCGGGGAATTTCTTTCTGGACGAATTTCCTGATCCCGTTTGTTTTTATGAAGTTGAGATTCTCCAGCATACTCATTCTATATTTTGCCCGGTAGCGTTTGTCTAATTGCACGAGTCTGCGGCATGGATATTTTTTGCACGGGAAACAGTATTTTTTATTAGTGTTCTGAAATTCTATACAGTTTAATATGATACATTTTTTTCTTGTGCATCCGTCAGGTTTATTTCTATCATCTTCACTGCGGCATCCGGCGCATTTTCTATTTTCTCTCAGATGACCGATGCAAATATTGCAGTTCATGCCGCAGGGTGCTATCAGAGTGGTTTTCACGGTATTATTATATAATAAACGAGCGGATTTTTGTATAATCCGGAATCAAATGAGTAATAAAACGGATCAAATCATCAGGAAGCTCAAGGAACTGGGCGATAAAGATATAGCGCGGCATTCACAGCGATTCTTTAAAACAGGCAAGGGAGAGTACGGCGAAGGCGATATATTTCTAGGCCTGCGGGTTCCCGCAATAAGAGAATGTGTAAAAACATTTAAAGAAACATCTTTGGATGATACGCTTCATATATTGAAGTCACCTTTTCACGAAGCCCGTTTGCTTGCCGTATTGATGCTGGTGGACAAGTATTCCATGGTAAAGACAAATAACGAAAAAGAAGAAATTTACAGAGCTTATCTGAGCAATAGAGAATTCATTAATAATTGGGATCTGGTTGATAGTTCAGCACATTACATCGTAGGGCAGCATCTGTTTTTAAAGGATAGAAAACAGCTTTATAAATTGCTACGGTCTGCCAGCTTATGGGATAGAAGAATTGGAATAATGTCCACATTTTACTTTATCAAAAAAGATGTTTTTGACGATACACTGGCAATTGCGAAGCTGTTGCTCGAAGATACCGAAGACCTTATCCATAAAGCTGTGGGATGGATGCTGAGAGAAGTGGGGAACAGGGATAGAACGGCCGAAGAAAAATTCCTAAAAAAATATTATAAAGTTATGCCGAGAACTATGTTAAGATACGCAATTGAGAAATTTCCGGAAAAAGACCGGCAGGCATATTTAAAAGGAATCAAATAGTTAAACGCCAGCGGAAGTAAGAGCAGCGTATAGAGTCTATAGGGCAGGGTTTATTCGTAGCCGCCGGAGTATTCCCGTTCGTCTTCTTCGGGGGCGATGAATGAGGTTTTGTATGTTTTGCCATCGGTGACGATTCTGATTGTGCCGTCCCGGTCTGTTCGGTAAATGAGAGAGCCGTAACTTTCCAGTATTTTTATGGTGCTTCTGTTGGGATGCCCCCAGGTGTTCTGTCCGACGCAGATAAGGGAGACAATGGGCTGGGCCCAGTCCATGAACCAGTTATATGTCAGGGAATTCTTGGAGCCGTGGTGGGAAACCTTTAAAAATGTGCAGAGAAGGTCGTCTTTGTAGTGTCTCACGATTTGTTTGCCGGCTTCTTTTTCGGCGTCGCCCGTGAAGAGAAAGGAGACATCTTTGTAGGTCAGCTTGAAAACTATGGAGTTCTCGTTTGCGTGGGAATTGCCGCCCATTATGTATTTTTCCGGCGGGCTCAGGACTTTGATCTCGCAGTCTTTGTCCCAGTCGAGGATATCTCCGGCGTGCACCTCTATAAGGCCTATATCTTTTTTTTCAGCTATGTCCATTATCATCTCATAGTCCGCTTCCGAGGAGGTGAATCCCGAATCCACGAGGGTGCCCACATCAAATTCCCTGACAACCGGCCGTACGCCGCCTATGTGGTCGCTGTGGGGGTGGGTCATGATGATGTAGTCTATGCGTTTTACGCCCATCCTCTTGAGGAAGGGGACGACGATAGTCGTGCCGGCGTCAAAAGGGTTCCAGCCCACTCCTCCGGATCCGGCGTCCACGAGCACTGTTTTTCCGCCGGGAAGCTGTATGAGTGAGCAATCCCCCTGGCCGACATCAATAACGGTTACCGTCAGGAGCTTTTGGGGCGTTTTCGCGGGGGCGGCGGCCAGGCCTGAGGCGAAAATCGCTATGGCGGCGCAGTGCTTTATAAAACTTTTCATAATGCTGATTGTAGTAATTTAAGCGCGGGAGCGCAAAATTCTCAGTTTTTTCTGCGGCGGAATTCAGAACAGATTGCCGCCGCGGCGAGGGCGGCGTTGAGTGATTCGGCCTCCCCGAAAGATGGTATGGATATTTTAACGCCGGCGAGGGCTTTGATCTCTTCGGCTATGCCTTTTGACTCGTTCCCTATGATTATTATCCCGCGCGGGGAAAGTTTTGCCTCATATATGTTCCCGCCGTCGGTGGTTGAGGCGTAAACCGTTATTCCGGCCTCTTTGGCTTCGGAGAGGAAGATGACGGGGTCTGTGTAATGCACTTTTACTCTGAAAGCTGAGCCCATCGCCGCGGCGATGGCTTTAGGGTTGTATATGTCGCATGTGTCGGATGAGCAGACAACATTTTTTATGCCGAACCAGTCGGCGGCTCGGATGATGGAGCCCATGTTGCCGGGGTCCCTTATGCCGCAGAGGGCGAGTGTCAGTTCGTTTTTCAGCTCCGCCACGGACAGTTTGTACGAGGGTTTTTCGGCGCACGCCAAAATACCCTGAGGGCTTTTCATGGAGCTCATTTTCGCGAATTCCCCGTCGCTGACTATGTTTACGGGCGTTTTTATATCGTCAAATTTCCTCACAGCGTAAACAGAGCGGGTTTTGACGCGCGAGGCGAGGAGCTCTTTCACCGCCTTGAGGCCTTCCACGACAAAGAGGCCGTGTTCATTTCTTTCTTTCTTGTTCTTCAGCGAACGGATCATCTGCATTTCGTTTTTGCTCATAGGGCGGATTGTATCACAATATCCGGCTTTTGCGCAATCGCCCGCATTACCGTCGGTGCGGACGGCAGAGCTGCCGCCCCGTCAAACACGCGATTTTTATACGCTTATCGCCTTCGGACTTCCGTATAGCGGCTGCGGAACTCGGCCGCCGAAGGCGGCCTCGGACATCCTCGCCTTTAGGAGTTTCCGTAGTCAGTCCTCGGCGCTTGCACTCAAATCGCTATCGTTTGCCTGGAGCGGTAAGCTCTGCCTGCCATCTGTCGCGCGCGGGAGCGGCTATTGCAATGCCCGTCCCGATATGGTTTAATTTCGCGTCGGAGGATGCGATGAAATACATAGACATTGATAAGTGGAAAAGAAAAAAACATTTTGAATTTTTCAGCGCAATGGATTATCCGCATTTCAGCCTTTGCGCGGATGTTGATGTGGGGGCAGTGCGGGAATATGTGAAAAAAGACGGTCTGTCTTTCTTTAAAGCTATCCTCTATATGGTCACATCCGCCGCGAACGCTGTACCGGAGCTCAGGCAGAGAATACGGGGCAAACAGGTTGTGGAGCATGACGCGGTTCATCCCTCTTTCACAATGCTCATGGAAAACGAGGTCTTCAGCTTCTGCCTTGTGGAATACGCGGCGGGTTATAATGAATTCGCGAAAAGAACGGCCTCGGCCATGGACGACACGGCAAAGAACCCCGGCATAGATGATCCCGAGCGTGACGACCTCCTTTATGTCACATCCATACCCTGGGTTTCGTTCACCAATATAACGCATCCCATACACATGCATCCGGCTGATTCCGTGCCGAGAATATCATGGGGGAAGTTTCAAAAACGGGGTGAAAAACTTTGGATGCCCCTGTCTCTTCAGGCTCACCACGCGCTTGTTGATGGCCTTCATAGTGGCAGGTTTTACAAGATTTTGCAGGATAAACTTAACAAACCGGATGAAGTTTTAGCCGGATGAATCCTCATTATTTTATAACGCATTGCTCAAAGGAAAAATCTTCTGAGGCGGCGTTACTTCCGGCCTTAAAGCGTTATCTCGCGCCGCACATAGAATATGTTTACAAACAGGCGCAGGTTTCGGGCGCCGGCTTTCTCATCTTTTCCGGCAAATACGGTTTTCTGGAAGCGGACGAGCCGATACCTTATTACGACACACTGCTCTCGCGCGGCGATTTCGCGATCATGGCGGATAAGGTTGACGCTCAATATAAAAAATACGCGTTTGATAAACTCAGTTTTTTTCATCTGGACATAACAAAAGACCCGAAGCTGACCGTGTACAGGGATTTTATAGAGAGCTTCGCCGTCCGCAACGGGATTGAGGCCGAATTCCAAACGCTGGATATGTGAAGGGTAAACCGCGTGCCGGAAAGGCATATCCCCGAAAAAATAGGACGGCAGAGCTACCCGTAGACGGCCGCTCACGCATGCGGTTCGCTGCCAATTCACTCGGGGCGCGGGTAAAACCCCTCGCTCATATGGCCCGCTACGGATAGCGTCTGCCGTCCCGTAGAGCTTTACAAATGCGGATTTTGTGATATAATGCCCTTATGGTAAATCAGAACACATCCCCTAACGCGCTCATAATTCTCGCTGTAGCTTTTCTGGTATGGTTTATGACGCAGACATTTAAGCTGCTCGTGGTGCTTGTAAACGAGAGGCGGCTGGCGCTTAAAGTATACGGCGCGACAGGAGGGATGCCCTCAACGCACGCGGCCGTGTGTTCGGCTTTCGCCATGGGGAACGGCATGCTCTTCGGTTTCACCTCGCCGCATTTCACGATGGCGGTGATGTTTCTCGTGGCGGTCGTCCACGACGCCGTCAAGGTGCGCACAGCCATAGCCGACAACACCAAGACCATGAAGAATTTCCTCGCCAGTATCATAGAAAATGAATACAGCCGGAAAATCTTAGAGCTCAACGATCTTGAAAAAAAACTGAACGGGTATCCGGACGCGAAGACATCGGCCGCCTTGAGGAAAATAAAAAGGACAAGAAGGGAAATAACGGATCTGCAAAGGCTGGAAGTCGTTCTCGGGCACACATTGTTTGAGTCCTTCGTCGGACTCGTGTCGGGGAGCCTGATCGCCTTCGTGTGCTATCACTATTTTTATCCCGGCGTTTATTAATTTGGTCAAATTTGCTATAAATCTCTATATATGAAAAAAGGCGTATTCATCACTTTTGAAGGCGGCGACGGCTGCGGTAAATCAACTCAGGCGGGGCTGCTCGCCGCGGCGCTCAAAAAAAAAGGGCATAAGGTTGTCAGGACAAGGGAGCCGGGCGGTTCGCTTTTTTGCGAGCATTTGCGCAAGCTCCTACTGGATCCGGAACACAAGGTTTTTCCTCTCGCGGAACTCATGCTCTATGAGGCTTCCCGGGCAGGACACACCGCCGAGGTTATAAGGCCGGCTCTGGATAAAGGCCATATCGTCATTTGCGAGAGGTATTCCGACGCCACAATAGCTTATCAGGGTTACGGCAGAGGCCTGAACATGAAGGATCTCCGGCTCATAGACAAAGTGGCCACCGGCGGACTTAAGCCGGATGTGACGATATACATGAAGTTGCCGTCAAGCAGCTCTCTGGGCAGGATAAAAAGAAAAAAAGACCGGCTCGAACTTGAAAAGGCGTCTTTCCACAAGAGGGTGAATGAAGGGTACAAACATATCTGCGCGCGCAATAAAAAACGGGTAAAGGTTGTGGACGCGGCGGGAAGCCAGAAACAGGTTCATGACAGAATCCTCAGAATCGCTGAAAAGTGTTTGAAAAAATAAACTGCCCGCCGGCCGTCGTCAGAACTCTTTCCGCCCAGATAAAGCTTGGCGCTGTAGCCGGAGCATATATATTCGCCGGGCCGGACAGGGACATCAAATATAAAACAGCGCTTGAATTTGTCAGGATACTCAACTGTAAATCGCCGCATTCCGGCATCGCTTGCGGAAATTGCGCGGGATGCCTCAGGCCCCTGCCTCAGACGCTCTTCTGCAGCAGAAAACCGGGCTGCGTGCAGGATCCGCCCTGTCATCTCTGCCTGACGCGCGACGGAAAGTCCAACATGGATTTTCTGCTGGTGACTTCGGATAAATCGCTGGGGATAGAACCCTGCAGGTATCTCATACATTTTATGACGAGAAAAAGCGCTCCGGGGGTGTTCAAGGCCGCGGTTATAAGAGAGAGTGAGATTTTGACTCCCGAGGCGGAAAACAGCCTGCTGAAAATCCTTGAGGAGCCTCCGGCGAACTGCCTGATAATCCTGATCACATCGTCGCTGCATTCTCTTTTACCGACGATCAGGTCGCGCTCGCAGATACTGCGTTTTCCACCGCAGGAGGAGACCTGCGAGGGAATAACGGAAAGCGATCTTGATCTGGCCCGTACGCTCGCTCAATTAAGGGATCTCGGCAGCTGGAAAGAATTGTTCGGAGAATTAAAAAAATTCCACGAGGTCCTCGCCGGAAAAAACAAAACCCCCGCTTCGGCGCGCCGCGAAAAGACCCACGCTTTCATAGAATCGCTCTTGCAGAAGGCCGCAACTGTGATGAGAGAAAAACCGTCTGAAAGGCTGTCTTATGAGATAGACTATATGCACGAGTGCTGTCAAATGCTGAAAAAACAGAGAATACCGAATGTCGTCCTCTCAAGAATGCTGATGAAGGGCATTCCTTCATTCCTGGAGGAGAATAAACAATGTTAGCGTCGGTGAAAGTCATGCTGCTGAGAGACAGGAGCACGGGTGTTTATTTGTGCGGCGAGGTGCCGGCCGCGCCCGGAGATCATGTGCTTGTTAAGACAGAACACGGAAAAGAGGCCGCCATATGCCTGACATCCGCTGAGAGCGCCGGGGATAGCCGGAAAAACGCGCCTCGCCTGCTTAAAAAGATGCTGCCGGAGGATATAAAAAAACTGAAAAAACTCGCCGATGAGGGAAAGGCGGCATTTAAAATCGTCAACGAGCTCGTCGCTGCTCACGAAACCCCTCTGAAGCTGGCGAAGGTCTGCTACACTTTTGAAAAGAGAAGAGTGTTCGCGTATTACACGGCGAATTCAAGAGTGGATTTCAGGGAGCTTATCAAAGACATAAACGCGCGTCTGCACTCGCATGTGCAGATGGTGCAGGTGTCGGGAATAGAATGCGCCCGTGTCATAGGAGGCCTGGGCGTGTGCGGAAGGCCTTTCTGCTGTACGCTTTTCGGCAAAAGCAGGGGAAAGACTCTGCGCTGCGCGAACCAGAAGGCTACCGGACCCTGCGGCAAAACGCTCTGCTGCCACCAGATCAAGGAGTGAGAGTGGGGGATAAGATCTTCTACATCACCACCCCGATATATTACGCCAACGCGCCCCTTCACATAGGCCACGCCTACTCAACCGTAGCCGCGGATGTGGCGAAAAGATGGCAGGCCCTGAGAGGCCGGGAAGTTTTTATGCTCACCGGCATGGATGAGCACGGAGAAAAAATATACCGCAGCGCCCTGAAAGACGGTGTAGAACCGCAGGATTGGGTTGACCGCTACGCGGATGACGCGCGAAAACTCTGGTCTTTTATGAATATTGCCTATGACGGCTTTGTGCGCACGACGGACAGCGCTCACAAAAAAACGGTGGAGGAAGTGTTCAGAAAACTCCGGGCTAAAGGCGATATTTACGATGCCGAATATGAGGGGCCTTACTGCGTGAGCTGTGAGACTTTTTTTACCGACCAGCAGGTGAAGGACGCCGGCGACAGCTGTCCCGACTGCGGCAAAAAGATCACGGAGATCAAAAAAGAGAGCGCTCTCTTTTTCCGGCTCTCCGCCTATGGGGATAAGCTTCTGGATTTCTACAAAGCCAATCCGGATTTTCTT